>Ga0302292_1002121_pt1 | contig 12069 bp, 23 predicted proteins | sample III_Fen_N2_1_FD_194553 | JGI IMG/M metagenome (GOLD analysis project Ga0302292, IMG submission 194553) | Peat permafrost microbial communities from Stordalen Mire near Abisko, Sweden - III_Fen_N2_1 | ecosystem: Environmental > Terrestrial > Soil > Wetlands > Permafrost | place: Sweden: Abisko...
ATGGTAATAATTTTGGAGCAGCGGCAATTGATTCAATTTGGTCTTTTAAAAGAACACCGATGATTCCAGCAGGAATTGATCCAATAATAATATATTTAAGATTGTCCCAAAAATATTTAATTTGATGACGAAAAAAGAAAATCACAGAAATAAAAGTAGCGGCGTGAAGAAAAATATCAAAGTCAAGAGATGGAGTTAAATTGAAAAAATGTTGGAACAAATTGAGATGACCGTCAGAAGAAATAGGTAAAAATTCACTAATGGCTTGAACAATACCGAGGATGATTGATTGAAATAAAGTCATGAAATTAGTTTATCAGCTTTTCAGCTTGTCAGTCTATCAGTTAAAAGACATTATCCAATAAAAAAACCATTCTCTTCTACCCTAACTACAATTTCAGTTGCCAAAGGAGATTGTGGAGTGGATTGCTCAAGACCAAGTTTAGGAATTAATCCAGATTCTATAACTGCTGCAAGCTCTGGTGGACACTCGACTTCTGGTGCTAATGGATATAATTCTTTTTCGCTCATATTTTGTTTTAATTGGTACTAAGGGAAGAATAGCACATATTTGGCTTAAAACAATATTATAAGTTTATTTTTTTACCAAAAAAAATACCGGGGGCGACTGGAAAGCTTACGCTTCAATCGCCCACCGGCATTTACATAAAAGTTACTCAGATATCCCAACGCCCACTGTCATGATTTTCCACCGTTATTATGGTTTTACCACGGAAGATGTAATTTAATAAGAACGAAACTCTTTCACGGACAGTGTCAAGTTTTGGAAGGCCGGTCTGGATTTCTTTTCTCACTCTAAATTTTTCCTGGCAAAAGTTATTGATCGCCTCGGTTACTTTTTCGATATCATTACCAGTAATAGTAACAGTGTGTCGATACTCAGACCAGTCTTTGTTGTTAGGTAGTGTAGTGACTTCGATTCTACATTCAGAATAGCTGAACTCAATCTCGATTGGCCAACTACTATCAACGTCTACCCGTGTGAAACGAGCACTTAGCCTTTCTCTTGGTAAAAGTTTTGATGGTTTTGACCATGTTATTGGTCCGACCCTGCTTCCATGTTCATCCAGAACAGCATAAGAAATAGTCATACCAGTACCTCCAAATATGCCTACGGTGTGCCGCAGGTCATTATTACTTTTCGCTTTTTCAAACGAAAGCTAACAAAAAATAATGATTTATTCTCTCTTAGCTTCCGTCTGAATGTTTTAAAGTTCTAGGTAAAAAATGGAATTAAAGCAAAATTAATTTTATTAATTTACCTATTACAGCGATAATTGTACCACAAAACAGCCCAAAAACAACATTATAGGTTTATTATTTTTTTGTTTATCAGAACCAAAAACCCTCCAAAATAAATTGGAGGGTTTGACGTACAAATACGAAAAGCTTAACGCTTTGGAGATTGCTTTTGGCGGCGAGATTTACCACCAGTACCAACCATACGACGTTCTTTGACTCGAGAATCGACGGTCAAAAGACCAGCTAGTCTGAGTTCTGGTTTGAAAGCTTCATTGATTTTGATGAGAGACCGAGAGATGGCCAAACAAAGAGCTTGGACTTGTCCAGTTTTACCACCACCGACAATTTTGGCTTGGAAGTGATATTTACCCATAGTTTTGGTAATTTCAAATGGTTTATCAAAAACTATTTTTTCGGTTTTAGTAGGAAAATATTTTTCTAAAGCCAAAGTATTGACAGTAGATTCTCCTTTGCCGGAAAATAATTTGACACTAGCAACAGCACTCTTACGACGACCGATGGAACGGGTGTAAGTATTTTTTGAAATTTGTTTTGTGGCCATAATTATTTGTTTAATTTATCAGCGTATTTATGATCAGCGCCAACAAAAACTTTTAATCGAGTCATTCTAACATCACGCAATTTGTTTTTTGGAAGCATGCCATAAACACCGTGAACAATAACTTCACGAGGATCTTTTTGCATTAATTCAGCCAAAGTTAATTCTTTTAGACCACCAGACCAGTGAGTGTGGTGTCGGTAAAGTTTATCTTTGAGTTTTTTACCAGTAACTTTGATATCGGTAGCGTTGATAGCAACAACATAATCACCATCATCACGATGATAAGAAAAAGTAGGTTTGTCTTTACCCATTAAAATTTGAGCAATTTGAGTACAAACACGACCAAGAGTTTGACCAGAGAGATCAATAAGATGCCAAGATCTTTGGACTTGATTGCCTTTTAAAACAGTAGTTTTCATTATTTAGTCTCCTTTTTAACTTTAGTTTTTGGTTTAGCTTCTTTTTTGACTTCAGCTTTGATTTCTTTTTTTACCTCAACTTTTTTAACTTCTTTTTTTGGTTTTTTATCTACTGCTTTGACAACTTCTTTTTTGATATCAAATTTGACTGGTTTAACAAAGCTAAATTTGACGATAAGAGAATCATCACCGTAACGACGTTTGATACGAGTCATTTGAGTAAAATTGCTAGACTGTTGACCAAAAGTTTCTTTAAAAGTCTTAACTACATTATTAACCCAAGTTTGATCTTGAAGAGTTCTAAAAAGTTCTCTTTTAGCAGTTAATTCTGGCTTAGTAATAATAGTGTTAGCAAGAGATTCAATAGTTGAGACAATTGATTTTGCCTTAGCTTCGGTAGTATTGATTGAACCATTGATAAACATGGCTTTAGTCAAAGATTTGAACAAAGCTTGTCGTTCATGGTGATTACGACCTAATTTTTTTCCAGAGATACGATGTTTCATAATAACTTAAGTGAGAACTTATTTCCAAGTAAAGCTTCTCTCTTTCAACCAAGAATCAATAACTTTAAGGGATTTTTCACCGACATTTTTGGATTTACTAACGTCAAGTCGTCCAGCTTTGATAAGAGCATCGATAGTAGGATAACCAGCTTTTTTGAGAGCGTTAGTAACTCGAAGAGGAAGCTCAATTTCTTCAACAGAAATATCGCTACCTTGTGGAGTAACAGAAGTATTAATAGTAATAACTTCTTCTTCAAACTCTTTTGGATCAGCAATTTGGCTGAAAGAATTAATTAAATCTTTGGCAGCCATTTTGAGAGCATAAAGAGCATCAATAGAACCATCGGTCCAAATTTCCATGGTTAATTTGTCGTAATCAGATTTTTTACCTAAACGAGTAGGTTCAACAGTATAGTTAGTTTTGAGAACAGGAGTAAAAGTAGCATCAAGAATAATTTCGCCAACAATGTCGGTTTTTTGTTCTTTAGCCATAGTATAACCAACTCCCCTTTCAACAGTAAGTTCCATTTTTAGAGTGGATTTTGCATCAGAAAGATTGGCAATAAATTGATCTGGATTAGAAACTTTACACAAATCGTTATCGATAATATCAGCAGCAGTAACGACGCCTGGACCTTTTTTATCAATTTTCAAAACGATAGGTTCATCTTTGTTGTAGCTGAACTTAACTTTTTTGAGGTTTAAAGAAATTTCGACTAAATCTTCTTTAACTCCAGGTAGAGTAGTAAAAAGATGATTAGCACCATCAACTCGAATACGAGTGATAGCAGCTCCAGGGATAGTGATCAATAAAACTCGACGTAAACTGTTGCCGAGAGTATGACCAAATCCTCCAACTAATGGGCTAAGCTCAAATTTACCGTATTTTTCGGTAGATTTGACGGTTTTGATATTGAACTTATTAGTTTCAATCATGGAGTTCTCCTTTTTATCTTGAATAATATTCAATTATTAAATTGATGTCGATATCATTGCCGATTTCCTCTTTGAGAGGTTCAGAAATGATTTTGACGGAAAGTTTTTGTTTGTTTAGATCAAGCCAGCTGGGGGTCTTGAAATCAGATTCAACACTTGGCAAATCACCAATCTTGTCGGCAATTTTTTTATCTAAAGTAATGATATCTTTTGCATTTACTTGATAAGAAGAGACGCTTAACACTTTATCATTAACAAGTATGTGTCCATGGCTAATTAATTGCTTGGCAGAAGAACGAGAAAGAGCGAGACCAGAAAGATATAAAACATTGTCAAGTCTTTTTTCAAGAAAAGTAAGTAAATTTTCACCAACTAAACCTTTGAGAGTTTTAGCTTTGAGGTAATAGTTTTTGAATTGAGTTTCTTGAACACCATAGATACGTTTGGCTTTTTGTTTGGCTCGAAGTTGAATACCGTAATCAGTTAATTTGCTGCCATTTTTGGCACCGTGCATACCTGGCTTAACAGCACCTTTTTTCTCAATAGGACATTTAGCAGAATAGCAACGAGCCCCTTTGAGACAAAGTTTACTACCAGCACTTCGACAAAGTCGACATTTGGTATCTAATGTAATTCTTGACATAATTTATTTAATTTAAATTTAGTGTAAAGTTGTAAAAATTAAACTCGGCGTTGTTTTGGAGGACGAGGTCCATTATGTGGAATTGGAGTGATATCGGAAATTTTATCGACATCAAAATCTCTTTTACCACGAAGGAGACGAAGAGTAGCATCGTGACCAACGCCTGGACCTTTGAGATAAACCTCTAATTTTTTAACGCCATGTTTTTTGGCTTCTTCCAAAGCCTTTTCAATAGCAGTAGTAGCAGCAAATGGAGTAGATTTTCGAGAACCTTTGAAACCACAATTACCAGCACTTGACCAGGTAAGAACTTTACCTTTGGTATCGGTAACACTAACTAAAGTATTGTTAAAAGTTGATTTGACATAAAGACGACCATCAGCAATATTTTTGAAGGTTTTCTTTTTGACAACTGTTTTTGATTGATTATTTTCAGCCATATTGGTTATTTGTTAGAACTAGTAGAGGCAGCTTTTTGTTGGGTTTCAATTTTTGCCCAAGCTTCCTTAGTAAGAGAACCGACAGTCTTTCGTTTACCTTTACGGGTACGAGCATTAGTTTTAGTTCGTTGTCCACGGACAGGAAGACTAACTATATGACGAATACCACGATAAGATTTGATAGCTTTGAGACGATCAATATTTTCGCGAATTTCTTTTTTAAGATCACCCTCAATCTTGAATGATTCGAGAGCTTTCATTAAAACTCCGATTTCATCACGAGTTAAGTCTTTGATACGAGTATCTAAATTGATATTGGACATGGTAGCTAATTGTTTAACATTAGTTCTTCCAATACCAAAAAAACGAGTTAAACCGATTTCGGCTCGCTCATTATCTGGAATTTCAACACCAAGAATTCTCATATTAAATTAACCCTGTTTTTGGGTATGTCTTTTAGTGGAACAAATAATACGTCGAACACCGCGGCGAATTACCACCTTACAATTTCGACAACGACGTTTGATACTAGATTTTACTTTCATAAAAATAGACTTGGATATTGTAACCTAATTTTGTGACAATATCAAAGAGTAAATTAAATTTAACCGCGATAGACAATTCGTCCCATTCCTCCATCGGGACTAAGAACTAATGAGACATAATCACCAGCGATAACACGAATGTGATTCATTCGTAATTTTCCAGCTAAATGAGCAATAATCTCGTTAACAGCACCCTCTAATTTAACACGATAGAGAGAGTTTGGTAACACCTCAGTTATTTGACCTCGGACTGTTGGTTCTTTTGCTTTTGGCATCTTTAATTAATTAATAATTGTAACATTTGATAAATAAATTAGTTCAGGATAAATAAATTAACTTAATTGATCAATTTTTTGGCAAATATCGGCAGAAATTGGTTCGATAGGACGATTGCCATCGACTTGAATTAGTTTGTTTTCGCTTTGATAATGCTCAATAATAGGAGCAATAGATTCGTCATAAGATTTTTGACGTTGAGCAATTGCTTCAGGAGTATTGTCTGTTCTAGAAGAATCTTGAAAATCTAATCCAAGTTTTTGACGTCTGGCCATAATTTCTTCAAAAGTTACATCAAGTAAAATTAGGGCTGACATTTTATACCCAGTGGTTTCGAGATATTGTTCGATTTGAATTCCTTGATTAACCATTCGTGGAAAACCATCTACAATAAAATTCTGGTTTTGAATTTTATTTAAATTAAATTTTAAAATATCTAAAACCAATTCATCTGGAGCCCATGTTCCAGCATCAACAAAAGCTTGAACCTTTAATCCTAAATCAGTTTTGGCTGCCATTTCATCACGAAGAAGCTGACCCATAGATAAATGAGTGAGATTGTATTTAGCAGCAATTAATTTGGCTTGAGTGGATTTACCACAGCCTGATGGACCAATGATGAATAAGTTTAATGACATAATTTTTTAATAATTAATAACTTAATTTATCGTAATTGTAAGTTTGGACAACGTTTTCAATTTTTCTGGTCAATTCCAAAACAACTGAAACAACGATTAAAACACTAGTACCACCAATAGTAAGAGTAGTGATGTGAGTTATTTTTTGAACAATTGAAGGGGTGACAGCAATAGTGCCTAAAAAGACAGCCCCAATTAATAAAACTCGATTAATAAGGTATTGAAGACGCTTTTCAGTAGAGATACCAGGACGAATACCAGGAATAAAACCACCAGATTTGCGGAGTTCTTCGGCAATATCTTTTGGTTTAAAAACAACTGAAGTATAGAAAAAAGTAAATCCAATAACTAAAAGAAAATAAAAGACGATATAGAAATAACCATCAGTTCGGAAGAAATGAGACATACTGGTAGCAAAATTGGCAACAGCTTGATTTGGAAGCTTAGCTAAAAATTGACCAAGAAGTGAAGGAACAGTAGCTAAAGAGACAGCAAAGATAATTGGCATAACACCGGCAGTGTTGACTTTGATAGGAAGATAAGTTGATTGACCTCTTTTGGCATAATTAATAGGAATACGTAAAACTGCTTCTTCAACGAAGACAATGGCAGCAATTAAGGCTAAAGCCATAGCAATAAGAATAATAAAATTTAAACCAGTCTGAGGATTGGAAAAGTCAGCCACAGAAATTGTTTGGATAAAACTAACTGGTAGGCGAGAAATAATACCGGCAAAAATAAGCATAGAGATACCGTTACCAACACCATAAAGGTTAATAAGTTCACCAAAGAAAATCATTAACATGGTACCAGCTAACATAGTGGCAACTAAGGCAATAGTAGTTAAGAGATTAAAAGAGGTAATAATATTTTGAGATCGAAGAATAGCATACATACCAAGACTATTAACAATAGCAAATGGAATGGTAGCAATACGAGTATATTGATTGATTTTGGCTCGACCATACTCCCCTTCTTTTTGGAGAGCTTCAATTTGAGGAACGACTAAAGCTAATAACTGCATCATAACCGAAGCACTGATATACGGACTAAGACCAAGAGCCGTAATAGAAAAATTAGCCAAAGTTCCACCTGAGAAAATATCTAAGAGAGAAAGAAGTTGGTTTTGAGAAAAGAACTGTTTTAATAAGGCAATATTAATACCAGGAACTGGGATGTGAGCGATAAAACGAAAAGCAGCCAAAATACCAAAAGTAAATAGGAGTTTTTTCCTAAAAACAGGGGTTTTAAATCCCTCAATATAAAGTGAAAGAGTCTTAGTGAACCGGTTCATTAATCTATGATACCACCAGCAGCTATAATTTTTTTAGAAGTAGATTCTGAAACTAAAATACCTTGAAAATGAAGAGGTTTAGTAATTTCACCACTAGATAAAATTTTGACTGTAGCATTGAGTCGGCTAAAAGAGATTTTAGTTTTTTTAGTTAAAGAATTGAGGTCGACTAATTCATCTTTTTTAAACCATTTGTCGATTTGAGTTAGAGTAAAAGTGATGACATTTTTTTGATTGTTAAGACGATGTTTACCTCTTAAAAATGGCAAACGCTTGATCCAACCTTTTTTGATTTTAGTACCGTCAAAAGTTAGTTTAGTTTTTCCTCGAGCTTTGTCACCTTTGGCACCACGACCACTAGTGTGACCACCAAGACCTGAACCAATACCTCGACCACAACGACGAGCTGGTTTAGAAGTAATTTTTGTTAATTGAGTTAAGATTTCCATATTATTTTTGAAGTAAAGTGAGAGCCTTGAGAGTAGCCCAAACATTAATTGATTTATTTTTTGAACCGATGATTTTTGACACGATATCTTTGACACCACCAAGTTCAACAACAGATCGAACTGGGCCGCCAGCAATAAGACCACTTCCAGTTTTACCTGGTCTGATCAAAACGATAGCACCTTTGAATTTTAATTGGATAGAACTAGGGATAGTGCCATTGACAATTGGGATTTCGATAAGTGATTTTTGAGCTTTTTTAATACCTTTTTGGATAGCATCAGCAACACTTTTTGCTTTACCAAGACCAACACCAACACGAGATTTTTTGTCACCAGAAACAACTAAAGCAGTAAAATGAATTTGATTACCACCTTTGGTTTTTTTGGATACACGTTTGATTTGAACTACTTTATCAGTAAATTCACTAACCGGTTTTTCAAATCGATCGTTTTTTCGATTATTGTTTGAATTGTTGTAAGCCATATTAAAATTTTAAACCTCCCAATCGAGCACCATCAGCCAAAGCCTTAACGCGGCCATGATAACGGTAAGTTCCCCGATCGAATCTAACTTGAATAATCTTTTTGTCTAAAGCGAGAGCAGCAATAGCTTGACCAACGGCAGTAGCTTTTTCTGATTTAGTTCCTTTAGCCTCTTTAACTGTTTTGGTTGAAGCTGAAACTAAAGTTTTACCATGTTTATCGTCAATAATTTGAGCCCAAATGTGTTGGTTGCTACGAAAAACTGACAAACGAGGTATGCCTAAATTTTGAGCAATTTTATTTCTAACTCGAAGTAATCTTCTAATTTTTGGATTGTGTTGAATCATAAAATTTTAGGCTTTAGCCTTTTTCCCAGCTTTAAGCTTGATAAACTCATTAACATAACGAACACCTTTACCTTTATATGGTTCTGGTGGACGAGTTTTTCGAATGTTACTGGCAACTTGGCCAACAACCATACGATCAGCTCCAGAAACAATTATTTTTGTTTCTTCAGGAACTTGAAATTCTACTCCAACTGGTGCAGTAATATCAATAGGATGGATAAAACCAACTAAAAGATGAAGTTTATTTCCGACGACAGAAGCTTTGTAACCAGTACCTTTGATTTCAAGTTCTTTGGTCCAAAAAGTTTGAACACCCTTGATCATATTATTGAGATGAGCACGAGTAGATCCATGACAAGCCTTAACTTTTTTATCTTCAGAAACACGACTAACAAAAACAGTGTTGTCTTTGACTTCGACGTTAATTTTGAATGGAATATTTAAAGTAAGAGTTCCTTTTGGTCCAGTAACAGTAGCTATTTGTTTATCAATAGTGACAGTAACTCCTGTAGGAATAGTGATGGGTTGTTTTCCAATTCTTGACATAGTTTTAATATATTTCTGCAATAATTTCACCACCAAGTTTTTTGGTTTTAGCCTCTTTTTGAGACATAACACCACTGGAAGTGGAAACAATAATTAATGATTGAGGTGTCTTTCCCCATGGAAGAGAAGAAACTTTTTCATAAAGACGACGACCTGGTTTGGAAAATATTTTAACTTCGGTTAATTTTGGTTGATTACCTGAACAAGCTAATTCAAGAGAGATTTCTCTTTTGGCTCCATCAGTAACTGAAAAATCAGTAATATAACCATATCTTTTGAGAAGATCGGCCATACTAATACAAAAATTGGAAGCAGGAGCGACCATTTTTTTCTTGCCGGCTCGGGCAGCGTTTTTGATTCTAATTAAAAAATCTATAGAGAATGATTGCAACATATTTTTACCAACTGGCTTTTTTAACTCCTGGAAGCATACCTTGATGAGCAAGCTTGCGGAAGCAAAGACGGCAGATGCCGAATAAACGAATAAAACCGTGGGGACGACCACAGATAGCGCATCGATTATGATGTCGAACGCTATATTTTAATTTTTTTTGTTCTCGAACTATTTTTGCGGTTGTAGCCATAGTTAATTATTTTTCTCAAAAGGAAAACCTAGGGATGATAATAACATTTTTGCTTCGTCTTTTGAAGTAGCATTAATATTTAGAGTAACTTGGACAGAACGAATCTTGTTTATTTTATCTAAATTAATTTCTGGAAAAAGAGTTTGATCTTTGATAGTGAGATTGTAATTACCAGCATCATCAAAAGCATTAGCACTCATACCTTTAAAATCACGAAGACGAGGAAGAATTAAATTGAATAATTTTTCGACAAAATCATACATACGAGCGCCACGAAGAGTGACCTTGAGAGCTAAAGGATCATTTTCACGAATTTTAAAAGTTGAAACAGCTTTTTTAGCACGACATAATTGTGGTTTTTGTCCAGTAATAGCGACAATTTCTTCAATAGCAGCGTTAAGTGATTCCTGACTTTCACGAGCTTCAGCAACACGATAATTAATAACAACCTTAGAAAGGCTGGGCAAAGAAGAAACATTTCTTTTTTTACCAATCTTTTCGATTAGATCTTGCTTGATAGTGGTTTGAATAATAGTTTTTAACATAATTATTTTGTAGCTTTTTTAGCAACCTCCTGAGTAAGAACGGCTTGGCATTTTTTACAAATACGATATTTAGTACCAGATTTGTCAATTTTATAACCAACACGAGTAGTTTTTTTACATTCAGGACAAATTAAAATAACTTTTGAAATGTGAAGAGCACGTTCTTTTTCGATAATACTTCCTGGTCGGCCTTGAGCTGGTTTAATATGTTTTTTGTAGATATTTAAACCCTTGACAACGATAGATGATTTTTTAGGGAAGCTTTTGACGACTTCACCTTCACGACCTTTGTCTTTACCAATTAAAACTTTGACTTTATCGCCTTTTAAAATTTTCATATTAATAAACCTCCTGGGCCATGGAAGCAATCTTGTTGAACCCTAAATCTTTAATTTCACGGGCTATTGGTCCAAAAATACGAGTACCGCGAGGGTTGTTTTGAGAATCGATGATAACTCCAGCATTGTCACTGAAACGAATGTATGAACCATCAGCTCGACCAAATTCTTTTTTAGTACGAACGATGACCATTTTAACTTTTTCTTTTTTCTTGACTAAACCATTTGGAATAGCGTCTTTGACAACAGCTAAAACAATGTCACCAATAGTACCTTTCTTATGGAAAGAACCTTTGTAGACATGAACAACTTGGACGCTTCTAGCGCCGCAATTGTCAGCTGGTTTAATAATACTTCTAAGTTGAACCATAATTATTGAATAATAGCTTTTTTAATAATTTCGACGACAGTAAATCTTTTTAGTTTACTAGTTGGTCGAGTTTCTCTAACTTTGACAGTATCGCCTGATTTGGCAGACAATTTGTTATCAGAATAGATGTTCTTGTGTTTGGTAACGATTTTTTTGTATTTAGGATGACGATTGGTATATTCCAATTCGACCACGATAGTATTGGTCATTTTGTCAGAGACAACTTGGCCAATGAAGGTTTTACCATTATCATTAATTTTAATTTTATTTTTCATTTTTAGTTTCGCTTAAAAGAGTTAAGGTCAAAGCGATTTGGCGTTTGACTTTTTTAAAGACAGAAGTGTCGCTCTGGTTACCAGTAGCAAGCTTGGTCTTAGATTCAATCAAACCTTTTCTTAAATTAATAAGATCTTTTTTGAGTTCTTCTTGACTCTTTTGTCTGTAGGAAATTTTATCAGTTTTTTTCATAAAAGCTACCCCTACTTTTTTGTAACAATTTTACAAGTAACAGGTAATTTAGCAGCGGCCAATTTAAGAGCGACTTTTGATTCTTCTTCAGTGATTCCGGAAATTTCAAACATAACCCGACCAGGCTTGATAACAGCAACATAACCTTTGACGTCACCTTTACCGGCACCCATAGTACCAGTACCTTTTTCAGTAACAGGTTTATCAGGAAAAATACGACACCACATACGACCATTTCTTTTGGTGGCATGAGATATAGCCTTACGAGCAGATTCGAGTTGATTGGAAGTAATCCAACCACAGTCAAGGGCTTTAAGTCCATATTCTCCAAAAGAAACTAAGTTTCCTTTAGAGTTTCCACGCATTTTGCCGCGGAATTGTTTTCGATATTTAGTACGACTTGGTTGCAACATATTA
>Ga0302292_1002122_pt1 | contig 12065 bp, 8 predicted proteins | sample III_Fen_N2_1_FD_194553 | JGI IMG/M metagenome (GOLD analysis project Ga0302292, IMG submission 194553) | Peat permafrost microbial communities from Stordalen Mire near Abisko, Sweden - III_Fen_N2_1 | ecosystem: Environmental > Terrestrial > Soil > Wetlands > Permafrost | place: Sweden: Abisko...
AGATTCGGTCTGAACAATGCGCGATACTTTTTTTGGATCAGTCAAATTAAATGCTACGGTTGTAAATTCTGGGTACATTACAGCTCTACCAAAAAATCCAAGTTCGCCACCACGTTTTGCACTTTCAGTATCTTCAGAGTAAAGTCTTGCTAATACAGAGAAATCAGTTGTTCCACTATTTACACGATCTGTATATTCACGTAGTTTTTCTTTAACTCGATTGATTTCTTCAATTGGCACAGGTGGCTGATAACTAATAATTTGTAATTCAACTTGAGATGGAATTATAGGAATACTATCAGGAATTAGTTTGTTAAAGTATCTCCGAACATCAGCAGGTGTTGACTTTATGTCGCCAATAAGATTCTGTTGTACTTTTGCTACAATTTGTCTGTTACGAAACATATCACGTAAATACTCCCGAAAACTTGCAATATTACTTTTATGATACATTGATTGGATGTATTCTTCCATTTTTTCTTTAGACCCAATTTGAGTAAGCATATAATTTAACTGGGTTTCAACCTGATTTATTACAGACGATTCAGCAACAACAACACTATCCAGAATAGCTTGATGCAGAAAAAGTTTTTGAATGGCTATTTGCTCTGGAAGAACACAATAGGGATCGCCCTGAATAGGTGTTCCATCTGTTTGAGCCTGAAGTTTTTGTTCTTCTACTTCTGAACGAAGAATCGCTTCATCACCTATAACCCAAATTACTTCATCAATAATGTTTTTTTGCGCCCACATTTTAAGAGGAACTATGCTTAAAAGAAAAAGAAGAGAAATAGTTATTTTTTTCATTGCAAAATTATTGATGTTGCTTAATATTTTAAAACTTATTGCTTTAATACTTCTAGGAAAAGAAAAATTAGCTTGCAAATTTACAAATTATTTATGACTGAAAAGCTAAGGCGAAGCAAAAAAAACTTTAATTGGATTGATTTTGAAGTATTTTGTGTTTATTAGGAATTAAATTTGTAAACTAAACTCTTTTTAATTATTCTAAAGTTCAATGTTGCTTTGAATTAAAAAAAGTGACTGTTTCATTGTTTATTGCATCATTGTAAAGTTCGTTTTCAAACTTAGAAATAAATTCTGTTTTTTGTTTGTTTAAAAGTATGATGGAAATTCTTTTCTTTGCAATTTCGTAGGGCTCTATTTGACCATTGAGTTTATAGCTTTCAATTCTGAGAAAGTACGCTTGAGTACTATCTGATGATTCTACAAACTTATTAGAAGATAGAAACGTAGCGGGATCTTCAATTTTCAAAGGAATTTTTTTTAGAATATCAGAAAACGGCAACCATTTATCCCCAAAATAATCATAACTGATAGCGTTTTGAATGCTATATTTTTCAATGTTTTCAAGTGATTTAGCATTTCCCGACTGCACCCAGCTTCTAACGTTCGCGAGCTTAGGTGCTTTCTTAGGGACAATAAGTAATAGTCCCTTAACGATATTTTCTTTTAAAACCAACTGATCACCATATTGCGTGTAAAATGCTTTCAAATCTTCTTCCGAAGGTTCTTTTGGGAGTCGCTGCTCAATCATTTTTTGTTGGTATTGGTGAATGGTGAGCGATTTACGATAGTTTTCCACCAATTCATCAATTTCAGCTTGGTTTGTAACATTTCTTTTGGCATTTTCGTACATCAGCACGTCAGTGACCCATTTTTGAATATAGCTTTTAGCAATTTCAATGCTATCAGTGTCATTTACATTGGGCGGAATAATATGTTGTATTTCCTCCGGGTACAAAAATTTTCCTTCAACTTCCAGCAAAGGTTTACCTTTTACCTCAACAGATTTTTTTGAGCATGAATTTAATATGACAAACGCAAAAAGAGTATAAAGAATAAAGTAGGAAGTCGTCTTCATTTAAAATGATTATTTAGAAATAAAAACGCAGAAATAGAGTCAAGTAATGACATTTATCTCTGCGTAAAAGTGTTGTTAGTTTTTAGCGACCAATTTTAAAACATCCTGATTAACTTTTACGGGATATTTAGCCCGAAGTGATTTAATCCATTCTTGCTCTAAAAATTCCTGATAATCAGCAGTAACTAATCCTCTAATATCATTATAATCTTCTGGTTTGTTTTTAAGCATTTTTCCTACAACAAAGGAATATGGGAAGTCAGTTGAAGGAACTACATTATCTTTAGTTTTAAATACTTCCTTGTCCACAACTTTATTATCGCCTTGTACAAAAAGCCCTTTCTCAACTTTCACATGTTGAATGCTATCGTTCAACCGAACAGTTAAATATTTGCTAATTGAATCAGGTGAAGCCTTTTTTACAATTCGTTTTGCTGCATCCAAGGTCTGTTTATCTTTACAGGATATTACATAACCCTTATAATGAGATTTTTCCCATTTGTAAACTTCTTTGTGTTCTTTGAAATACTTCGCTAAACCCTCGGTGTCTTTCGATGCTTTATCCCATACTTGACGATTACTGATTTCGAACAATAAAATTCCGTCGTGATATTCTTGCATTAAAAATCTGAAGTCTGGGTATTTCTTTTCGAGTTGACTATCTTCGAAAGCTAGTAATTCCTTATCAGCAAAGGACTTAAATTTTTCATCAATTACTTCGGATGCTATATTTTTAGTTGAATTGCTGTTTGTTTTCAAAAAAGCTACAAAATCAGCTTGAGTATACGTTTTATCAGCAAAACCAAAAAGTGGTTTGTTCAAATTTGCAGTGTTGGCAATAAAATTTGAATCACTCAGTTTATTGTTTCCCAATACGTTATAAAATTCTTTTAAACCAGATTCATTTAAATTGAAGTGATTTTCTGTACGAGATTTAGCCAAAAATACATCTTGGCCTCTATTTGCTCGTTCATCACGTTTCACTTTGCGTTCCAATTCATCTTTTAGATCTTCGTACGATGGGATTCCTTTTTTGTCAATTAATTTAATGACATGCCATCCGTAATCCGACTGAATTGGTTTTGAAATATTACCTTTTTCTTTTAAAGCAAATGCAGCAGTTTCAAATTCAGGAACCATTCGTCCTGTTCCAAACCAAGGTAGCTCTCCGTTTTTAACGGAAGATCCTTTGTCTTCAGAATACTTATTTGCCAAAGTTCCAAAATCTTCACCAGCAAGAACACGTTGGTAAAGTGAATCGATTTTTGTTTTAGCAGTCTTATTTTTCTCAACATCACCTTTTGCAGCGAAAATCATTATATGAGAGACCAGTACTTCCCCCAGTGAATTCCTACGATCATGAACTTTCACTAAATGATAGCCAAAATCTGTTCTAACCGGTTTTGATACTGCTCCTACTGATGTGTTATAGGCTGCTGATTCGAACGGATACACTGTACGAAAAGCTGAAATCCAACCGAGTCGACCATTATTTTTTTCAACTGATTCATCTTGTGAAACTTCTTTTGCAACTTTTGCAAAATCCTCTTTTTGCAAGCGTTTCAAAATAATATTTATTTCACTCCATGCTTTCAACGTATCAGCAGGTGTTGCATTTTGAGGTATTCGGATAAGAATATGACTTACATCAATATCATATTTTGATCGTTCATAAGCTTCTTTAAGTATAGCTTCCTCAATTTTGGTGTCAGTCAGATACGGCTTTGTTAATTGAGACCTGTATCCTGATAATTCATTGATAAACGACTTAGTAGTGTCAATCCCTTGTGATTTAGCTTCTTCGACTTTTAATTTGAAATTTATAAATAAATCCACATATTCTTCAAGGGATTTCTTGTCCAGTGAATTGTTAGAATTGTTTTTGTTATAAATATATTCAAACTCTGATTTTAATATCGGTTTACCATTTATATTCATTAAAACCAGGTCTGCAGATTGTCCAAAAGAACCTGCAACTAAAGTAAAAGAAAATAATAAAGTCAATACAGAGCATTTCATAAATTATTCGGTTGAATTGAAAAATACTGATTAATACTATAATTCTAGCCTATTTTAAACGATAAATATTGAATTATGTTGTGTTAACAGTTCAGAAAAATAAGTTCCTGAAAATGTTCCTGAAAACGAGGTAATTTTCTTAATTATTTTCCCTGCTATAATTGGGTGCTTCACTGGTAATAGTAACATCATGAGGATGGCTTTCGGCAACTCCTGCATTAGTAATACGAGTGAATTTTGCCTTATGCAAATCGTCAATGGTATTTGCACCGCAATATCCCATACCTGCCCGAAGTCCGCCAATCATTTGATATATAACTTCGTATAATGAACCTTTAAAAGCTACACGAGCAGAAATTCCTTCAGGCACTAATTTCTTAACATCCTCTTCCATGTCTTGAAAATACCTATCTTTCGAACCTTTATCCATGGCTTCGAGCGAACCCATTCCGCGGTAAGATTTAAATTTACGCCCGTTGAAAATTATTGTTTCTCCCGGTGATTCTTCTACTCCAGCAAAAAGCGAACCGGCCATAATGGTGTTTGCACCTGCTGCCAATGCTTTCACTATATCACCCGAATAGCGGATTCCACCATCTGCAATTACTGGTATACCGGTTCCTTCTAAGGCTTTAGCTACTTCAAAAATAGCTGATAACTGTGGAACACCAACACCGGCTATTACACGTGTGGTACAAATTGATCCGGGACCAATTCCAACTTTTACAGCATCAGCTCCAGCATCAGCTAACATTTTTGCAGCTTCACCAGTGGCTATATTTCCCACAATTACATCTATGCTTGGGTACTTAGATTTTACTTTTTTAAGCATATCCACCACATTTATCGAATGCCCGTGAGCTGTATCAATTACTATGGCATCAACTCCGGCATTTACTAATGCATCCACCCGAAGCAATGTATCATGAGTCACTCCCACGCCGGCTGCAACTCGCAATCGTCCTTGTTCATCTTTGCAAGCCATCGGTTTATCTTTGGCTTTTGTAATATCTTTATACGTAAGCAAACCCACCAACTTGTTGTTTTCGTCAACAACCGGAAGTTTCTCAATTTTATATTGTTGCAGAATATCAGCAGCTGCTTCAAGGTCTGTTGAGCGCTTAGTGGTGATCAAATTCTCTTTGGTCATCACTGCGTCAATTTCTTTATCCATATCGCGTTGAAAACGTAAATCGCGATTGGTTACGATACCTACTAAATATCCCTCCTCGTCGACAACAGGAATGCCACCAATTTTATATTCAGCCATAATAGCTAATGCATCACCAACCGTTGCACCTTTGCGAATGGTTACCGGATTTGAAATCATTCCGTTTTCAGCACGTTTAACTATTTCCACTTGTTTGGCTTGCTCTGCAATAGTCATATTTTTATGAATGACTCCAATTCCTCCTTCACGTGCAATAGCAATTGCCATTTTACATTCAGTTACGGTGTCCATGGCAGCAGAAACTATGGGAACTTTTAATTCAATTCGACGTGAGAAACGCGTGGTAAGTACAACGTTGCGGGGTAAAACTTCAGAATAGGCGGGAACTAACAATACGTCGTCAAACGTAAGTCCTTCAATTTGAACTCTTTCAGCAATAAATGACATAGTTTTTATTTTTTATCGTTTCTATTTTCGAGGAAAACCCATAGTGGGCAATCGCTATGAAAAATATTGCGTGCAAATTTACATATTATTTACCACTACCGAAAGAGATTGAACGCAAAAAAAACTTTAATTGGGTTGATTTTGAAGTATTTTGCAGACTTGTAAGTAATTGGAACTAAAATTTGGGATAATTAAGAATAAAGACCAATTATTTATCAGGGTGATTTATTGCAGGAAATAAAACCTCATTTAAATAATCAACTTTTAAAACACTAACTTGATTTCCAAAATATTAGCATTATACTTCGGCTTCAGATTCTTGTGCTTCAGTCACAATATTTTCTGTAAGTACGTTGGTTTCATCTAATACATAACGCTTGTAATATGAAATAATGAGTGTGGTCATTGGCAACGCAATAATCAGTCCCACCATTCCCATAAGTGAGCCCCAAACTGATAATGAAAGTAAAATAACAGCCGGATTCAAACCGGTCACTTTCCCCATAATTTTTGGTGTAAGAACCATATCTTCAATTGATTGTATTACAATAAAAACAACTGCTATACCTATTAAAATGGAACTTAAGCTCTGACCTGTTTCAACCGATTGAAGCAATCCCAGTAAAACACAAGGAATAATAGCAGTCGCTTTCAGGTAAGGCACCATATTCAAAACACCTATAAATATGCCCATCACAATGGCTAACGGTAATCCCACAATGCTAAAACCAACCACGAAAAGTATTCCTACTATAAGTGCAATTAATGCTTGTCCTCTAAAATAACGGTTCATGCCGGTTTCCAAATCAAAAACTATTTCAGTGATCAGCACTTTGTATTTTGGTGGAATTATACCGAGCATGCCGGATGAGATTTTTTCATAATCGAGCAATATAAAAACCAAATATAAAAATACAATTATAACTACTGCAAATCCGAGTACAAAATCCAATGAACCATTAATAAAATCCCATAATTGCGGAGCCATTTTTTTAATTGCTGATATGATGTTTTCATCTTTCAATAGGGTTTGGACATTCAGGTGATTCAGATAATGTTGGATGTCCTGTTGCCATGCCACGGGTATAAATGTGTTCATGCTTATAGTTTTACTATAATTTGCAATTAATTGGGACGCTTTCTGAATTTCACTGCTTATAATTGGAGCCAGGATTACTATTATTCCGGTGATGGCACCAAAAAACAATAATAATGTTGCGACAATGGATACAATACGGTTTTTAAACTTCAACCTGTACTGAAAAAAAGAAACTATTGGTTGTAATAAATATGCCAATAACCATGCTACCAAAAATGGCAATAATACATTGCTCAATCGTTGAATCAATAAAAACAACAAGATTAAGATGGCAAGTCCGATAACTAACCTGACTACACGATCGAAAGTATAGGGTTTTGTTTTCATATTTGGTTGATTGGTTAATTAGGTGACTAGTTAATTGGTTGACTGGGTGATTGGGTGATTGTTCGACTGGTATAGCATTTCTTCAAACTAATTAACCAACTAACTAATTAGCTAATTAACCAGTCAACCAAAATTAATTATCTATTCTCATTTCTTTGTTTTATTATAACAATCCCTGCAAATCGGTTCGTATTCGGTCATCTCCCCCAGCAAAACTCGTTTGTCACTTTCAACCAACCGATGGGAGACATAGGCCAATGCACCACATCTTACACAAATGGCATGTACTTTATAAACATCTTCGGCAATGGCACAAAGTCCTGGCATTGGACCAAATGGAACTCCACGAAAATCCATATCTAAACCGGCAATAATTACCCGAATTCCCTGATCTGCCAATTGATTGCAAACATCAACCAATCCTTCATCAAAAAACTGGGCTTCGTCAATACCAATTACATCCACATCGCCCGACATTAAAAGAATGCTTCCCGACGATGCAACCGGCGTAGATCGAATGGAAGTGCGATCATGTGATACAACTTCATCCTCGGAATAACGGGTATCAATTTTCGGTTTAAAAATTTCTACTCTTTGTTTGGCAAAATTGGCTCTTTTTAATCTACGTATCAGTTCTTCTGTTTTGCCAGAAAACATAGAACCACAAATTACCTCTATACTACCGCGTTTTTGTTGAATTGGATGGTTTTGTTCGGAATAAATCATGATATTTTACTGAAATTAGTTCTGTTTCTTCGTTTAATCTGTCGATTATTGTACCTTTACAGCCGTTTTGAAGTTAAAGTCTGCTTAGATTCCCTTTAATCTTGGCAAAGATAAAAAAATAAGAAGGATTCAAAATATATTTACAAAAAAAAGATATGAACAGTTTCATTTTTAAAACAAACAATTCATGAAGCTTTTTGTTGTTCCTACCCCGGTTGGAAATCTGGAAGATATGACATTCAGGGCCATTCGAGTCCTAAAAGAGGCCGATTTGATTTTAGCTGAAGACACTCGCACCAGTGGTTTTTTGCTAAAGCATTTCGAGATCAAAACGCCTATGCAGTCGCACCACAAATTCAACGAGCATAAAACGGTGGATAACGTGGTTCAACGCATCAAAAATGGCCAGACAGTGGCATTGATTTCCGATGCGGGTACACCGGCTATTTCCGATCCGGGATTTTTGGTGGTCAGACAGTGTGTTGAAAATGGTATTGACGTGGAATGTTTACCGGGTGCTACAGCATTTGTTCCCGCATTGGTAGCATCGGGGTTGCCAAACGACCGGTTTTGTTTCGAAGGCTTTCTTCCTCAGAAAAAAGGACGCCAAACTAAAATAAGGGAATTAGCAACAGAAGAACGCACCATGATTTTCTACGAATCACCTTTTAGATTGATTAAGACATTGACACAGTTGTCAGAAGTTTTTGGCACGGAACGAAAAGCGTCTGTTTCGCGTGAAATTTCAAAGCTTTTTGAAGAAACAAAACGAGGAACTTTACAAGAATTAATCGAATATTTTACCGAACATAATCCGAAAGGTGAAATTGTGCTAATTATTGCAGGATTAGAAGAATAACATTACCTTTGCACTCGAAAATTGAGAATAAAAAGCACTAGATTTAACTTTTCTGGCAACGTTCTCAATATTACAATTCAATATTTGCATTTTATATGAAATCAGTTTGCTATATTTTCACCATTTCGCTATTTCTTTTCACTTCATGCGGAAGACAATCTGCCGATTACAAAGCCTTGCAAGCTCAAAATGATTCTTTATTGAATGCCAAAATCAAACTTCAACAGGAAGTAGATGGTTATTTCTCGGCAATGAATCAAATTGAACAAAATATTGAAAAGATTAAAGATACTGAAAATGTGATTTCAATTCAACCCGTTGGCAAAGAACTTACCGACGATGTACGCAATAAAATTAATGAAGACATGACGTATTTGAGCGATATGCTTCAAGCCAACAAAAGTGAACTTGCCAGATTAAAATCAAAGCTTAAAAAAAGTTCATTCAAATCTTCTCAGCTTGAACGTACTATTGTCAAACTTACAAAATCGCTCGAAGAAGAAACGCTGAAGGTAATTCAATTGCAAGGTGAGTTGTCCAAGAAAGATTCGCTAATTGTGAAACTTGATACCCGATTAACTGAAATGGGGAATGATATTGAGAATCTTTCAACGGATAATAAAACGAAAGACACCAAAATTAAAGAACAAGAAGAAACAATTCATACCGCCTGGTATGTTTTTGGAACATTGAGCGAGTTGAAACAACAAAAAATTGTGACTTTTGATGGATTATTCAGCCAACAAAGAGTACTTCAACATGATTTTAATAAAAATTACTTTGTCAGAATTGACGCCCGAAATACTAAATCAATTCCCCTCTATTCATCACATGCCAAAATATTGACTAATCATCCCAAGTCTTCATACACATTGGAAAAAGAAAATGGCAATTTCGTGCTACTTATTGTTGATACCGACGAGTTCTGGAGCATAAGTAAATACCTGGTAGTGGAAGTGGAATAAACCATTTTGCCGTTAATGCCGTTACATTTTAATGTTTAATGCGTTTTCTGTATAGGGAACGCATTTTGTTTAAACTAATTTCGATTGCAACTTCATGTATAAACACGTTTTTATTGATTTGGATGATACTATTTGGGATTTTCACCAGAATGCGCGGTTTTCAATGAACGATGTCTATGCTGAAAAGAACTTAGATCGTTATTTTGATAATTTTGAACAATACTTTCAGATATACTCCAAACGAAACCTCGAACTTTGGGAAATGTATGGTCGGAAGGAAGTTACTAAAGAATTTCTTTCGCTGGAGCGAATGCGTCACCCCTTAGCAACGGTTGGAGTTGACAATATTGAACTGGCAAAACAAATAGCCACCGATTATCTCGACAAATTACCCACCTATACTGCTTTAGTTCCTTACGCACTGGAATTGCTGGAATACCTTTTCCCAAAATACTCTATTACCATTGTTTCTAATGGTTTTATTGAAGTGCAATATAAAAAGATTAAGAGTTGCAAGATTGAAAAATATCTATCGCACGTAGTTCTCTCCGAGGGTGCCGGAGCGTTAAAGCCTGACAAACGAATATTTGAATATGCCATGGAATTAAATAATGCATCGGCTGCTGAAACCATTATGATTGGCGATAGTTACGAAGCCGATATACGTGGTGCCCAAAACGCCGGTATCGATCAAATTTATTTCAATAGCAATCATTCCGACTTACCCACTCACGAGCCCGCCACCTATAAAGTAAAAAGCCTGAAGGAAATTGTTCATATAATCTGAGCAGCCATTAGAGTTTATATAAGCTCTATTTTGCTAAATCTTAGTGGAAAATACAGATACTATCTTCCAACCTTATTTCTCCTCAATCAAGAACTCAGCCCTATTTCAACCCTATTTCAACTCCTCACCTTATCCCTGATCACTATTGTTTTTTAATTTAAATATATTTTATATATTTGCACTTCCAAATTTAAACAGCACCATGTCGAAGTTTTTTCAACGCTGCACCATTCTATTTCTCTGCATTATCTTGCTGGGTTGTTCAGGGCAGCCCCGGGAGCTCAAGATTGCCGAAAGCCTGATAGAAACTGCTCCTGACTCAGCATTGCATATTCTTCAGAGCCTATCTCCCGGTAAATACAAATGGGGTGCAAACCGCGCGTTATATGGGTTGTTGATGATTCAAACCCTCGATAAAAAACTGCTTCCCCTTAAGCCTGAATCATTGCTGGATTATTCTATCTCCTATTACGAACAAAATAACGAAAATGATCGCCTGGCATCGTGCTATCTTTATAAAGGACGAACTTACAAGTATGCATTTCAGTATGAAAAGGCTTCGAACTGTTATTTGAAAGCATTAGACGAGGCCAAAAATTCAATGGATAATACTTTATTGGGAAGAATAAATTTTGATATGGGTGATATTTGCCTTTATCAGAGGGAGTATGAACCAGCCAGGGAAAACTATATGCAAGCGTATCATTACTTTTCAGAAGCTAAACAAACTACGTATGCGCACTATTCGTTAATTTATATTGGAAAAACTTATAGCCTGGTAAAACTTTATAAGAAAGCGCAACCTTATTTGTATAAAGTTTATAAAGAATCAAAAGATTCAACAGTTATAAATCTTGCACTTCAAAACATTGGTGTAAATTATTATTATTCAAAACAATTCGATTCTGCGTTAGTCTATTTAAGAATGGCAATCCATAATTCAATCATATTAAGCAATTATGCCATACAAAATTATTATTTAGCCGATTTATTTCTTGATATGAATGAGGCAGATTCAGCTTGCTATTATGCAAGTAAGGTGCTTAACTATAACCCGGATATACGAACAAAGCGAGAGTGCTATCGAATTTTGGCAAACACTGCCAAAGGCAGGGGGTATATATCCAAGGTAAAGAAATTTATGGCTAATTATCAGGAGTGTTCTGATTCTATTAGAAAAATTGATGCACAGACCAAAGGTACTGTTTTAAAAACTATACATACCACCAAACAAGAAATGGATAAAACCAAAAGCAAACTGTTTTATGTATATATTTTCCTATTATTGGTAACACTATTATTTGTATTTATTTATTACCTAAAGCATAAACAGAATAAAGAAGAAAAACAACGCTCTGATAAGATTCATTCGCAAAAGATATTAAGTATTCGCAAAGAGGATTTACTAAAGAAAAGCGATACTTTGCTCAAAAAAGTAGAAGAAAAAAAAGTAGAGCTGGCTGAAGAACGAAAAAAGGCAAATCAGTTGGATAGAGAACTGCAAATTAAGAATATATACAGCGATCTAATACAGATAAATGATTTGCAAGTCTTTCATGATGAAATGGATGTTGTACTTAATATGTTGGTTACCAAACTTAAAACCCGTTACAGGGGTTTGACGACCAAAGAATTGACTTGGTGTTGTTTATATCTGCTCAAAATTCCAACACACGATATTCTTATATTGCTTGACTATAAGACTGACAACAGCTTAAAAAGAATGAAAAATCGATTATCCGAAAAACTTAATCTTGAAAATGCCACTCAATTAAGTAAT
>Ga0302292_1002123_pt1 | contig 12061 bp, 12 predicted proteins | sample III_Fen_N2_1_FD_194553 | JGI IMG/M metagenome (GOLD analysis project Ga0302292, IMG submission 194553) | Peat permafrost microbial communities from Stordalen Mire near Abisko, Sweden - III_Fen_N2_1 | ecosystem: Environmental > Terrestrial > Soil > Wetlands > Permafrost | place: Sweden: Abisko...
ATTCCAATAAACCATTATATTTTCAGCATCATTATATAAACAACGATTCTCCCATTGTAGAGAAAAAACCCCAGATGCATCATACATTATTCTATTATCCCAATCTATTGAAATTACCGTAGCTGCCAATATTTTACCCCCCCAATCAACAGTGGTAACATCAGTAGAATCTCTTAATTGATAATCGTTCCAGGCAACTGTTAAGAATCCATCAGAATTATATAGAATTCTTGAATCCCAATCAACAGATTGTGTTGATAAAGAATCTATCATTGAATAAGAATTCCAATAAACTACAACGTTTCCATCACTATTAAATAATTTTCTATCTATCCATTTTAAAGCTGTTGTTCCAGAAGGATCATATAGAAATCTGTTTTCCCAATCAATAGAATCTTGATTGGTACTATCTCTCATAAATCTATCATCCCATGATATAGAATTAATTTCATCGGCATCATACATTACTTTATTATACCAATCAATGGAAACTAATTCATCAGCTGTAGATTTAAGTCTTTGATTATTCCAATCAAGTGTAGCATAAGCGTTTTCATCTATCAGTTCTCTGTTTTGATAATAAACAGAATTATTACCTGAAGAATCCTTAAGATATCTATTATCATAATCTATACTTATAGTACCAACAATATCTGTTATTGTAGTAGATTTTGTCCATACACCACTTCTATGTTGAATAGTTTGTCCTTCTGTTCCTGGACCTAAATCAGAACCGGTATCTGTAGTAACCCAGGCACTTCCATTATATGTTATGAATGTAGAGGCACTTCCCAATAAACTTGTTTTTGCCCCGCTTCTTGGAGAAATATAAGACCATACACCACCATACCAAGTTGCTTGATAATATGCCTTTCCTGACCATTCACCGGTAGGGGTAGAGCCAAGTAAATATGTATCCCCTAATGTTGGTGAAACTGGTGGAGTATTTTGATCATAATCAATTACAGGAGGAAGAAAAAAATCTTTTGCAGCGCTTAATGGCACCCATTGACCTACTAATCCATCATAATAATGAGGAATAGTAATATTTGGATCCAAAATATCTACAGGTTTGGACCAAATAATGTAGGTTTTTTCCGGTTCATCTCCCCGTAAAAGACCTACAACATTACCAAGATTATATTCAGTTGCCATTATATCGTGAAGATTAAATCCCCGTTTTCATTTATTGAATAAGTTCCGGAAGAAGAGGTAACAATTATTAAATTACCATCTTCTGTTAATGTGACTGTAACATCAGGAACAGCCGAATTATTATAATTTAAATCCCCGTTTTCATCAATCCAAATGCTTATTGATTGAGGCGCTAAAATTAAAATATCATTGTAATAAACCTTCAGCAATTCTGCATGAACTGGTTCAAGAAATTCTATTACCCTAAAAATAGCACTATGAAGGTTTACATCCAAATTAAATTCCCCATATAGTCTTATATCATATTGAGAACAGCCTTCACAATTCATATCAAACGTTCTTGCCGGATCATCAAACTTTGTATTTATTAGTTCTGTTCCACCTCCAACAATATTATTTTGGTCAAAACTATAATTGCTATCATAGAAATCATGTACTATTTGGCGTTTTAATTTAGCCCCGGAAGTAAAAGAAACGGAAGTAGTTATTGCATTATCAACATAATATTTATCCCCAACAATTAATTCTATATCATCTATTCCATCATTTATAGTTACGGTACCAGAATCTTCCAATTTATTGTTTGAATCAACAACAAGAAAATAATTTCCTTCGGATAATGACATTGATGTTGTTATGTAATAATCAACATCAAATCCAAGAATACGAAACATTATTTCATAAGAAGGAATTGTTGATTTTATCCTATAAATACGTTTCAAAAACCTTAAAAACTTCCTTCTAATATCAAAATCTTCAATAATAAAAGGTGCGCCAATATTATTTTCTGCATAAGGAATAAATTTTTCAAGAATCGTATTAGGTACAATTGTATTATCAATCAAAAGAGATATTCCAGGCAATGAATAATTATCGGCTTCTTCTGCTAATAATTCATTATAGCGCTGAAGAATTCCTTTTCCGGACACGTCTTTATACTTGTCCCTGACTTTATCATTTTCCCCAAAAAGTTTGAATATAGTGTTCTTTAATAAAAACATCTTATATACCTCCGCTTGAATTAATTACAATGTTTGATGAATCACTTGTTGGTATGGACATATCAAGAATGCTTACAGACCCAAAATATTTGTAGGTAATGAAAGTCCATGTATCATCTACTGAATATGAATCATCGATTACAGTAAATTTTATTTCTGTTTGAACCACTTCAACTCCAATATCAAATATTCCAAGGAATTGATTTTCCTTGTATAAATGAAATTCAGTAGAAGAAATAATAATTATCTTCCAGTTTACCGTAGTAGTAGAACCAGTTAATGTTTCTCTATTCCAAACCAATTGCGGTGCATCATCTACAGCTATTGCGCTTGATTGTGTTGTCATTTTTTTGATTTCACTATAATCAACACCAATTGTATTTTCAACTACTTCATATATATCACCAATATTTACAGTACCTTTTATTTTCTGGTTTTCAGCAGAAAGAAAAGAAGTAATATTTTCTACAACAAGACTTACTGTTTGAAGTCTATTTGCATTCCTTAAAATAGCAACATCTATTTCAAATAAAATTCTTACATCACCGGCAGAACGCGCAACCACTTTTACCGTATTTATTCTCTTATCTTCAAAATAATTTTCAACTCGTTTCTTTAGTGTGCTACTGGCTTCACCTCCACCATTAGGAACAATATAAACGTACATTGGATTTTTACATTCATATTGAACACCTGCTTTTGCAACTCCATTTACAAGTTCAGCCGTATCGATATAATCTTGGTCAGTAACAGCCCTTAAATTAGTCCTGGTTGATTTTGGAATTCTACGTTGTAAATCCTCTGTTGATTCAATACTAACGCCTCCAGATGCATCATAAACGTTATTTACAAGTAATATAATTCCGGAAGGAACAGTAATAGAAGAAACCAATTCTGTAATGTTTCCAGGACCTACATTTCCAAGCGCTCCGGAAGAAGTGTAATATGTTGCTACAACTGAATAAGGATTTTCTGGAATCATTCCATTCACATCATCACCAAATTCAATTGTCATTTTTGCATCCTCATTTATAGAAGCAAAAAATACCTTATCGGTAGATTCTGTAAATGATAGAGATTCTACAGGTGTATAGTTTTCACCATTGATAGTTATTTGAATAGAAGAATCTACAACATCTTCCTCCATCTCAAAAACTTGTGACTTTTGATTTGTTGTAGTTCCAAGATCAATATTTGATTTTAATATTTGTTGTGAAGCAGGTATTATTACCTGTAAATTTCCAATTGTAATTGTTCCTATTTCAGTAGTAAAATATTGAATTCCTTCTTTTGTTTTTACTTCAGTTCCTATTGGAATTATTATATCATCAGTTGTTGGGGCATTAATATAAAAAGTCAAATCTACAGAAGCGGAATTTGTTCCTTTTACTCTATAGTCAGCACTTTTTGCCTGTTTCACAGCTGAAGAAAATCTTCTTAGTGTAGAAAGGAAAATTTCTCTTGCTCGTGAATCGATATAATAATTCAATTGTTCAAGAATACCGCACCATATAGAAATCATCTTTACAAAAATATCGTTTTCTGTATGATCGGTAATTTCTGGAATACGATATGGCATTTTATCGAAAATGGCTTTCTTTGCCTGTTCGTAGCTTCTTTCAATATATCCAATCCAAGGGTTTTTTAATCCAGCCATATTAGTATATTAGTTTTCTATAAAATGGATATATGAAACTATCTATTTCATTGCTTTGTAATACTTCAAACGTAATCAAGTTTTTTGAAATAGTCCTTTCACTTGTATCTACGTCCACGCTCAATACTTTTATTCTTTTTTCCCAAATTGCTAATGGTTCTTTTATATAAAGAATCGATAGATTTTTGAATATTATATCATTGGGTTCAAACAATAATTTATGCAATTTGCTACCATATTCAGGTAAAAAATAACGCGAACCCAAAGGCGTTTGTAATATATTTTCTATGGATTGAGGGATTAACTCTCTACCAAAAACAGTTTTAATTCTACCGAATTGATTAACCTCTACAGGATATTTTAGTCCGTTTCCAAGAAAAGATTCTGCTTGTGCCATGTTTCAAAGATATGAAATAAATTTAAATTATGGTTCCTTCTTCAGTGGTTGCGCCTGTATAAATACCAGCTTGTAATTTTATTCCAGACTCAACTTTTCCTGTTTTCACAAATTTCTCTATTGCACTTGCCAACTTTTTTGCAAACTGCTGTTTTACAGCCTCCGGGGTAGAGCCTTCTTCCTTACACATACTTTCTATCTGATCGAGGAAACTTTTAATATCAGTTTCCAATCCTTGTGTATCAAGTGCCATGCTAATAGAATAATTTTTGAAATTTTACTTTTAACGCTTCGTATTCAGCAATATTAATGAATGGTTGAGGACCTAAACTTGTAGCTGTTTTTGTGTTCTTGAATGCATCAAAAAGACTATCTGTTAAGGTTCTCATATCTATATTGTCTTTCTGGAATCTGAATCCATCCTTTGAAATTTCAACATAATAACCATCCTTTGATGTGATTTTAACAAGTCCTTTTTCATCATCAAACTCTATTCTTTGTTTCTCTGGAGTTTGGAAAACAAAAATTTTATTATTTGTCCCAGGTGTTTTATGCGCTTGGGTCCAATGGCCATATTCCCAAATAGGGAATGCAGGGTCCCCATTTTCAAAAGAAACCCAAATCATATCACCTATTGAAGGAGGTGCAAAGAATCCAAAATTCTTACCTGAAGGAATTCCTTTTGGATAAACCCATTCATCAAATGTTTCTTTTCCAAACACGGCCGGACAAGTTATTTTTAATCGACAATTAAATTCTGGATCATTATTATCAACTACAAATCCTCGATAGCTTGAATAATATCGTTTGAAATATTCAAGGCCCCATTGTTTAAGAAGTAGTTTGAATTCTGTTAACATTAATAATCTCCAGACGCTCCCCCGTCAATTCTATTACCATTTTTATCGTAATTATAAACCTTTTTGGTTTCTTCTCCCTGTTTTGGACCAACCTTTTTATTGATATCAGAAGCCTTTGTTTTTGCAGTAGGAATATTTCTATCTAATTCCAAAGTAGAAATATAACCACCTCCATTTATTGTATGAGTAACTTTTATAACCCTCCAAACACCTGCATAACGAGAAGGAACACCTGCAATTGAAATTAAATCTCCAGACTTTATTAATGTGTCTCCTTCGATAACCAAAGAAGCCGTCATTGATTTTAAAGAAGCCTTTTTATTTTCAGCATTAACAACATTAACCGCGTCCTCTTGTGTTCTTGCTGGAAAAGGAATATTTTGTCCAGTAGTATTTGAGGTATCGGTATTTTTTATTTCAAGTAATTCACCGGCAGCATTACCCATGAATCCTTCTCCTTCTGCTAATTTATCTGGTGATGCTGTAGCGTTTATGGTTTCACCCGTAACCGGGTTAACACTACTAACAGAAGCCTCTGTTTTTGCATTTTTATCCCCTTCATCAGATTCTACAGGACTAAATGCTATTACCTTTCCAGTACCATCTCTATACGTAAAAGTAATAGCCGGTTCTTTTTTCAAATCTCGTTTTACAAAATAAGCCTTGAATTCCTTTATGTAGAAAATATAAGAACCAGATTGTTCTATTCCAGTAAGATATCTTATAAATTCAAAATCTGTTCTGTTTCCCTGGGGAATAGATGAATAAACCTTTTTTGTTGGTTCGCTTACTAATTCAAGTGAATATCTTTCTACAATGGTTTTTATTATTTGGGAGGCTGTTTGATTCTTCCAAATCTTAGAACTTGCATTTCTTTTCATGTTGGAACCTTTATCCAAACACGTAATAGAAAGCCGAATGATATCACCGAATTTTGGTTCTATTCTTTTTACTACTGCAAATGCTGCATTTGTTATTTTATAGCCTAAATATCCATATTGAAAAAGTATTGTAGTGCCTTTTTCAATGGAAGAGTTTTCTATGAAATCTTGATTTATATCATTCAAACTGAATTTCAATAAATCATCTTCCTCCAAACAATCTTCATGCACAAAGTCGGTAACATACTTTGTGATATCTTCACCGGTATCCTTTATTTTAATTTGATAGTATGGAGACTTTGACATTAATTTCTAAGTTTGAAATCAAGAATATTAGGAATTACTATTTGAATACCAATGAATTCTATTTCATCCAAAGGATTTTCTATATCATTTGCCAATGCAATGACGTACCATCTTTTAGCAGCGTTTGGCACTAAATCGCTGTATTGTTCCCATGCAATTTTATCCAACCTTTGATTTTCTCCAGGTGTTAAATAAAAGTCGTTCTGAGTACCAACAATAGAAAAATCACCTCGATCTAACTCTTGGCTTCCATCATCGAAAGTTATTATCTTTCCGGTAGAATAAAGATTGTTTTCGCTTAGTTTTATCATTATTTGAAATCGCTTTCTTTTAAGTTTTCGCCTGGGTCAAGTGATAATTTTAAATCAACCATTGCCTGTTGTGGCCTGAAATTATGTAATTCATGAAAATCAGAATACGAAACCGAAACACTCGTTACAATCCAAGTCATATTTTGATTTATAAATAAATCCCCGAAAATTAACATTACATTTTTTTTTCTTCTGCTTATTCCATCATTGTATCTAAGGGACTGAAGCCATCTAACGCGTTGTATAACGTTCAATTTATCATCATCATCAGCATAAAGGTCGAGAATAAGATTTAAATTATCCTCTCCAGTAGTATAATGATAAAGAGGATTATTTCTCCCAACAACTTCAATTTTTGCATGATTTGCGGTAGAATCAATTTGAAGTTTTTGAGGAACAAATTGAATTTCCATTCGTTCATCTGGATTATTAAGACTAACGATATACAAAGATTTATTGGTTGTTGAAACCGGTATATTTTCAATATTAGCCATCGTTTCTTACATCTTTTTGCCTTTGTACCTTCTCTACTTTTTTGGCAATCAATTCACCATCCAAATATAAATTTGATTGAATAGATTCTGTTTTTGTAGTACTCTTATCAAATACAACAGGGGCAGCTGATTTATTATTTGCTTCCTTACTCGCAAATGTGCCTTCCTTAACATTGTCCCCGTAATTGGCAAAAGAACTTAAAATTCCCTCACTTTCAACAACGCCTTTGTTATGTTTTCCATTGGTATTTTCCTTGCTCGGAGCTATCATTTCAACAATCATATTCCCAAATTCTGATTCCATTACAGCATTTATTCCATCGATAAGAAGTTTGAACGCTTCAACAATCAATAGAATTGGCCAATACATTGCATAAAAACCAATCTTTAAAATACCCATCATAACTTCACTTTGTTGAAACGCGGTGTATAGTTCTCTGAAAACCCAAACAATTCCCTGAAGGGCCCATGCAAGTAATCTAAATGGTGCTGTTACTGCATAACCTGCCATTTTGAACATATTCAAACCTTCAGTAGCCTTTCCTAATTCAGGAAATAATTCTACTATTATTTCAAATATGATTGAAAAAATATCTACTATTCCGGAAAGAGCATCACCTATACTTGCCCAACCTGCCATAGTACTTGAAAAGAATGCATCAAAATATTCCTTTGCTCTAACTACATACGTTGAAAAGGTTAAGAAATAAGGAAGAACTCCGTTTTTTGCAAGTGCATCATGTGTTTCCTGAGAAAGTTGAAACGCGGTACCATTCCATGTTTTAAAAACTTCCATGGTACCAATTGCCATGTATTTCATTTTTTCCCATGCGTTACCCTGTTTACCCATGTTATTAATTAGTATGTAGCCTATCGCTATAATTGCGCCAAGCGCTGCAATATATGGCAACATTGGTGCAAGTGCTGCCCAGGTTGCTGAAGCTACAGCAGTAAGTCCACCGGCTAATCCACCTGTTGAGAATGCAGCACCCACAGCGGAAAATCCCATTCTTATAAATGATTGTGACAATCGCGCGGACATTGAAGTGGTGAATCCCATCACAACCAATAAACCTCCCATCACAACCAACAAACCAGCAAAGGCCAAAGTAATTCCAAGGATAACTTTTCCAATTCTTGTACCAGCTAATTTTCCAACGGCACGGGCCATATTTGTAAGTAAATCAATTATTGGGTGCAATACAGGAAGAACAGCAAAACCAATTTCAGCAAATGCATTTTTTATTTCATCTGATAATGTAGAGAATTTACCATTTATACTTTGGGCCATATCTCTCATTGCATTACCATAAATACCACCTTGTCCACCTGCTTTTTGAAGCGCTCCAGTAATCATTTCAAATGTGATATCCATCTCCTTCAATTGCGCAACGGTAGCACCTGTATGATCGGATAATAAATCCCAAAGAGGAATACCAGTATTGGTAAATTGTTTTATATCCATCATGGTAGCTCTACCAGATGATTTTATACCCTGTAAGTTTTGGGCCATTCTAACCATCACATCTTCACCTTGTCCGAATGCTGAAGTAATATTTCCCAATGCAAGGAAGGTTTTACGTGCTTCTTCAGCGCTTCCAGTAGCTGCAATTAACGCCCTGTTTGTAGCAAGAACACCATTAAATTCAAAAGGTGTATCGGCTGCATCCTGTCTAAGTTGTTTTATTGTAGAAGCTGCCAATTCACTACTATGAAGCAATGTAGTAAATCCAATTTGGGCCATTTCCAATTCCCCGGCAAATTTAACCCCAAGTCCTACAGGTACTAATGCAGCAAGTCCAGCACCTATCAAACCAACGCCTGTAGCCATCATTGAATTTCCCCTATCGATAACCTCCATGTTTTTTTTCATGATGGAATCAATATTTGTAGCAATACCATTTATCTGATCACTAACACCCTGCATGGTATTACCTAAATCAGTAACGGCACGGGCAGCATCACGAGCCGGTGCGGAAACATTATTTTCCAAACCTACAGAAATACCAAAACCTAATTCTCTACCGGCTCCTACCATAATTTGTTTTTTGTTTAACAAATATAACCTTTATACGCTTTCAAAAGTAAAAACCGTAACAAAATAAATTGTTACGGTTTCGCGCTGCTTACCATTCTCTTCGCCTCTTCTTTTTTATATTTGGCTGTTTGATCACTTAGTTCCTGAATTTCATCAATGGTTAATTTTTCCAAGTGTTCAAGCATTAATCCAGACATTCCGGATTGAACCAAAATAACCCATAATCGAATTAAAGAACCAGCGAAGGGAAAAAAAAACTTGCCAAGTTAATTAAATCCACCCTGGCAGTTCTTGAAGGGTCACTTGGGTGAGCAATTACCATAGTGGTATCAATATTTCCTTCCAATTCCAAAATCTTTTCCCTAAGAAAGTTTATATCCTTGAAAGAAAGATTATCCAATTCTAATTTTATACCTGGCTTTTTTACTCCCTTTTCATCCTGTCTTATAACAAGGGGATTTCTCATTTTTATTAGCGTATGAGATGTAATTTCATCTTCATGTTTTGGTCCAAACAATTCAGTTGTTTCACCATCTAACATTGAAAATTCTATTGTTTCGCCACTTTTAGGAAGAATGATAGTTTGTTTTTTATCATTTGCTATTTCTGAATAGCTATTCCATTTTTTAAAATATGGCTTGGCAACAAAATTTACTTCTGAATTTTTTTTATCAATCAATTCAGTTTCTCCTTCAACTTCTTCTTCAGCTTCTTTTTTTACTACATCAACTACCGCAAAGGAAAAATCTACTTCGTATTCATGCTTTTCTCTTTTTCCTCCAGTAAGCGCAAATTCATAACTGAATTTAAATTTTGGGTCATAGTCATTTGAAAATTGACGTAATTCGATTAAAGCGTGTTTTCGGTCTGCCTCCAGCATTCTTTTAACATGATTTTGATTAACTGGAGAAATATCCCCAAGAGAAAGAATACAATCAGTTAACATTTCCGTATACGCGTTTCTGGTATCGGATTTTTTTGTTGTTAACATTCTTTCATGTTTACCGGTAAGTTCTTGTATAACACATTTAACACCCGATAATAAAATAAATTCTTTTGTTTGTCGCATAGTATAAAGTTTATGTGAGCAAGATAATCAATTTTTGTATTAGCAAAAAACATTTAACAAAAAAAGGGACCGAAGCCCCTCTTTTTGCAATATGACAGACAAAAATTATATTCCGATTTCTGGAAGTTTAATACAATTTGTGCAAGAAAAAACAATTTCTTCCATTACGTTTTCACCATCTCCTTCTCTTTTAAAGGATAGACCAGTAACTTTTTTCGGCCAAAGTTCTATCAATTCATATCTGGCCAAAGTTCTATAAGCACCTGGAGGGCCTAAAGGTGCAACCATTTTAAGAATTGCATAACGGGAAGAAATGTGTCGTGGTTGTGAATGAACCAAATCCAACCATGGCCAAACCCAATTATCTGGACCTTCTACTGGCATTACTTTTTTAACAGTAAAATCAGTTACCTTTTTTTTCCCTGGTGTTTTAGTATCTGGCATTCCGATACCGGCACCATGCATTACTTCAGCAACCTCAACATCTGGAAGAGTGCATTCTTGAATTAATAATTGGTCTATACCTGCAATTTCCAATACGAAATCGTAGTTTTTTCTCATGTTTGCGCTAATCATATGGCTATCTTTTAATGATTTAAATATTAAAGATTATCTTGAACTACTGCAATCTGTAATGTTCCAGAATCAGTACTTGTTACTTCAATACCAATGTATTCAATCGCTGTAATAGGAATAAAAACAAATCTTGCTCTATATCTTCCAGCACTTATTTCATTTGGAGTATTGAATGTTACATCCTGAATACTATCTGCATTTTGATCACCAATCCAGAACCAATTTTTTCCTTCACCGGCATAAATTGCACGATTATTTTCAAGTAATGTAATCTCTGGTTTAACAGCCCTATATAAACCACTCCATGATAATGGATCATTAGGATTGAAGACGTATTTATCGGTAATAGGTTTTATTTTTCTTATGATGTAAATCATCAATTCGGCAATGTTTTGTTTGGATAGAAGTTTTGTTTGGTCTTTCAAAAGACTTCTATTTCCCCAATAAACAGTACTACCGGATTCATGTACGATAACAGCATTCACACCAGCTTCATAAACAGTATCAAATACACCTGAAGCAGTTTCGGCCCCAAGATTTCTAACAAGACCTTTATTCTGATCTATTTTACCTCTCTCTAAACCTGCTTCTGAAATCCATTCACCAAATTTAGAATCTACTGAAGCCCTAAGACCGCAAACATCACCGATACCAACCAATGTTTTATCTTTGGTTACATCTTGCGGATCATAATAGATAACATCACCAAAAACATAATTGGACTGCCAAGAATCGATTAATCCATTGTCTCTATATGCTTTTGCTTCATCAAATGTTAATCCTTTAGGAATAGCTAAACGAGCCAACATATTTTTTCTTCCAACAACATAACTATTATATGCAACATCCACCGCAGCTACGTTTCTTTCTATGTTTGCCAAACGAGAAGCATTCATTACTGAATCAAAAGAATATAGTCCTGTTTTTGCAGTAACATTACCTACATAGTCGTTATCGGTTAATGCTGATGTATCATAAGTTCCACCTGCTAAAGTAGCACTACTATAAGGTAAACGAGTAGTATAGGATACCAAATCACACAATGTTAATTTTAAATTCAATGCTGCAATTTCTGCATCTGTTGGGGTTCTTGAAACATCAAGTACTGTAACGTCTAATTCAGTATATCCAGGCAAGGAAGTTTTTATATCTACTTTTCCAGAAGTACCAGATTTTGCAGCTGAAACAGTAATTACTAAACCTGCATATCCTGGACCAATTTCTTTTCCATTCCAAACAGATACACCAGCATTTCCAGAAACAATTGTTGAAACGCCACCAGAAAAACCAGTTACTGTACCTGTAGCAGTACCAGT
>Ga0302292_1002125_pt1 | contig 12055 bp, 20 predicted proteins | sample III_Fen_N2_1_FD_194553 | JGI IMG/M metagenome (GOLD analysis project Ga0302292, IMG submission 194553) | Peat permafrost microbial communities from Stordalen Mire near Abisko, Sweden - III_Fen_N2_1 | ecosystem: Environmental > Terrestrial > Soil > Wetlands > Permafrost | place: Sweden: Abisko...
ACTCCATTTTCACCAAGAAACTGAGCAGCTTCTGCAAGTTTTTTACCATTTCTATTTGTCCATAGAATTAAATAATAACCATCCTTTTTTAGTTTCAGTAGATTCTCTTTTGCTCCTGGTTTAAAATCCCCAATTTCGGGGAAACGGTCTTCTACAATTGTTCCATCAAAATCTATTGCTAAAATCACTCCCATACATTTATTTTTTAAGTTCTCTTTTAAGTTCTGATAGCTCCTTAGCCACAGTTAAGTAATTAGTTCTATAAATATCCCTTTCGTTGCACACACGTTCAATCATATCATTTGCAGCCACAAGGTCGGTTGCAAACTTCCCTTCTGAGTCTCTGTTACGTTCCGACTCTATTCGTCGAACCTTGACAGTATCTGTGAAATTTATAGATAATTGATCGTTCATACAAATAGCTATTTAAACCTGTCTCGAAAATGCTGAAGACCATCGTTCTCATCAATAACCTGGTCTGCCTGTTCACTGTGGCCACTGAGCGAAGTCGAAGTGAGCGAAGTGAACCTTTCTGCTATCCACACATTCAATTTCTCCACCGTCTTATTGCTCACCATGCAATGCCGTTTAAACTTACCGTAGTCAATAATCGACTTCTCCACCACTCCACCACGTTCTGAGAAAGTAAGGAAGCAGACACGGTATTCTTTCAAATCAATGCCACTTGTGCGCGTATCGCGAAATGTTTTACCAATACTTATCCACGTACCTGTCGAATTAGCCACTGAAGTGATTGATTCGTCAAACACATTCGACCAATTCAGGAACTTCCACTCCGTTGGTACCACCAATGCATCAAAAAACGCCTTACATATTTCGCTCAGCTCGTTCGCTGTTCGTGGGGTTCGCTGTCCCCATGTGCCCTTAGCTTTTGCAATTTCGGCCATTACTCATCGGGCAAATTTAAAATCATTCTCATACACATGGCTGCCGTTTGGATAAGCTCTTCTTTTATGTGCTCAACAGTATCTTTTGCATAATGGTAGTCAATTACTGATTTAGTTACTTCACCGGCTTCCTCTTGCATTATAGCAAGCTGCCTGAACATGTCTGTAGGATAATTTGGGTGTAGTTTCTCTGCTCGTTTAAGTTCTGCATCAATTGGTGCATATTTACGTAATCTGTCTAATTCTGAGTTTAATTCCATAATGTGTATTTATTTCCAATAATACTCTTGTTTTTTATTAAATCTTAAAAATGAATCTCTAAAAGAACCTTTCTTATAGCTTTTACCTATTCTATCGGGCTGCAAAATATATGTTACATCATAATAAAAACCACCATTACTAAATAAGTCATGTTCACCTTCGCCTAAATAGAAAATTGCTTTTTTATCAATAAATCCCAAAAACTCAACCTCTTTTGTAAACCAACCATGAAGCGTTGTAAATTGTCCCGGATTAATTACACCTGATTTAAGTACGATAGATGTTTTATCTAATATATTTTCAAAATCACGACTTGAAGCAACTATATATGTACCTTGATCTACATCAATTCTTTCTTCATATTCCATAATTTTAGGTAAAAAGTATTTGTTGTTTACCTGCAAATTTCAAAAACTCTTTTATAAGCTTATCTCGTTTATCGCCATATTTCCAAAGTTGAAAAATCTTTTTTTGACTGCCATTTATTACGATTAAATGATGTCCCCAATTTGGACTATCCTTTTTCACTCTGTCAAAATAAGATTCTATCTTGCAATTAAGGCCGTAACTATTTAAATGCGATTTCAAGTCTTCTACTGTTTCCATATCATGTAAAATAAAATGTTTTACCCGATCCGCTTCCGAATCGTTGTTGTTTGATAATTGTAGTAAATGGAAGATCGCTTTTGTTTATTTGTTCAAGTGCCTGTTTAATAGGAGTTGCATTCGTAAAAAACTTACATTCCCTATCTTCATGCTTCACTTTCAAAATATACCGCCCATCTCCATGCGCTGTCTTTACGTTTGCTTCAAAGTCCAATATCTGAATTTCTACGTTTATCACGTCTTGAATCGAAACTACTGGAACATTGAATATATTTTTGTCTTCGAGTGCCTTTACACCCAAATCAGAGAATTTCTTCATTCAGTACTTTTTTGAGTAAATGTTTCGAGTCGCAGTGCTTTGCCCACCCCAACCAAGGGGCTATTTTAATTCTGTAACTCTTTGCATCAATGTCTTTTTTATTTAGCTTTGCAGCCTTTCGGCAAAGCCGTTTTTTAATCGATTTACGCATTAATATGTGCGTATGGTAGAATTTGTAACCTACGAAGTCAATACCGCGAAAATCGACCGGAAAAACTTGATAATTGCCCTTTAGTTGCAGATTAAGCTCATTGTTCAGATAAGCGGTTATTTCAGTCAGCAATTCATGTAAATACGCTTTATTAGGTGCAAGTATTACCATGTCGTCGGCATATCGGTAATAATACTTTACTTGTTTCGTTTCTTTCAGCCAGTGGTCGAAGTAACTAAGATACAAATTGGCAAAGAACTGAGATAAATAATTTCCGATTGGAACACCTGGCGCACTGTCAATAATCAGATCAAGCAGATCAAGCAACCGGTTATCTTTTACCTTCCGTCTGATAATGCTTTTCAGTATATCGTGGTCAATGGTTGGGTAAAACTTCCGTACATCCATTTTCAGACAGTAGTGTGTATTTTCAACGTCCTTTAAATCCCGTTTAATCGCTATTAAAACGGCATGTATTCCACGGCCTTTAATGCAACTATACGTCTGCTGTATGAAAATACTTGTCCATATTGGCTCCATCACATTCATTATGGCGTGGTGAACTACTCTATCTCGAAATGGTAGCCGGTAAATCTCACGTTCTTTCGGGTCATAAATTGTAAATACGCTGTATTCCGAAGTCCGGTAAGTTCCCGTTGTCAGTTCATTATGCAACTGCCTCATATTGTTTTCCAAATCCTTTTCAAAGAGTCTCACACCGTATGTGTGCGCTTTGCCTTTTCGGGCTTTCTCCCAAGCGAGAACCATATTATCCTCGCTGCATACCTGTTCGTATAAATTACCGTGTCTTTTCATCGCTTTGCTTTTCGTGTAGGAACTTTCAGTTTCCCTACTAGTACCTTTTGAAGTTTGTAATTTTTTGCCAAGTGGCAAGGCCTTTGTCCTTGTATCTTTATTTCGCATAGGTGCGAGGTGTTACCTGCATTCGCATTCGAGTTATCGTAATTCGTATCGTTGAAAACGAAGCCCCTGGAAGACAACCTCACAAAGACAAACAGCCTATTATTTTTACTTCAGAATAATTTGACTGTAAACGTCGGTGAATGTTCTACCTGCATACTCTGCCATCTCCTCAGTAGGAAAGCAAAGGCGCGAGGCGCAACCCGCACTCGCACCCGAGTAACCGAAATCCGTATCGCCGAAAACGAAGCCCCCGGAAGACATTTCAAACCAAGGATACCATTTGCGTTGACTACCATCATTCCAGTCAGCTTTCCAGTCTCCAACTATCGCCTTAGTTATTACCACTGCCGCATATACAGCTTTAAAATAGTCCCGCATTTCTTCAGGTACTTCGTTGAATTCAGGAGTTACCGACATTCCGGTTACGTTCAGAGCATCTTCTACTGTTTTGATGCTTTCCATTGGTGTTACTTCTTGTTTTTCCATGTGTGAAAATTGTTTTTATGCCTTTCGGCTGATTATTTTATAAAATCTGAATATAATTGTAAGAATTGTTTCCCTGCATAAGTGGCTATTTCGTCACTTGAAAAGCAAAGTCGCGAGGCGTTACCCGCAGACGCACGCGAGTAATCGCAATACGTATCGCAGAAAACGAAGCCCCCGGAAGACATTTTAAACCAAGGATACCATTTGTATTGATTACTATCGTTCCAGTCACATTTCCAACCTTCGTTGAGTGCTTGAGTGATCGTTTTAATTTTACGATAAGTGATTTCGTCATCCGTGAAGCCTATTTGTTTCATTTTAGCCTCATCAATAGGTTGAACACCTAGTTCCGAACATGCATCCTCGTATGTTTTGATACGATCAGTAATTTTTGCAGAGAAAAACTCTTTTCCAAACGTATCTTCAAGTGCTTGCTTGAATTCTGGACTTGCTGTTTTGTAAAGCTTACGTGCGTTACTTTCTTCTATTTGTAAAACTTTCATATTTCGTTTATTTAAGTGGAAGTGCAGTTTTACACTTCCACTGATTAATTTAAGCAGCCGCATCAAATGGATATACATCGAGTATGGAAGTTTCGACAATTGAATGAACCTTATAGTCGGCCATGGATGCTTTCATGCCTTCTTGGAGAACATCCCATGCATCTTTCACGTCGTTTGCTTGTGCAAACATTGTAACTGCAGTACGTTTTTCAATTCCCTTTTCTTCGTCAAGCGAAATAAAGAATACTTTACAACGATACCATTTGTCACCATTCTCATTCGTAAACATCTCATTAATTCGAGCGCGTCTTACAGCTGTGACTTTGAATGTTCCGCTAATGAATGGAGCCATCTCTTTATTAATCCGAGCCTCTGCCTCTGTGAAAGATAGAGCATCGACTAAATACTCCTCCGCTACGGATATAATTTTACCCTCTTCAGCTGTTTTTTCATATTTTAGCTTAGTGCTAAACCATGAATGCAAATTGCCTGAAATCACTTTTTTCTCCTTTTTATCGGAGTCCTTTTTTTTATCACTCATACTGTTTTGTTTATGTTCCGTGTGTGGAACTGATTAATTTTAATTTAAACTCTCTACGACATTAGTAATTATTTCTTTGAAATCATCACTATTTTTAGCGGCTGAACTAATTGCAGCCTCTAATAGTTCCTGATTTCCCATTATACAAGGTTTAACTCTACCTTCCACTACAACCAAAAGAATCATAGCTTCATCTTCCGGGTTTAATTCTAATTCATTTGATAATGAAACTATCTGTTTTAATTTTTCTGTATTTCCCATTTTCTATTTAAGCTTTAGTTGCTGATAAAGGCAACTGTTTATATCCAAATTCTTCCTTTTTAAAGACTTTCACGCTTACGCTTGTCATTTCCTTATAAAGTGATTTTTTCACCGCTTCAGCAGCCAATTTCAAAAGAGGAACGTCGTAATCCTCTGCAGAACTTACGAATATCCAAAGGTTCTCAGCCGAGTATGTTCCACCTCTCGATTTTCCGAGTAAATTCTCAATAATGGAAGTCATCATCTTTGAATCTTCACTTTCGTCTGATTTTTCAGTAAGCCATTGCTTTGCATATTCAACACCGGCATGAATACCGTCATCGTACTTGAAAGTATCATTGTAGTCAACAATGAATTTGAACTTATTGTCCTTTGACTTAAAGGTGAATGACTTTTGTTGCGATGCCGCTTTTGCTAAGTCAGTTTTCATTTTCATAAGCGGTTCAAGCTTGTGAATACACTTTTGCTTGAAGTTTACAATTGCAGAGGATAATAATTCAACCTCGGCCATCATTTCAATCACAACCTCATTTTCCAAGTCAATCAGAGCGAGTCTGTCTGCTGTTCGTTGTTCGGCTGCCTTTTTTTCTTGCTCACGAAACTGAGCATGTAGTTCTTTAATCTGTTCGGGCGTTAAGTCCGATACGCTTACTTGTTTTGCCATTTTGATTTTAATTGTATTTATTATAATTAATTACTGTATAAACTATCACTGCTAACCATATCGCCACAATTACAAAGAATTTGAAAAAACCTTTAAATCGTTCATCTATCAACTCAACTTCCACGTTATCCGTCACATCTTCGAATATCATTCCTTTGCAGTTCAATGCATTTGTAGCACTACATTCGCTGTGTCCTTTCATTAGGCTATGAAAACAGCATCCAACGCAGTAGTGTGGCTCTATTAGCTCTTTAGCCAAGTAAATAAGATTGTCGTATTTGAAATAGCCGCCTATTTTTGGTTTTATATATTTCATGCCGTTTTAAGATTGAATGTGGAGAACTCCTTTAAACCACCCGACCCACCACCGTATTGGTGACCTTTTGTCAGCGACATTATGCGAACTTCGCATTCTCGCAGCTTTTCGTACACTTTCCAAAAGCTTGGGTTTGAAATCGGGTTCATTTCGAGCCAGTGCACTAAGTCACTTTGTAATTGCTCTTGCTTTTGAAGCTTGGTACCGTCATCCTTGAATAACTTTTCTTGCAAATCACGTAATCTTTGACGTTCAATTTTTTGTTGATTGATAAGTTCAAGTTCTTCCATTTCTTTCGAAAGTTTTATGTTACGTATATTCCTTTTTTTCTCTCTTTCAGTAGCTAGTTGCCTTTTATGCTCAGCTACTATTGCATCGTATTCAGCCGTTGTTTTAGCTCGCTTTTTACGCATACTTATTCTATGTGATACCTTGTTTCTTTCAATGGCCTCTTTTGCTGTAAATAATTTTTCCGACATGTGTGTGATTAATTTAAGGTGATAATTCTCTTTATATTCTCGTTGGTCATTTCACTGACTGTTTTCAAATCCTTTGTTTTCTTACCGAAAGCACTGTATAGGCTTCGCAGTCGCTCCTGAGTTATTTGATTGAAGTCTTTCACCGAGGCTGCATGGCATGCTATCTTTTTAGCTTCAATTACCGAAGGTGTGGCACCCATGCTCACACGCCATCCACATATAGAAGCTATCAGGCGTTTGCGGGCTTTATCCAGTGCAGCCAGTTGTGGGTCAGATTGCAATTGCAGCTTATTGCACAATTCTAATAAATCGTAAGGCGATAAATCTTTGCTGCTCTCTACACCGTATTGTGCCAACAGCAATAACTTACCTTCATTATCAATTCCGGCTAAACCAAGAAGCGTGTGAAACTTCTTTAGCAATCTTTTTTGTTCTACGTCCATAATCGTTTTCATATCCGTATGTTTTTTTAATTATTTATTTCCAACTTTTTCGCAAGCGTAAAAACTGTCATATCCCTTTTGCCAAACTACATACTGACTATCTTTATCGCCACCGTACCGGCTTTCAGCTTTTGCCATATATCCGGCAACCATTATCTTTACAAAAGCATCGTATCGTATCGACTTACCCACTTGTCCTTTTGGTTCACGCCCATCGGCATGGCTCACAAAAATGAAAAGCTTATTTCTGAATTCGTCCTTTAGCTTTTTGTAATCGCAATAATTCATTCCGGTATATTGGAGCGAATCAATGATGATCACATCCGGGCTTTTACGCTTCCTAAGTCGTTCAGTCAATTCGTTTATTGGCTCTTTGTCCAGGAGCAAAAAACCCTTTGCATCCATCATACCTACATCGCTTATAGCTGCTTTCATCGACTGGCTTAAACCTTCCTCCAATGAATTATACGCCACTCGCGCAAATTTGCTCATGTACTTTGCTAGTTGTAATGCAAATCGTGTTTTACCGTTTGCCGAATTACCCCATATCAACCAAGTACCCGTTAGTTCCGGCTTTCCTATTAAATCCAACCAATCACTTTCAAAGTTCAATAAGTGAGGTTTGTAATTCATTACATCCTTAGCCGTTAAAGCTCTTTTAATCGCCATTTAATCCTCATTTGAAACCCGTACTTCACCAATGTGAGCAGTCCGACTCTTTTTAATGGCATATATTTTTCGCTTCACACGTCTCAGATCACTTTCCGAGTCTGCAATTACTGCCTGTATTGATCGTTGGTCTGTAACTCCATTACTTTCGCATATTCCCACTATATCAGCAGCTGTTACACCTCTCAATGAAATACATCTGCGACCAATACGACTCCAAATTTCGTTGTACCCTTTTTTATTAAGCGATACGCCACGTAGCAAGCTTTTTTCGAGGTGTTTGGTAGCGCAGAGTATAATTCCGCATTCATCTTCAATAGCGTTATACAGCGAAATGAAAAGGTAAAGAGAGGCATCGCTTAATTTATCGGCTTCGTCAAAAATCAAAAGAGGATTTTCAAGTTTAATAATACTGTGAATTGCCTCTGACATCATATCGCTTTCGGTCAATCCCCTGTATTCAATACCCATCTCTTTGAGTATCTCTGCTAAAAATGTTTTCTTATTCCAAAAGCTATTACATTTCAGGGCGAATACATTTTTGTTTCTACTGCGAAAATGGTCAATTGTAAAACTTTTACCGCTTCCTGCCTGACCGCATATAGCCATTACCAGGCTATTTTCTTTTGCATCCTCCAAAATCGAAGTCATAAGCTTGTGGTCTGCCGTATCTACCTGCTCCCATTCTTTAAGTTTAACCCCTATTTGCGAAGCAACCGACCTCCACATTTCATCGCGTATCAAACCCCAATTTTCATTAAGCATTTGGCTGATAGTTGCAGCACTTACATCCTTTAAACTTTTTGCTGCTTTACTCTGACTACCATATCGTTCGCAATACTCCCAAAGGGCATTTACAATTACTTCTTTTTTAATTCTATTCATTTTCGTATTTTTTTTGTATGGTAAAATTCAATTACCATGTTAGTATTAGTATAAACTTCTAAAATCAATTTCCTCATCCTCAACATCCACTGCCCGGCTTTTCAATTCCTTTTGTGGAGATGCTTTTGCTGTCACTCGTCGGTCGTCATTTCTACGGTCCTTATGTTGTCCATGACTATCGGTAATCATAAGTTTTTTAAGCGTATCGTTCTGCAACATTAGAGGCATTACACTTGCCATCTTTTCAATGTTTTGAGCTCTAAAATCAGTCGATTGTTTTTCCAAACTGGAATTAAACTCTCTCACTCGTTGCAACTCGCCACTATCGCCAACTTTTCTATCTTTCAAAGCCATTGGCTGAATGTATTTCTCTTCGAGTAAGAATTGAAGCGTTTCATCTCTGTTTATGGCCAATACCTTAGTCGCATCATTCGGATCGTACTTAAATCGCCATTGAGTACTATAGTGATCTCTAAATTCTAGATCAAAGCAATCATATTCGCGTTTAATGCCGTTTATTGTTATTGTTATAGCATTATGCTGAATCATTGCCGTTGTTTCCTTTCCGGTTCTTGAATGTGTAAGCACTTCGCCAAATGCATTCAGGTAATTCTCAACTTTAAACTCAATTTTATCAGCTTCGGGCATTTCACCCCACTTTTGCATATACTGTTCAAGTTTCAGTGCGCGCTCTTTTTCGATTATATCAACTACCATTTGGCAAACCTCTTCGTAGTTCGGGAAATTCTTTTTGTATTTTTGCAGGAACTCATCGTTCGGCTGACTATCTTTTTTCGAGGTAATACCCCATCCTGCCCAGTTTGGTTCTAGTTGGCAATAATCGCGGTTCAAATGCTTGAAGTAAGGTTCAATGATTTTTGATTTTGCGTTCTTTGCTTTAGCAGGTGTACTCTTATCGGCCATCGTTTCGTAAAATGGTGTCAGGTTCTTTATCTGATACCTATCACTCTGTACCTGGTGAGTGCGATACATCGTTCCAAATAGTTCCTTGGTATGTTGTGCTGCATTTCTCATTGCTAACCGTATCAAGTCCGGGCTTTCATGTATTCCTATCGCATATCCCACCGGATATTTATTGAATGCATCCAAAATCACTACTACGGTTGGTCTGTGATGATATGTAGTGGTTGAATATCCGGTTTTCGCTTTTACTTCTGTTCGTTGGAAGAGTAGTTCCACATCCCAACCATCCATTGTCCAATAATAGAGCGGGCAACTCGGTGCCGAACGTTTTACCTGCATTGCTTTTTTATTTGAGAATGCCACTGCACCTCTACGGCCTGCAAATATGTTAGTATCAAATTTATCACGCCAGTTGGCTACTGTACTGCTCGTTATTTCTTGCGACCCTGTTGTTTTTGCAAAAATGTTGTAGAATCGCATCACCTGGGCATTATCAAAGTTTCGTGGGTCAGCTAGTAATTCGGCTAAAATTGCCTCTTTCACATCGCTTTCAATTTTTGCCGAATTCTTATTGCAATAATTCTTGTGAATAAGCATCTCCACGCCATCTTTCAAATACTTTTTATACTTGTCTTCCAGTCTGCGGGGGTTAGCCGGTAGCGAGTGAGGAAACTTTGTGCGGTCAAGTTCTTGAACCTCTTCTGCTATCTTATCCCATGATCGTGTAGTTTTATGACTTAATGCACTTCGCTTTATCTTTTTACTTATAATCATTGCATGGATAGCATCAAGCACTATTGCATTAGCGTAATACTCTCGTTGTACATCTTTAGGCAAAAATCGACCATCAGCAATTTTATGTGTTTCAAAAAAATCTATCGATTTTATATTTTCACGGATATACACTTGTATTTGATTTTCCGCTACTACTCTATGCGGGTCACATCCAATTTTGTCGACAGTTTTTCTTTTAAATCTGTCGGGCATAGAATCATACTGTACCAATGCCGGAGTATTATTACATCCTCTTCTGACAACAGTTATTTTCTTTCGCAGAACTAGTGCGTCATAATTAGTTTTTGAAATTATTTCATTCTCAATCAACCAACCTGCCTCTACCGTGAGTGTGTTATTATAATATTGCATAGTTGTACTTTTAAAAATCGTTTAAAAACCACTTAAGCTTTTAGGTAAGCTCTCAAAACCAATTGTCCGAAAAATAGAATTGTACAAATCAATAAACCGTACTTACTAATTTTATCACCTATCGGTTTCACCAACATGTTTTCGAAAAAACAGTAAATTAAATTTTTCATTCCTTTTTTTCTTTAAGTACACCACCAAGTTCAATTGCCATTTTTCTGATTTTTATCTTTTGTGGCGTATTCACTTCACCTTTTAATGCCAGGCGTATTGTAGGGTAACTTCCCAATATCAATAGCTTTGATTTTACTCCATTGTCTACAATTATTCTGTTTTCTTTTTCCATGAACTATTATTGTTTAAACTTTTTATATATTTGTATCGTTATTTCAATACTGAATTGCTTTGCAAATATCACAAATATGTTTGAAATACACAAACAAATATGAAACAAATTTCAACTTTCTTTGAAAGAATTTTGCAAATACTTGATTACTATAATATTAAAAGTATCAATTCTTTCGCTACAGAGCACTTAAAATACGACTCATCTGAGAAAATAAACAGATTGAAGACGCCAGGAGCATCTCCATCGTTCCAAATACTATGTGATATTACAAACAAGTTTGAAGAAATAGACGCTCGTTGGCTTATAACCGGTAAGGGGAAAATGATAAATAGCGATGAAAAAAGGGAGAATAAAGAAGAAATATTTATAAATTCAGATATAAATCTATCAGAAGACAAATCATTTTTCTTCTTTTTTACTCGATACGAGACATTAGCATATGAAAATGGAGTATTGAAAGAGAAAGTTACAGTCTTAGAGAAAGAAATAGAAAAAATACCAAAAAAGGCAACATATAAAATACCAAAATCGGGGAGTAAAATTGCAGCAGAACCAAATCCATAAATCCATATATTATAGGCAGGTAGGCTCTATTTGTACATAATAATTTGTATTTTTCTATATATAAGCGACTTAGGTCGCTTTTTTAATGCTATTACACTGCATTAAGGGGTAGTTTAAACACGTATTTAACCGAATTTGCACGTTTATATGTAATTAAGCATATATTTAAAGCATAAATTTTACATGTTTTTGTATGCCCAACTGTATGCCCATTTGTAAGCCCAATCCAGTTTTTTCATCAAATTGCACATTTACCATCACCCCCTAGATCGGTACTTTTAGGCATAAAAAAAGCCCCATTTCAGAGGCTTATATCATTCGGTTTTATTATCGTTCTATCCTTATTTAATAGGCTTTTACGTGGCGTTTAAACGGGTATTAAGCACTAATTAAAGTAATCATTCGTTTGTTCGGCTTTTATATGTTAATTATATAAGCATAATTAAAGTAAATGTACAATTTGTTTTTCACTCCAAATTTATTATTAATTAATTATCAGGCTTTTATGAGTTGTGGTTATGTACTTTTTGTTTTATGCCTTATAATACAACCCTAAAATACGGTTCATCTACCCCAACTGACCTATCAAGAACCCCAGCCTTGGGGTTAGAAGACCCCAATTCTGAGTAGAAGAACCTCACGGTGTGGTTGTTGAACCT
>Ga0302292_1002126_pt1 | contig 12052 bp, 10 predicted proteins | sample III_Fen_N2_1_FD_194553 | JGI IMG/M metagenome (GOLD analysis project Ga0302292, IMG submission 194553) | Peat permafrost microbial communities from Stordalen Mire near Abisko, Sweden - III_Fen_N2_1 | ecosystem: Environmental > Terrestrial > Soil > Wetlands > Permafrost | place: Sweden: Abisko...
TTTAATCCTGTATTATCTCGTCGGGAACAGTGGCGCATTAATCCTGGTTGGGATGATATGGCTATACACTTTGCAATCGGATATCCGTTTTGATTGGTTGACTGGTTAATTGGGTGACTGAGTTAATGGTGGAAAGTATAGTCGTCAATCAACACAAAAAAAGTATATAAGATTGGAAATTATTATATCCTTTTCTGCTAAGGTTGGCAACCAGGAATAAAACTTTACAGGTAAAGGCGTTTAAACTCCCGAACTCAATTGCCACCAGCTTTAGCTGGTGGTGAATATATGAATCCTAATAATGGCTTTAGCCAAAATGCAAAAAATTAATTTCCAAAATTTGAATAGAATCTAATGTGGAGAATGCCGGTTTCATTTTTCACCTTTTTACCTCCGGCTAAAGCTGGAGTCAATAGAAAATAATTAGAGGCTTGGGGTAGTTTTATTATATGAGAGTCTTGATGTTCAATCTCATAATTTCCTTTTCGGAGTTGTAACACTACTCACCTTTTTTACAGCTTTCGCAATTGCTTTGGCTTCAGCCTTAGCAATTATTTTCAACCGGGCTTCTATCTTTTTATCTCCCAATAAATCAAAAGTCATTCTGTGGTAAGGCGTCGTTCCGTTCAATCGGATAGCTGCACGGTGTGCAAGTGTGGGGTAGGCTTTATTTTGGTTCCATGAAAAAGCAGGATATTCATGATGCAGTTGTTGCATTCGTTCATCCCTGTGGGTCTTGGCAAGTACTGAAGCAGCTGCTATCGACAGGTATTTGCTGTCACCTTTTACGATGGTTTGGTACGGGATATCTCCATAGGATTTAAAACGGTTGCCATCCACAATGATAAATTCAGGCCGTATTTCAAGCTTATCCATAGCCCTGTGCATAGCCAGGATGGAAGCATTCAGGATATTCATTCCATCAATTTCATCATTACTCACTTCGGCTACCGCCCATGCCAACGCTTCCTTTTCAATGAAAGGACGTAATGCATCACGCACTGATTCGGTTAATTGTTTGGAATCATTGAGCTGGGGACATACAAAACCGGGAGGTAGAATCACGGCTGCTGCCACTACAGGTCCCGCCAGACAACCCCGCCCGGCTTCATCACATCCGCATTCATATACAAATACAGAGAAGTTACCTTTCAGGCCGGTATTCAATTTGATTTGATGATCCGGCTTATTATCTATGGTTTGCATTTCGGTCATCGTAGCGAACTGGTTTTTTAGTTTCGGCTTCTTTCCCCATTTTAGTTTCTGCCCACAAAGTAGGTCCGAATTTTAAAAGTGGTTTATAGCCAATCGATTCAGTTTTGGTCTTTTCTTTTATTAATGAAACCTTACTATCCAGTGAATCAAAGACATTCAGCAGCACGCTTACAATTAAAGCATATTTGATGGCTCCAAACAATCCGCCCAGAAATTTATTCACTCCCCCCAACGACATGGAATCAAATACTTTATCCAGCATTCTTGCCAGCATCATTAGACCCAGGGCAATGGCAACAAAGACTAAAAGATAGGACAACGGTTGAGCTGTACGTGAAGAAAAATCCATTTTATGGATTAAGAAACCGGATATGAGTGGAGAGAACAGTTTTGCTCCGTAAATTCCCAAAACGATGGCTGCCAGAGAGGTTAGTTCTCTTATCAGCCCTTTAAAAAGACCAAAGACAAAACCCAGAACGATAGGAATTAAAAGAAAGAGATCTAATGTATGCATAGTTAAAACAAATTTGGCGCAAAGATAAGAAAAAACGTCGAAAGTATATTTTCTATTTACAAACGTTATTTCGCCTTGTCGATCCGTGAAGCTTAACAAGAATAAAGTGATTATTACGATTAGGAATGATCTGAAAGACACTGTATAAATTCCATTTACTTTGGAATATGTCCTGTCCGTGTAGAATTTGAATACAATACATTTAGAAAATGACCGTTTAAAGGTGGATACCAAACTCTCATGGTATTAAAACCTTAGCCGGGAATCATTTTATTGAAAATATTTTTTTGCCAGACAACAAAATAAGCGACAGTGAGTATTTAAAACAACTGATAGTAGCAGAAGCCACTCCATAAAAGCAGAAAGATTTAAATATTTAATAAAAGCAAATTCTATCAGGTTGATTTTAAAGCACCTGCATTTTCAGAATTCCGAATCGAAGTAATAAAAAATCTTCAATTCAGCCTTTCTTTTTTTTTGGCACAGTAATTGAATGCTTATTGAATATAAAATCACTATTTTTACAAAACATTATTCACAGCTTAATAATTTCGATCATGAAAACAAAAATAGCAAGCCTCTTAGTGGGATTTTCACTTATAACCACGCTTTCTATGGCACAGGAAAAAATTACCGTTGAAGCACAAAACAGTGACATTAGCAATAATCTCGATTTAAAAGCCGTATCTACAGCTTTTGGAGAATCCGCCAATCTGGAAGAATTTGAAAAAAAGCTGAATGATTATGACAGCCAGATTTCAAACCTGGATTTGAACAAGGATGGCCAGGTTGATTATTTACGGGTAGTCGAGAAAAACGAAGACGGAGTTCATGTTGTCGAAATTCAGGCTGTATTAAGCAAGGATGTCTTTCAGGATGTAGCTTCAATTATTGTTGAAAAAGATCAGAACAACAATCCAACCGTACAGGTGGTCGGCGATCCGTATTTGTATGGTGAAAATTATATCATTGAACCTTCGTATGCTTATACACCTTCCATATTTTCATTCTTTTGGGGAGTTAATTACTATCGTTGGAATTCACCTTATTACTGGGGTTATTATCCAAGCTACTATCACCACCACCGGCCTTATGATATAGACATCTATTATTCGAATGTTTATTCGCACATCAATCATAATCAACGGTATTATTATACAAACAACATAAGAAACAGTACTGCTGTAAGCTTAAGAAATTCAATCCGCCGGAATGATTTAGGTGCCCGACACCCGGAACAATCATTTAGCAACCGGAACGTAAACGTCAGGAATAAAAGAGATTTTGAATTTAGTCGTAACGGGGTGAGAACACAATCACGTCAGACATTTCAGAATAATTCGTCAGGAGTCAGACCAACACGGTCAAATGATAACAATGGAGTCAGAAATCAAAGTCCCCAGAATGGTTCCCGGACAATCAACCAGAATAATACCATTCGGACGAATGTTGGAGACCGGAATTCAAATACAAGAACATACAGTGCTCCTTCAAATGTTCAACAAAGAACAACAAACCCCGGGACCCGAGATAACAGCAATTACAGACCGGCAGTCAGACAACAACAGCAATGGCAACAACGTTCACAACCGAACGTACAACAACAGCAACAACGTCAACAACCGGAAATGCAACAACGTCAGCAACAACAGCAACAACAACGTTCACAACCGGCAGTAAGACAGCAGCAACAGCAACAACGTTCACAACCGGCCGTCAGACAACAGGTCAGTAGTCCACGTCAGGAATCCGCTCCCCGGAGTGAATCAAACAAGAGCAATAGCCGAAGTTCTGACTCAAACAGGAGATAAATCTTCAAAGTCGAAGTTCACTTAAAAATTCTTACCGCCGGAATACTTCCGGCGGTTTTTTTGTTCTATATATTGCAATTATAAATATTATTTATAGTTTTGTATTCCATTAGATAATAACGTTTAAACGACCCGATTATGTCAGTACCTACTTCACGGGATAAACTGCCTGCCAATATTTTTATTGAAATAGATAAGTGTACAGGTTGCGGATTATGTGTTGAAGTCTGCAAAGATTTCAGCTTTAAAATAGTAGATCATAAAGTGGTAAGAACAGAATCACCTGTTTTTGGGTGTGTGGGATGCGGACATTGCATGATGATATGTCCGGCAGGTGCTATTGCCATTGAAGGCCGGTCATTGTCTCCGTTGGAATTATACACACTGCCTGATAAAAAAGTGGTTCCGGATTATGAGAGTCTGCTAGCCCTGCTTCAACGCAGACGGAGTATTCGTGAATTTAAAAACATACCGGTAGAACTCTCCAAGATAAACCAGATACTGGAAGCTGCCCAGACAGCCCCCATGGGCATTCCACCTTCGGATGTCCATGTATTGGTATTGGAAAATAAGACACAGGTTCATAATTTTGCTGTTGAATTTTCAAGTTACCTGAATGGCATCCGATGGATCGCTTCTGACTGGTTCCTGACTTTAATAACCCCCTTTATGGGAAAGACAAATTCGGAAATGATGCACAGTTTTATCAAACCGGTATTTGATATTTATGTTGAAAGCATGAACAATGGTAAGAACTGGATTAATTATGATGCTCCTGCAGCGATGTACTTTTATGGATCACCTTATTCCGACCCTGCCGATCCGATTATTGCCGCCACCTATGCGATGCTTGCCGGTGAATCACTGGGCTTAGGGACCTGCATGCTCGGTGCGATACATCCATTTATTCAAAATGGTAAAAAGGCCAGGCTGTTCCGTGAAAAATACGGTATTAAATATCCATCACGCGAAGGATTGTTCGTTATTTTCGGATATTCGGAAGTGAACTATAAGAAAGGAGTCAAGCGTTCGTTTGCAGATATTCACAGATTTAAATAGCAAACGCGATCAACGTTCCACGTTCCGTGTTCCGTGTTCCGCGTTCTGTGTTCCACGCTCCGCGTTCCATGTTCCGCGTTTCACGTTCTGTGTTTCGCGTTTCGCGTTCTGTGTTTGGTTGATTAGTTTAATGATAAACAACCAGACTTCTTTTTAATTATGAATTAATTTAAGATACTCCTGCTCTGTTTGTCCGGGTGTAGGAATAAATTCAGCCTTGTGTAAACAATTCAAAGCCTGTAAATCCATTATGGTGGAATATCCCGAACGGGAAATTATTTTCGTGGCTCCCAGGAATACGGAAGCAAGTTCCGCATCAGGAAGATGAGAAACGAGGGTGATGTTATTCGTCTGTTTTACAATTTTCTCTGATTGAGGCTGGCCGGCAACAATCAGTGTAGTATGACCTGCATTCTTAAACCTATCCCACAAAGCCTTTTCAAATATCGTACGCTGAGGTTCAACTCCGGATATCACCGCTACTACTTTGTAACGGGTATCAGGCAAACAACTTTCCAACCCCCGGAACCGGGATAACGGACCGATAAAGGTTGCATGTGTCGGGAGAGGATATTTGTGAGACAGGTCACCCGACAAACCAGACTTCTGCTCAACATCAGGTATCCAACACTCCTTGTAACGGTTTATGAAAGTTTTATGAATCAGGTGAATCAATGGTTCCAGAAATTTCAGATAACGTGGCATCTTCACCATCAATTGATGGGTGATATAGATAGAATGAACCTGTTTATTCCACATTCCAAACCGGTTATCCGAAATTACCTGATCGAAATGTTCGGATTGCAGCAAGTCGTGCAACCACGCATGTTCATTCAGAATTCCTTTGAGAATATTCGGGAGACTTAAGAGCATGGCTCCAACCTGCGACTTTCCCGCAGCATAAGATACAGAATAGGAAGGATATTCAATAAAACGAAGGGTTGGAAATTCCTGCCGGAGAAATGCAAGGGGATAACCATCCGAGACCAGTACCGGTTCATGACCGTCAACCAGATATTGCCGGATAATGGGGACACAACGTGTGGCATGCCCCAACCCCCAGTTTAGTGGACAAATAAGTATTTTCATAGAAGAACCACTTAATTGGTTGATTGGTTGATTGAGTTGATTGAGTTGATTGAGTTGATTAAGTTGATTGAGTTAATTGGGTTGATTGGTTGATTGAGTTGATTGAGTTGATTGAGTTAATTGGGTTGATTGGTTGATTGAGTTGATTGGGTGATTGAGTAATTAGGTAATTGGTTGATTAGTTTATAAAATGCGAATTTAATTTAGCCTTTATCTCAAGTTACCACAATTCAACAAATTAACCAAGGAACTAATTTTCTCATAATCATATCATCACATTATCACATCAAAGTATCATCACATCAAAGTATCATCACATTATCACATCATCATATCATCACATTATCACATCATCATATCATCACATCAACACATTATCACATCAAAATATCATTCTGCAACTGACACATCAAACCCACGTTCTCTAGCTTTTACGGCAATAACTTTCATTTCTTCGGTTGTAACTTTTTGAAGAGTACTGGTGGGTGCTTCCCGATCGAGGGAGTACATCATGATTTGTTGAGGGCGGATTACTTCCATCGCTTTTAACCAGGCTTCTACTTCAACGTCTGTTGTATTATCGAATGATTCTCCTTTAAACTCACCCCGCAGAAACATAGTCTGAATGATCAACTTGCCTTCAAACTTGCTCAAATGTTCCACCAGCCAGGTTACATTTATAATTTTACCTACCGGGCAGTTCATTATCTTCATGGTTCTGTCGATGGCTGAGTCGAATTTCAGGATATTATTATCCACTTTATTCAATGCCTTGAAAATATTCGGTTTATGAATGCGTGTGGAATTGGACAACACACTGACTTTTGCTGATGGACAGTACATGTTCCTTAAAGCAATCGTATCATCAATGATTCCATCAAATTCAGCATGAAGAGTCGGTTCACCATTCCCGGCAAATGTAATGACATCAGGAATCTGACCTTCCGATTTCATTTCATTCAATTTGGTTTCAAGAGCTTCATGTACCTGATCGCGCGTTGGAATTGGCGAATCATTCAAGGTGGTATTATACCCGCATTCGCAGTAAATACAATTAAAAGAGCAAATTTTAGCATCAACGGGTAGCAGATTTACACCCAGTGAAAGACCCAGTCGACGACTGTGTATCGGTCCGAAAATAAGTTGGTTGAATAAGATCATTTTTTTATTTCACTCTTCCACTGTTTAAAAAGTTGGAAAAGTCTGTTGAATTAGATGAATAGTTATAATTTTATTATTATTCTTTCGCCGAGTGACTTTGATAGTTGCTTCTTAACTATTTCAAGCTGGCCCATTTCCTGCATGATTGTATCAACCAATGCATCATTTTTATTATCGTTTGCCGTCTTCATCTCGTTGAGCTTTTGCTTGATCATTTCAAGTATCAGACTGTTTTTAAACTCAAAGACCACTCGTGGCACCAGTTCGATTAACCGGTCGGCATCAGCTTCAATCTTCTTTATCTTCGAGTGAATTCGGCTTAATGTATATTTTTCGGAAATTAAATCGGCAGTAAGGGTGCTAATCTCACTTTGTTGGTGGTACAGGAAAAAACGTTGAACCGCAAAATTATCCTGGTTGTAATTACTTCTGTATTCATCAAGCATTAACGAATGAAGCGGATTACTGAATTCAAGTTTATCCTGTTCGAGCTCTTCCAGAATATAAGCACCTACAATTACCGGTTGCTTTTTTTCTTCATCGGCATAATACAACACGGCATCGCCAAATTTAATCAATACCTGAAGAATGCTGCGTTCCTGTTCTTCAAATTTCGAACCGGATAATCGTTTGGTAGTTGCCTTTTCAGATTCATTATTCTGAGGCAGATTGGTGGCTTCTGTCTGCCTGCGAATGGCAATCTTTTCCTGTTCGTTGTTTTTAAGTTTGTTGATTTCGTAGTAAAGCATTTGCTCTTCCACGTTGAGCAAGGTACTGCATTCTTTTACATATTCACCCCTGATGGCCGTATTGGGAATGATGGAGATACTTCGAACGATATCAAGTACCAGACCGGCACGTTTTACCGGGTCATTTCCTGCATCGGCTAACAGCAGGTTGGTTTTAAAACGTATGAAATCGGAAGAATTTTGCTGAACATACTCAATAAAATCCGAGGCATTATGTTTCCGTGCAAACGAATCGGGATCATCCCCATCCGGGAGGAGTAATACTTTTATATTTAATCCTTCTTCCAAAAGTAGATCAATACCACGAATGGACGCTTTAATACCTGCAGCATCCCCGTCATAAATCACCGTTACATTTTCAGTGAAGCGGTGAATCAGCCTGATTTGTCCGGGAGTAAGCGAAGTACCCGAAGAAGCCACTACATTCTCGATACCGCTTTGATGCATGGAGATGACATCGGTATAACCTTCGACCAGAAAACAACGGTCCTGTTTTACAATGGCCTGTTTTGCAAAATAAATCCCGTAGAGTTCGTTGCTTTTGTGGTATATTTCCGATTCGGGCGAGTTGACGTACTTCGCCATTTTATCATCCTTTTTTAGAATACGTCCACCGAAAGCAACTACTTTTCCGGATAATGTATGAACGGGAAACATAACCCTTCCCCTGAAACGGTCACCCAAATAGTGGTTATCCCCTTCAATGGTAAGACCTGTTTTGATCAGGTAGTCCTTATTATACCCCGCTTTCATTGCCGCCTGAGTAAAGGCATCCCGTAATTCGAGACTATAACCGAGTTGAAATTTAGTGATAATATCGTCGCGGAAACCACGCTCCCGGAAATAACTGAGACCAATGGCTTTCCCGTCAATATGATGAAGCAAGGTATTCGTAAAATGTTTCTGAGCAAATTCATTGACCAGCAACATGCTCTCCCGGTCGTTGCGTACCGCCATTTCTTCTGGCGATAATTCACGTTCCTCTACTTCAATATTGTATTTTCGGGCAAGATATTTAAGAGCTTCGTAGTAGGAGATCTGTTCATGTTCCATGATAAAGTGGACCGAATTCCCTCCTTTACCACACCCGAAACATTTAAAAATCCCTTTTGCCGGTGATACGGTAAACGAGGGTGTTTTCTCATTATGAAACGGACACAACCCAAGCAGATTCACCCCGCGTTTGCGGAGGGTTACATAGTCACCTACTACGTCCTGTATTTGGGCGGCATCGGTAATTCTGTCTATGGTGGGTTGGTCGATCATAATAAAGTCGTAAATTTTCAGGAAATTTCGATACAAAGCTATGAATTATATTCAATAATTTTGTAAGTCAAAGAATTAAAATTTGTATGGTAATTTGAACAAATAATTAAGTTAGAATTAAGTTTTCGAATTAAAAATCTTTTGAAATGCAATTCATATCCTTGTTAGTTAATTATTCATAAATAAAACATTGTTTAGAAAAAACCATATATCTTTGTAATAGATAATTACTAAACTATTTATTATATGTACGATAGAACAGTTATCACAAAAAAAAGCTTAACTCAACAATTGAGTTCTAAATCTTCGAATCCATCCGTAAACTCAACTGATTTAAAGTTGGACAATTACATTACTTTAGTTTCGAAGTCAATTCCTAGTGAAATTATTGGTGTATATTTAACTGTTATCACATTATTAAAAGAGGGACCAATAAAAGATTATGCTCTTTTATATTGGATTCTTTTTATAATTTGTTTATCTTTAACACCTATTTATCTTATAAATATATATAAAGTCCATTATAAAAATCAACTTGTATTATCCTGTTTAGCTTTTTTCTGTTGGGCTTTAGCTATTGGGAGTCCATTCGAGCTTATTTTTGAACATTCAAAATATATAGGAGGTATATTAATACCGATTTTTAGTTTACTAATACCATTAAACAAATCCTATTAAAACTAAATCTTAATAAAATGAGTATAGAGAACAAGTTAAAGATAATTGAAGATTTCAGAAAAGAATATAATTGCGAATCACATTTAACGACTTTAATTGATCCTTGGTTTAGTAATAACATCTCAAATAATAGACCTATCTATAAAAAGATGTCAATTGGTTATTGTTTTACAGAAGATAATAAATATGAAATTGTTATTAAGTTATTCACAAAGAATAAAAAGACAAAGCGACTTGCTCTAGATTTTTTGAAGAAAGTTGGTGGAGGTAGAATTGAGAGGAATACTTTTGCTAAAGTAAGTTCAAATTTTCTTTTAGGAAATAAAAATAACTTCGAGCAAGATTTGGTTTGTTTAGGTTCAAGTGTATCATTTAAAAAATCTTCCTATGGCACTATTGGAGGATTCGTAAAGACAAAAGATGATAGAATTGCGTTATTAACTTGCGGACATGTTTTAAATCCAGGAATATTAAATAAGAAAAAAGTATTTTCGCCAGCTCACAAGGCAGGTAAAAATTCAAATTTCAAGCCAACTGAAGTTGCAATTGTTCATCGTTCCAACCCACCATTAAAAAATAAAATAAATAATATTGACGCCTCAATTGCAATTTTAAATGACACGACTGATACTTATTCAAATACAATTCATTTTGATTGTCAATTTAAAGAAAAAAAAATAGAATCATTTAATCCATCATTAGAAAACCTCAAAGAGAATATTGATGTTTATAAGATTGGATCTAACAAGCCATTCAGCATTGGTAGATTTATTGGAGTTTTCAATGATGTTGAAATTTGTGGCTTTAAATTTGATGAATTATATGTAGCAAATAATAAAATTGGGGAATTCGCAATTCCCGGAGATTCAGGCAGTATTGTGTTTATAGAAAACTCAGATAAACTTTTAGGGTTAGGGATTGTTATTGGTAGAGGTATACGTATTGATGATTCAAAAAAAGTTTTCAATTTTGAAACTTATATTTGTCCTTTAAATAAAATAATGAATGAATTTAATGTGGATTACCTATAATTTTCAACTAAGAAACTCATGGAAAGAATTGGAAATATAAAAGAAAATTTTCGTTCTTATCTTAAACACCTAAAAGGGATACAAGGTATTGGACTCATTTATGGGGAAGATTCGAAATGTCGTTTCGTCGTTAATGTTTATGAAAAATGGTATTCAGATAACAAAAAAATAATACCAGAAAAGTTTGAAGGAATTTCTATAGAATTAAGAAAAGTTAGCAATCCAACATTCTTAAAATTTACAAGAATTTAAAAGCTGAAGGAAATAATATTTGATAATCCATAGAAATTTATTGATTTGAAGTTTCTAGCATAATTTCAAGTGTAATTTATAATACACAAATATATAAGATATGGCAGGATTAATAATCTTGCCTTATCTATTTCGAGAAAATAATCATATTTATTTTTGTGGATTAGCAATACAATAATTATACTAGTTTAAACCTAGTCAAGAAATGTTTTTACAATTTAATAAGTTCTAATCTATTCAAAATATTTTGTTTGAAATTTATTTCATAATTTGTGACTAACGCGGTTAAATTTATCATACATCTATTTTTGTTTATTTTTTTTATGATCTTTTTAAAAACAAGAGAAATCTAAATACAATCGTACAACAGTAATTATGAATAAATTAAAAAATTCAATATACAATATTATTAATTCTGACGACACTAAAAACAGAATGTGTTTTGTGTCATCTAATTTGTTTCTCGGATTATTATTCATTTTGTTAAAATGATGAAGAAGATAAGGGGTTGTTAATTCCCAGATGTAATTTTATGGCAGGATGAAAAGTAAAAAAACATGGTGGTTGTTCTATTTTGTTTACTTATATTTTCAAAGTTAAATTCAATACTGTTTTAAATATGCTATATAAGACAGATGAATTGGAACGTTATATTTGACAGTAACTTGAAAATAAATTATTTTTTTGTACTTATCACTACTCAATTTATTTAAAAAATAAAAATTTAGGCATAAACTAGTATCATTCTCATTATTATATACTTTAAGCCTTTAAAGACTTAAAGTCCTAGCATAACTATATATTATAAAAACTCAAGAAGTTGAGGTTTTAATTTTCATATAACACACTCTTCCCCTGCCTTTTATTTTCTACTAGAAAAAAATCGTATCTTTGCAGTTAATTGCAGGCCTGAATTGACGGACCGACGATTTTCCGATTATGTTAAAGCAACAGTTACAACAAAAGTTACAACAGAAACTTTCACCTGCTCAAATACAGGTTATCAAAATGCTCGAAGTGCCTACTTTGGAGCTGGAAGAGCGTATACGACAGGAACTGGAAGAAAACCCGGCCCTGGAGGAAGGTGCAGAGCCTGAAAGTGATACCGATGAAATTGACGATGACCTGAAAATAGATGATGGCGGTAATAACGAAGACATCGACCTGGAAGAATATATGGCCGATGATGACATCCCCGACTACAAACTCAAAGCGAATAACACCTCG
>Ga0302292_1002130_pt1 | contig 12038 bp, 7 predicted proteins | sample III_Fen_N2_1_FD_194553 | JGI IMG/M metagenome (GOLD analysis project Ga0302292, IMG submission 194553) | Peat permafrost microbial communities from Stordalen Mire near Abisko, Sweden - III_Fen_N2_1 | ecosystem: Environmental > Terrestrial > Soil > Wetlands > Permafrost | place: Sweden: Abisko...
CGCTGTAGGACTCGATACCCGGAATGTCTTGCCGGAACGGATCAGTTTGTAAATATTATTTCGGACAAATTTTCCGGAGCAAACTTTTACGAATGCAATGCGGCTGCGGTGATTGGGATCGATGTTGGCATGTATTTTAAATACAAAGCCAGTAAATTTATCGTCTTCCGGATCGATTTCACGCTCTTCGGTTTGAACATTGCGCGGCCACGGTGCGATTTTTACAAAAGCATCCAGCAATTCCTGAATACCAAAATTATAGAGTGCACTTCCAAAGAATACAGGAGCCAGGTTTCCGGCCAGATACTCGTCGTGGTCGAATGGTGGATAAACGCCATATACCAGTTCCAGATCCTCGCGAAGTTTCCGTGCGTCGTTCCCGATGTGTTTTTCAAGTTCCGGGCTGTTGAGGTCGTCGAACGAAATGCCGGGTTCTATATCCTGAACGCTTGGTTTAAACAAATCCAGACTTTTATCGAAAATGTTATAAACGCCTTTAAAATCAGGGCCATTGTTAATCGGCCAACTCAACGGATTGAGGCTGATTTGCAACTGGCGTTCAATGTCGTCGAGTAATTCGAAAGTATCCTGGGTAGGTCGGTCAAGCTTGTTGATGAAAATAATGACAGGAGTTTTGCGCATCCGGCAAACATTCATCAGTTTTTCGGTTTGGGGCTCAACCCCTTTGGCTGCATCTATGACAATGATAACGCTGTCGACAGCAGTCAGTGTGCGAAAGGTATCTTCCTGAAAGTCCTGATGACCGGGAGTATCCAGAATATTTACTTTATAACCATCATACTCGAAACCCATTACCGAGGTAGCTACCGAAATACCACGCTGACGTTCAATTTCCATAAAGTCGGAAGTGGCTCCTTTCTTTATTTTATTGCTTTTTACGGCACCGGCAACATGTATGGCACCCCCGAATAACAGTAATTTTTCGGTCAGTGTTGTTTTTCCCGCATCAGGGTGACTCACAATGGCAAAAGTTCTTCTACGGCGTATTTCTGTCTGATTACTCATCGATTCCATTTTTTTGAAGCTGCAAAAATAGAACTTTATATGACACGAACGGAATGCCTGTTAATTTGAATGGAGTATTGGCTAAAATTAAGCCATTTGTGGTCATTTATAGTCATTCCTGGTTCCAGGTTCATCCAATGACGACCAATGACGCGCAGCTAATGACTATCAATGACTTTAACTACAATGACTATTTCCGGATTGACGGTTGCTTCATTTTTTCTGCCCTGATGGAAGCTTTGATTGCTTTCGAAATGGTTTCCCAATATTTGACGTGAAATTCTCGATCTCCGGGCGAAAGCAGTTCGTAGTATGATTTGGGCGAATCGGTTGGAGCAAATTTTAATTTTTTACCTTCTTTATAAAGATCCGGAATTTCAGGATGGAACTGAACAGCAAAAACATTTTCATAAAGCCGGTGCTGAATGCCTTCGATAACCTGTCCGTCCAAGGAGGTTGCTGTTACAATCAAATTTTTACCCAATTCGTCAATCGACTGGTGATGGGTGCTTAAAACCAAAGGCTTCAGATTTTTGTCGGCCTTTACCCGTTCAAGAAAAAACGGATTCGCTGTATATACAATCTGGTGAAAACTATTGTCCATCAACAACGTGTCTTTGGTAATTTTCTGCCAGGGATTCCGGTGCAGTTGGTCTTTAGTCAGTTTCAGCGTTTCTTCAGCATTCGGTTTATTGTAGGTTTGCGCCGGAATATCCTGGGTTAATGTGCCTCCTGTTGCCACATTGATGCTTTGTAATCCCAGACAGAAACCGGAAATGAAATAGCTTGGTTTCTCGTTTAGAAAAGGTGAAAATTGAGCGTTTTGATAACCGCCCAACAAGTGAAACAAAAAGCTCAGTTCAAATAAATGCCGGTTTGGATCGGTTACCACCGAATACAGATTTTTTTGCTTGTATATTTCAGGCTGAATATCGGGACCTCCAAAGAAGAACGCGCCAACCGAATGGTCAAACAACTTTTTAAAGGTCGTGGTCCATTCATTTTCCTCAAAAATTTGTGTTAAGCTCATCACACCATCTAATTTCTGAAGATGAAAACGGCTCATCTCAGGCTTTTTCAGGAGCGCAACCGACTGGCTGTAATCATAGTTTTCGGCCAAAGAATAAACTCCCACAAATTCAACATCCGGAAGTTGAAGAATACGATTCGTCAACAGAAAAGAAATGGTTTCGAGATTCTCAACAGTTGGATGAGCCAGTAAAACATAGGTTTTATTCGGCGACAGTTCTTTCTCTAAAAAATTCTGGCTAAATACCGGATTCAGGAATAACGTGAAAACAAATAGAACGAGCAGCCTTCCGAAGTTTTTCATAGCTTATGGTTTTTTTCTTGAAGTGTTGATTTGTATTTTAATGTTTTGTAAAACAATTTTTGTCGGATAATCCAGAATTGCATTATAGACAGTTGAAAAGACAAGACACACCTATTTTGTTTTGAAAATAATTTTTGGATGAAATTAACGTTTTTCATCCGAAGTGTGAAAAGAGTAGAGATGTTTGTTTTATTTGTTATTTTTAAAACTTCGAAATACCGATCAAAAAAAACCGATTATGTCGTTTAAACTTTTTATTGCCAGTACTTTCGGGTTGATTAAATCAACTGCGAAATTAGAAACTGCTCAAAACGCTCTTCTTGCAGATTACCAAATATTCTGCGAATTTGAAAAATCAGCGGAACTGAAAGAATATAATGAACTGGATAAGCTGACCAAATCTGCTGCTTTTTTGCAAAAAAAGAGCGAGATTCAGCATTTGGGTTTGAAAGGCAGCAAGGAAGCCGCAGAGTTGGCAGAGTTTAAAAGGCTCGGTAAAAACAGCTGTTTGAAGAAGTTTTATACTACGCTGAATTCGGACGAATTAAAACGATTTGAACGCATTTCAGGTTCCGAAACCTTGGCGAAATACAAAGTGCTAAAAACCGGAGTTGAAAAACATTCGTTGGATGCGTTGAAAAAAATGGATAAGCAATCGAAAGAATATGCTTTATATACTGAATTTGAGAAATTAAAGGAATCGGACGATTTGATTTTTTTTAGAAGCTTCAGAAAATCGTCAGCATTTGTAAATTACGAATTGATGCTCGATTCGCAGGAGCACAAACGTCATGAGGAGTTAAAGAAAATTACCGGATCGGATAAATTTAAAGCCCGGATTGATTACCTGGAAGATAAACAGAAGTGGGAGAAAACCGACGAACATAAAAAAGAGCTGCGGTTTTCTGAATTAAAAAAAATACCGCAACTGGCAACTTACCTGAAATATTGCAACTCAAATGCATTTGATTTTTTCAAAAAATGGGACTTGGTTTTTGAAGATCGGTTTAATGCTGCTAAGCTTGATCCTGAAAAATGGATGACCCAATCGCATTGGGCAAGTCAGACTTTGGGCCGGAATTTTTCGCAGGTTGGCGATTTACATGCCTTTACCGAAGGACGTAATGTGTCGATTGAGTTTAATACAATGAAAATTGAGGTTCGGAAAGAAAGGACCCGCGGAATGCAGTGGAAAGCTCCTTTCGGGTTTGTGGAACAGGAATTCGATTATTCTTCGGGGATTCTTTCAACAGCTGGGGTAGAGTGGTGGAAACATGGAATACTGGAAGCCAAAGTGAAATACCAACCATCGAGCCATTTGGTCGATGCGATTTATTTATTGGGCGAAGAAACTTCGCCGCAGATTAACCTGCTTGAAATGGGTGTGAAAAACCGAATGGGCATGCTTACCAAAACTGCCGACGGAATTCAGGCCGAATGCGAGAGCATTTCGGGACTTAAGGCGGGTGAATTTTATATCTTCAGGCTCGAATGGAATGCCCATTCGTTGGTTTGGAAAATTAACGAGAGAGAAATTCTGACCGTATCGAATAACGTACCTGCCTTTAAAATGCACCTGAATATGGCGTCGATTGTTGTTACGGAACCAACCAATTTGCCACATTGTTTCGAGATCGACTGGGTGCGGTTTTATCAGCATCATCATAAAGCGTAGAAGAATGTGAAAATTTGGGGATTTGAAAATTTGAAAATGGAACAGGAATTAGAGAAAAGTCGCAGTAGTCAATGCACAAAACTTGCAACAATTCTCCAACTTCGAACTTTAGTCACTTCGAATTCCGAACTTGCTGTTCGCAGTATTTATAAATAATCAATCAAAAATAATCAATCATCAATGGATTGGACTGACGGATTTATAGGCGCAATAACGGTTTGCGACCGAGATGGAATTGTGGTTTACATGAACGAACGATCGAAAATGCAGTTTGCCAAATCGGGCGACGACGATTTAATGGGCAAGAGCCTGATTGAATGTCACCCCGAACCAGCCCGGAGTTTATTGTTGAAGATGCTGGCCGAACCATTCTCCAATTCGTACACCATCGAAAAAAAAGGCATCCGGAAAATGATACATCAAACACCATGGATTGAAAATGGCGAATTCAAAGGAGTGGTCGAAATGTCGTTCGAAATACCCATGGAAATGCCGCATTTTGTAAGAAGCTGAGTCTCGTATTTCACAAAACTCATCTGCAAATCTGCGAGAGATCAAACAGAATCTAAAAACCCACTCTCAAAATTGTGAGAGATCAAAGCGATTCGCAAAACTCTCCCACAAAATTGTGAGAGTTCAAATTGAATCCAAAAAGCTTCCCGCAGAATTGTGAGAGATCAAACCGATTCACAAAACACATTCTCAAATCTGTGTGCGATCAAAGTGAATCAAAAAACACTCCCGCAAAATTGAATGCGATCAAACCGAATCTCAAAGGCTTCTCACAAATCTGAAAGCGATCAAATCGATTCTCAAAGACCTCCCGCAAATCTGCGGGGGATCATCATGAATCCTAAAATTCACATGAAAGTCTGTGGGAGCATATTAAGGATCAAAATAATACACTACATATTTGTTTTGTTCAGTTTAATTTTGTAATTTTTAATAGTCAAAAAATTAGAATATTAACCTTTAAAAAACAACTATGGAAAAACTAATCATTCCGTCTATTTTAACGGTTTCGGATGTCATTAATCTTGCTGACAATATTCTGAAAATTACCTTACCGTGTACTGAACTTGATGCTAAATTCAGCAACCTGTACAACAGGAACAAGCAAATTTTTGACCGCTTAGTAAAAAATCAGAAAAGTTCGCTCAAAAGTGAATTTACTGAAGATTTGGTTCAAGGCGATAAAAATCGGGATTTGGCTTTTATTTGTTTACGCGATGTTATTGGTGGAATTTCAGTGAGCATCATCCCTGAAATGGCCGACAAGGCCACTAAATTGAACAGCATTATTGAAAAAGTTGGTAAAAACCTATTTCGTTTGAGTTATAAAACCGAATCGGCTCTTTTACTGACTTTGTTCGTCGAATTCGACAAGCCCGAAAATCAACAGCTTTTAACCGAATTGGGAATTTTACTGTATTACGTGTCGTTGAAAGAAGCTCAGGCTTCATTCGAAGAAGTTAGTTCGCAAAAATCGACCGAAAAAACTTTGCAGAACAACGATTCGGAAGCCGCAACATTGGTTGTTGTCGAACTGATTCCTGCATTTACCGGTTTGGTGGCCATGCTTCAGCTTTATGCCGAACTCGAACCTGAAATTTATAGTGAAATATACGGGTTGGTAGTTACCCGTATTACCGAAACCAATACGGTGGCACGTGCCCGCAAAACCCGCAAACAAAACCAAAAAGAAGAAGTAAAACCAGCATAACTATGTTGTCCGTTGAGGTTTGATTTGTTCATTGAGGTTTGAAAGGGCTGTTCCGAACGTGGGATGGCTCTTTCTTTTTTAACCCGGAGGGTTTGCATTTTTTTAGTCAGGGTGTGACTCTAAGTCACGCCCTGACTAGCTTTGTTCTTCGATACTTCGCATCACGACTTCTTTATCTACAAACCCGGAGGGTTTGCATGTGTATAGAAACCATATGATGTGATAATGTCCGACTCCGGCCGGAGTCGCATACAGCCTTGTTGAATTGATTTCTATAAACATTTGATGTCCCTGGCATCGGGAAATTGATTGGATGACTGGAGTTCATCCGTTCAGTAAATGCCAGATTGCTAATATTTTTGTAGCTTTGGTTTTCATAAACTTACAATATGAATAAATTTCTATTTGGAGCAATTCTGCTATTTTCATGGCTCATTACAGGAATTATTGTCGCATTAAATTTTCAATATTTCATAGAGAACTATACGACCTTCTTTTCTTCGATATGTGAATTCAGTTTTAGATTTTCGATTTCTCGTTTTATTAAATCGGTTGCTTTTTCTGCATTGCTTTACTTTGTTTTCAATAGCGTGAGGTATTGGAATTTAGACAAGAGGACAGGAAAGCTAAATTTCTTTCTCCGATATAAAAACACTCTTATTGATAGTGAAAGCCTTGTTCTTAAAGTAGGATTATTTCTTTCAATAATATATGTCTGCTTATTTTCTACAATAACTTTTCTGCAAATAGCAAAATTACCTGAAGCGATTATTGCTTTGCTAATTTTTTCAACGATTGGAATGTTTGAACTCTTGAAGAAAGAAAAAACCGATGAAGCAAATCTAACCTCAAATTTTTTCACAGATGAGCCAGTTCGAGAGTATTCTTCATTAAAGAAATTCCAAAAAAACGAAATAAAAACATTAAAGAATCTGATCGAATTAGAAACTAATGAATATTTATCAATTGCGATAAACGGTAAATGGGGAAGTGGGAAAACGTCAATTTTACTTAGTTTAAAAGACTTATTAGAAAATGGATATAAAGCCGAAAATATAAACCCTGGTAAAGTAGAAATTATACAACTTAATCTTTGGCAAACAAAAACTCCTGAAAATGCAATCGACGAATTAGAGCGTCTCTTTGTTGAATTATTTAGGAAGGTTTATGTCCATGTTTCTTCAAATGATGTGGTATTTTTTTCTCTTTTAGCTGAATCTATAAATTCAAAATTCTCAACAACATTAAGGACATGGCTAGGCGACAATGCTTCTATATCTGCTTCCAGTGTCAATATAGAACAGCAATTAAAAAAAGCGTTGAACCGCTTGAATAAGGAAAAGTTGGTAATACTTATTGATGATCTAGATCGAATTCCGGAAGAATATTTAAATGGATTCTTTAAGGTTATCCGATATGTCACTGGATTAAAAAATGTGATTTCGATTAGTGGCATTAATAGGGATAAAATCATTTCTCATTTAAGAAATCAAGAAATAATTACGATAAAAGCCGATGGATTAAATCCGACTTTTCAATTTATGCATACTCTACAAAATAGCAATTTGCAAGGGAAACCATTAAACCCAAATGATGCTAGAGAAGGCAATAATCTTAAAGAAAAACAGGAATTCAATTTTCCTTTGTTTGCCGAGGAATCAATGATTAATAAAATATTCACAATACAAATGGAATTAAGTATTCCACAGTATGAAATAATTGATTATTTGAATGAAACTCGAAATAAAATAGAAAGCTTTTGCTCTAATTTAAAGTTCATTGATAAAGAAGATATAAAAGGTCAGATTATCGAATTTCTCAATTCGAATTTTACCTCGTTGAATACTTTCAGAGATGTAAAATTGTTCTTAAATGATGTTTTTATCTATTTTATTGGATTTGGTGGTGAAGAACAAAAGAATATTAAGCTTTCTGAATATATCGACATTCAATCAATTCTAGCGATGTCTTGGGCTAAAATTGTCTACCCTGAATTCTATAAAAACTTTAGAGATTATGTAACTCCATTTTATTATCAAAATCAATTTAAGAACGAAGACTATGGAAATCAAACATATCATTTTGATTCATTTAAAGAAGATCAATACAAATATTTTGATGAAGGGAAGGAATTTACCGTTAATACCAGGGCACATCAGCAAATTAGGTCAATTTTTGACAAATTAGAAGGAGATACAAGTTTTCAGAATTTAGAGGCAGCAATTAAATATTTTTTCCCTTTCATAGACAAATTCGAATTCACGACAATTGAATTTGCATCAATTTTTAAAGATAAAGAGGTAGATGAATTTAAGATAAAAGAGTTTTTACAAACTAAATGGGTGAAAAAGCCAGAATTTGTTTTTAAAGATTTTATTGCAAGGCTAAATCGACGTGAATTTGATTTGGGAGAAAGACTTAATTCTGCATTGGCACTTTTTGATTTAAAGATAATTGATTATGAAGAACAACCTAACAATACACTCAGTCTTCAAAGAAATATAGAGTATTGGAATCAAATACTGACTTTGTTTGATGATAACTCCTTATGGAGAAAAAAATACTCAGATATTCTTAATAAAGAACATATAAAAACCTTCATTTTTTATGAGAAATTTTTAGCCTATAATGAGTCTAAAAATTCTTATCATATATTTCGAATATATAGGTCTATAAATAATCTCCTTTATAGATTATTCAATCCTCATGATTTTTCTGATGAAAGTGACGCTGTCATCTTTGAGAATTATGAGCTACTTCTAAATGTTATTGGGAGGCATGAATTTATGAAACCCATAAATAAGCTTTTAGGACTTTATGATATCTATGAATCATCATCCAAATTTTGGAAAGGCAAGCCATTGGATCTTAGTTTCCAAACTTATCCACCGAGATTAATTTACATTTTTTTGAAAAACTTTTTAAGCATAATTGATACACAAAATAATTCAATTGATTTAAGTCGTATAAAAAGTTGGGATATTATTTACGACGGTGTCGATAGGGAGTTTGATAATTTAATCTTTGAACCTGAGAATCTGAAAAAGATATTGTATTTATTTAAAAATGGAATCTTCTCATTTAGATACTTTATGAATGCAATTAAGGATAGATCCCAAAATTGTACATTAGATGATTTAACTAAAACTAATGCATATAAAATGCTATTGGATTTTTTAGTTTCAGATGAAGAATATGCGAGTTATAAGGAAGACTACACGAAGGATCTTAAAATTTTTTTTTCAAATAAATGATAAATAAACCCAATCACCCTATTTTAGATTTACTTAACCATCGTTAACTTATCTTCAGGATGAATCGGATTAAAATTCTTTTATTTTTGTTCAATACTTCCTAAAATTGAGTTTGAACGATGATCAGAAATCTACTTCCTTTTCTTTTTTCTTTTATGTTTTTCCAACTGGTCAATGCCCAGAGTATTCGTGGCCGCATAATCAATGCTCAAGGCGAGGCCATCCCGTTTGCAACCATTTACGTTCCCGATTTATCAACTGGTACCACCTCGAACGGCGATGGAAACTACGAATTGAAACTTCCGGAGGGAAAGCGGAAAGTGTTGTTTCAGTGTTTGGGTTATCAAACGCAAACCGTTGAACCGATCGTCGGGAAAAGCTTTCAGGAACTCAATATCCGGCTCGAAATGCAGGAATACCAGATTCCGGAGATCAAGGTCATGGCTTCGGGCGAAGACCCGGCTTATTACATTATGCGGCGGGCCATTGCCATGGCGCCGTATTATCAGAAACAGGTTTCGAAGTATTCGTGCAAAGTGTACCTGAAAGGATCGGGCAATTTTGAAAAAATACCGTTTCTTCTCGAAAAACAGATGAAAAAGGAAGGCTTAAAAGAGAACCAGCCTTTTGTGATGGAAACCGTCAGCCAGATTGATTTTGAATTGCCCGATCGCCTGAAGCAAAAGGTTTTGGCCATGCGCTCGTCGGGAAAAGAAAACAATACATCGCCCATGGGCATGATCACCAATAATTTGTACGATGCCGAAAAATACGGCGTTGTTTCGCCGGTTGGGAAAAATGCGCTGAAGGTTTACAACTTTATTCTGGCCGGTGTCTTTCAGGATCAGGGGCGTACGATCAACAAGATTATGGTGGTTCCAAAGACCAAGGGTAATGATGTGTTTTCGGGCTTTATTTTCATTGCCGATGAGTTTTGGAACATCCATTCGGCCGATTTGCATCTGCATATTCCGATGACAGACGTCAATGTTCGCCAGTTCTATGGCGAAGTAAATAAAAACACCTGGATGCCCGTGAGTCTTGATTTCGACATGGATTTTTCGGGATTTGGCCTGAAAATGAAATACAAATATGTGGCCTCAATCAATGAGTACAAAACCACTTTAAATCCGGCGCTCGATCACAGTTTTCTGGAACGCCTGAAAAAGCAGCAACTCGACGAACAGCGAGCCGTGGAAACTTTTGTTGCTGAAGAACAGAAGGAACAACAAGCAGCCGCCAAATCGAAAGAACAGAAGCGGATTGATGCGCTGATGCAGAAAGAAAAACTAAGTAACCGAGAAACCTTGAAGCTGAACCGGATGATTGAAACCGAGGCTCAGCATAACAGTCCGCCCGAACCGCTCGAAATTAAATCGAGTTTTCAGGTGAGCCAAAAGCAGGTGAACAACGATTCGGCTTACTGGAAAACATTGCGACCCATTCCACTTACCGTTTCGGAGAAGAAAAGTTTTGCAGCAAAGGATTCTTTTTTACTGGTTTCAGCCAAACCCGAATTTCAGGATTCGTTGCGCAATTCGAAACGGAAATTTAAGCTAAAACATTTGTTGCTGGGGAAAACCTATGATTATTCCATTGATTCGATCGGGAAATACGAACGATTTACGATTCCAAACCTGACGGCTCCAACTTCCTTGTCGTTCAATTCGGTCGATGGATTGCGTGCCGAACTGCCTTTCAGTTATATCAGATCCGACAGCACCGGGCATCTCTTGCGGCTTGAACCTCATATCGCTTATGCTTTTGCGCGCGATAAACTGGATGCTTCATTTTCGTTCAGCCGACGGATGAATGGCATGACCAACAGTTGGATTTCTGTTTCTGCCGGAACGACAACGGCTGATTTTAACCGGACTTCAGGTTTGAATAGCCTGACAAACGATTTTTATACCCTTTGGTTAGAAGAAAATTACAAACGATTTTACCGGCGCGATTTCATCCAATTGAATGCCAGTCGTGACTTGGTAAACGGGCTGAACCTAAATGCAACCCTTGATTACAGCGACAACAGCGCTTTGAGCAATCACTCGAACTATTCGTTTATCGATCACAAAGACAAGGTCATTCAGCCCAACATTCCTGTCAATAATACGCTTGAAGCCTGGCAACTTGGAAATCATCAGACGTTTGCCTATCGGGTAGTTTTGGAATATACACCTCAACACCGGTATCGCGTTAGAAATCACACCAAAATGTATGCTGACAGCAAATTCCCGACTTATTCGCTGACCTACAAAAGCGCTTTATCCGGAGTTTTCGGGAGCGATGCCCGATACGATTTAGTCAAATTCGGAATCAAGCAAAAGCTCGATTTCGGCATTGACGACCATTTTTCCTATTCGGCAGAAGCGGGTAAATTCCTGAACTGGAAACGGGTTTATTTTGATGATTTTCAGCATTTCAATACCCAATCTACCGGATTCATGTTTTCGTCGTATGAAAATAGTTTCAGGTTATTGCCCTTTTATCGGTACTCAACCAACGATCAGTTTCTGGAAGCCCATGCTAACTGGCAAACGCGTCGGTTGATCTTAAAGCAATTGCCAATAATTAAAAACTCATCGATCACAGAAAAGCTATTTGTTAATTATTTGAGCACTCCGGAATTGAAAAACTATGTAGAAACAGGTTATGGAATCGGTAATTTGTTTTTATTATTGAATGTTGAAGCAGTTGCCGGATTTGAAAATGGTAAATTCCGGTCGGCTGGAGTGAAGGTGAGTTTGAATTTGAAATAAGTTGAATCAGTTTATTTGGTTGTCATTTGTTTCACGTCATTAGTGGTCATTGTTGGTAAAAATTTTGATTAATTTCAGTTACACCATAAATGACAACTTAATGACTACCAATGACAATTTAATGACCGACGTCCTGATTGATCGTGCAGATATGGGTTTTAAGATAGGGAATTTACTTAAACGGTGATCAATTTGTTGAATGAATTGTTATCTTGAATCAACAAACATCAATTTAGGTCAATTAAAACAAAGCATGAAAACAAAAAAA
>Ga0302292_1002133_pt1 | contig 12016 bp, 8 predicted proteins | sample III_Fen_N2_1_FD_194553 | JGI IMG/M metagenome (GOLD analysis project Ga0302292, IMG submission 194553) | Peat permafrost microbial communities from Stordalen Mire near Abisko, Sweden - III_Fen_N2_1 | ecosystem: Environmental > Terrestrial > Soil > Wetlands > Permafrost | place: Sweden: Abisko...
ATTCTTCGAAGGGTTCGATAAAAAAGTTTACTTCTAAATAATTCATAACAAACAAATTAGTTTTAATTTTTAAAGAGACTGAAAGTGAACGTATAAAACGAAATAACTATTCTACAGTTCAAACGCTACCTTCCAAGGAACAAAGATACAAATTTTAGCCCATTTGAAACAATTCATCAAGCTTCATTTGTTTTAAAGCTAATTCTTAATTAATGGCACGGTTATTGTTACCTTATTGAAATAAAAAACTACCTTATTCAGACTAAATTAAAGGAGATATTATCATGAAACGATTCACATTTTTCAGCCTTATGAGTTTGACATTTTCGCTCGCGGTAATGAGTCAAAATCAAGTTGTTGATGACGTTTACTTCAATCCTAAAGACCCGGAATCAGTACATCCGGCTACTCAGTCATCAAACGTGAACAGTTCTTCACAGAAACCTAATTATAAAAACGGAGCATTGGAAATCGTTTTTAAAGAACGTAAAAACACAGCATCTACTGCAACTTCTTCATCAGTAGTACGCGATACTGTTTATGTGGTAGGTCAGTCAGGAACTAACAAATCAAGCAAGCCAGCCACATTGAACGCAACTGCTGGCTCAACGATTGTACATGACACCATATATGTTTCTGAAATACTATTAGATAGCCTCGACAATAATACCGAAAAAGGTTATTATTTAAATGGGTTTAATGGTACAGAAACAGACAAGGAATATGCCGAACGCATTAGACGGTTCCACAATCCAAAATATACAGTTTATATGGGCGATCCACGCTATAATGATATATATTTTCTGAACAATTACGATTGGAATGTGTATTTAGATGGTACTTTTGCTTATGTTACACCAACCTGGACCAACCCTTATTGGTGGAATTATAGCTTTAGCCCATTTAGCTATGGAGGTTTTGGAGGCTATGGATTAGGAAGGAGTTTTTATTCTCCATTCTATGGCTATAATAATTTTTATGATTCATGGGGATACTCCGGATTTTACGGTGGTCTATATGGCTATGGCAATTACTGGGATCCGTATTATGGATATGGAGGTTATGGTTATGGAGGATTATACAACGGATATGGAAGTTATTATGGATATGGTAACTACAACAGAAATAAAAATTACGATGAACAAACACGAAGAGCTACAAACAATTACGGAAATCGTGATTCACGCTTAGGAGGCACTCGCACTGATGCTGCAAGTTCTGCCGTTACTTCCGGCGGTGGAGGAGCATACAGCACTACACCTTCACGAAACAAATATACAGTTTTAAGTGGCACACGCAACGAAAACCCAACAACTAACAGCAGCGCTGTGATTACAAGAGGAACCTTGAATTCTAATGATCGCGCAACTTCGACGCAAACCAGTGGAATTGGAGTTGTAAGAAGCACATTCAGTTCTGGCAGAACCGAAAGCTCTAGCGCCCAATCTCCTAACCGATCTTCGAGTACAAATATAAACACACGACCAAGAACATTTACAACAACTACATCGAGTGTTCCAACAAGTAGTACAAACAATAATACTACTCGCGAAGCGAATCCTTCGACTCAATCATCGTATCGTAATTCTTCTGGTTCTGTGATTACAAGAAGTACAACTATGGGTGCTTCAAGTACAACCGTTGTGCCTTCCAGAGAAAGTTATACATCAGGCAGCCGAGGCAGTTCTCAAACATATACGCCTTCAACAACGTATTCAACAAGCAGTTCATCTACAACAAGCGGTCGGAGTTCAAGTACAAGTAGCACACCTTCTTATACACCATCTTACTCAACTTCGTCATCAAGCTCTTCGTCTAGCTCATCAAGCTCTTCGTCTAGCTCATCAAGCTCTAGTTCAGGCGGAGGCGGCGACAGATCCAGCAGCTCGGGTGGTGGAGGAAGAAGATAACTATTCTTCATTCACAATTGAAAGATTAAGTTTAAACCATTTACAGTCTAATTAAATAATAGTTTTAATCATGAAAAAGAATATTTTAGCAATAGCCATACTACTAAACTGCTCATATACAATGGCTCAGACAGAATTTGATGCTCTAAAAATGGTTCAACCAGACATTGTCGGATCTGCACGATATTTAGGTATGGCAGGTGCTTTCGGAGCATTGGGAGGAGAGGCATCAGCAATCAAAGATAACCCTGCAGGACTCGGTATTTTCAGAACGTCTGAAATTTCGGCCACATTAGATATTCTGAGTCAAAGTAGCAATTCAAAATGGAATGGAAGTTCAACCAATGACAACTTGATGAAGATTGGGTTTAACACCTTTGGCTTTATTAAGGTAAATTCAACCCGTCGGGATCAGAACAGTAGCAGCGGTTTAATTAATTCCAATTGGGCTTTTACTGCCAATAAAATTAAAAGCTTCGACCGTAATTCAAGTATCAATGGAGTAAATCAGTTATCTTCCATAACACATTATATGAGCTATTTTACAGAAGGAATAGCAAGCTCTGATTTAAGTAGCGCCAACAAGCCTTACGACAATATCAATGTACCATGGCTTTCAGTAATTGGCTATCAAGGATTTTTAATTAATCCCGTAGGTACAAATTCATGGGAATCGTTATTAAATGCTAATGAGAACGTAAAACCCACGTACAATATCAAAGAATCCGGTGCTATTAATGAATATGCAATAAGCTGGGCTGGAAATTTTGGAAACAGTTTATTTATTGGTGCAAGTGCTAACCTTAAGTCGATAGATTATTCTATGACAAGCCAGTACTCTGAAACTTTTGGAGGTGGAGGCGGAATGTCACTCACGAATACTGTTTCAACCACAGGTGCAGGTTTTAGTTTTAATTTAGGTGCTATCTACCGCCCTACCGACATATTGAGATTGGGTGTTTCAGTGCTTTCTCCTACTTTTCTGACACTAACTGATGAGAACTATGCGAATTTGGATTACTATTTAACAAAGGATACTAATGGTAACTTTGATACACCTTCTGCATACAACTCCTCGTATATGCTTGTTACACCTTGGAAAGTAAATGCAAGCGCGGCATTGATTTTTGGCAAAAAAGGTCTGTTAAGTGCAGAATACTCGAAATCATATAGCACTAATTCATATTTTGCCTATACTAATGGAGGTACCAGCGGATATTTAGAAGAAAACAAAGGTCTGAAATCTACATTAGAGAATGTACAAACTATCAAATTTGGAGCTGAGTATAAAGTTTCTAATTCGCTCGCTGTTCGAGTTGGGTTTGCAAATATGAGCGCAGGTTCAAACCCCTCATCTGACAAGTGGTTAAGAACGAATACAACAAGAACTGATGTTGAGTATTTCTTGGATAACAACACTAACTTTTATACAGCAGGTATTGGATACCGACTCACAAACTGGTATATTGATTTCGCTTACGTGAACAAAGCAACTGATGAAACGTTCTATCCATATAACTCCAATAAATTAACTTACAGAGTCAATCCGGCTAACATAAAAACAAACACCGGAAATTTTGTTTTTACAGTTGGATTAAAGCTTTAGTAGAAAACAAGTTTTACGATTTGCTTGCTTATAATTTTGCAAAAGGCTGACTACAATGTCAGCCTTTTTTGTTGTTTATAAGCTGTTTGAAAATTGCTTTAAAAACAGTACCTTTGCACCCCGAAACAAGTGGCCGTTCACATAGATGAAACGAGAAACTTATTATCAATCAACTTATATATTTCAACTACAATAATGAGCCTGAATTCCGAAATACAACGTCGCCGTACCTTTGCCATTATCAGTCACCCTGACGCAGGAAAAACAACTCTCACCGAGAAACTTTTGCTTTTTGGGGGTGCAATTCACGTGGCAGGAGCAGTAAAATCGAATAAAATAAAAAAAACGGCTACTTCCGACTGGATGGAGATTGAAAAACAACGTGGAATTTCAGTCGCCACTTCGGTTATGGGCTTTGAGTACAGAGATTATAAAATCAACATTCTCGACACGCCAGGTCACCAGGATTTTGCTGAAGACACTTATCGAACACTTACCGCTGTTGACAGTGTAATTATTGTGGTAGATACCGCCAAAGGTGTGGAAGCTCAAACCCGAAAATTGATGGAAGTGTGCCGTATGCGCAACACTCCTGTTATGATTTTTATCAATAAAATGGACCGCGAAGGAAAGGACGCATTTGATCTGCTCGATGAACTGGAAGCCGAACTTGGGATCAATGTCCGCCCATTAAGTTGGCCAATAAATCAAGGGTTTTCATTCAAGGGCGTTTACAATATTTACAAAGAAAACCTTCAACTTTTCACGCCCAACAAACAATCCATCAGCGAATCGGTAGAACTGTCGGACATCGATAGTCCTGAACTTGATAAACTTGTGGGTGAAAAAGATGCAGAAAAGCTCCGCGAAGACATGGAACTTATCACCGGTGTTTACTCAGAATTTGATGTAAATAAATACCTGGAAGGAAATCTGGCACCTGTTTTCTTCGGCAGCGCATTGAATAATTTCGGAGTAAAAGAATTGCTCGACTGTTTTGTAGAAATCGCACCTTCGCCTCGCCCGGTAAACACTCAGGAACGTTCAGTTGATCCATACGAAGAATCTTTCTCAGGTTTTGTTTTTAAGATTCATGCTAATATGGACCCTAATCACCGCAGCTGTATTGCTTTTGTGAAGATCTGTTCCGGAAAATTTGAACGAAACGTAAACTACAAGCATATTCGCCATGGAAAACTGATGCGCTTCTCCTCACCTACCGCTTTTATGGCGCAAAAAAAGGAAACAGTGGACGAAGCTTATGCTGGCGATATCGTCGGTTTACCCGATACCGGAAACTTTAAAATTGGAGATACACTTACAGGTGGAGAAGATTTGCACTTCAAAGGAATTCCGAGCTTTTCGCCAGAAATGTTCAAATACATTGAAAATGCCGATCCGATGAAAACCAAGCAACTGGATAAGGGAGTGAATCAATTGATGGACGAAGGTGTTGCACAATTATTTATCAATCAATACAATGGACGGAAAATTATCGGAACTGTTGGTCAATTGCAATTCGAAGTAATTCAATACCGACTGCTTCATGAATACAACGCTCAATGTCGGTGGGATCCTATTTCACTCTACAAAGCCTGCTGGATTGAAAGCGATGATGCCCAGGAACTGGACAATTTCAAAAAGAGAAAAGCGCAGTACATGGCAAAAGACAAAGAAGGACGCGATGTGTTTTTAGCCGATTCAGGCTATGTATTGCAAATGGCTCAAAACGACTTTAAAAACATTAGATTCCATTTTAGCTCTGAGTTTTAACACCCCGTTTACCATTTAAACGAACTTGCATATTCCGAATAAATCATCAATTTGTTTAAAAAATGAATTGATGATTCTTTTTTTTCCCTTGACTTCTATATCTTTGCTTTATTAATAAAAATAAGCAATGAAACGAGCACAATAACCAAACCTTGACTTGCAGGAATGTTTATATGCGAGTTCCATGTGACATTAAAATAATATTTATTTACACATGAAAAAGAAAATCTTATCACTCCTCCTGCTGTTTACAGTTGTTTCGTTTACTCAAGCTCAACTTATCTGGAAGATTTCCGGAAATGGGATCAAGAAACCCTCCTACCTCTTCGGGACACATCATCTAATTCCCATTCAGTTTCTCGACAGCATCCCTGGACTTTTCAAGGCATTCAACGAAAGCGAAAAGGTGGTTGGTGAAATGGTGCTGAATAATATTGACGCAACTGAAAAAATTCAGCAAGCAGCCATTATGCCCAATAACCTGAGAATTGATAGTTTATTGAAACCTGCTGATTACAAATTGGTTGACACTGAATTGAAATCTGTGCTGAAATTTGGGCTCAAAGATGTACCTATTTTAAATCCGACAATGTTGGTAACCATGTACGAACTTGAAGTTTACAAAAAACTAACCGGATTTACAGAGGACAAACAATCAGACTCCTATTTTCAATTAGTGGCTGTGCAAAAAGATAAAAAAGTAATTGGACTGGAGAACCTCGACCAACAAATCAAATTTTTGTTTGGTTCAACCGATTACAAACGGCAGGCTCAAATATTGGTGGAAACCGTACGGCGGAAGAATGAAATGTTGAAAGATATGCTGCAACTGAATAAGCTTTATAAAACCGGCAAAATAGACCAATTGGTGGAACTTTCTAAAGGAAAAGGCAATATTACCGACATGACGGAAGCAGAATATGCTACCATGGTGGATAACCGTAATGCCGACTGGGTTACCAAACTTCCTCAAATAATAAAAGAATCATCCTGCTTTATTGCTGTAGGAGCGTTGCATCTGGGTGGAAAAAACGGACTAATCAAACTCCTTCAAAAGAAAGGTTACAAAGTATCTCCACTTTGATTGGATTTAGATATAAAAAAAAGGTGTCCGAAATTTATCGGACACCTTTTTTTTTATATTATGCAGCTATTTAGTGAGCTTTAAAATTCCATTTGGAATTATCGCTATTCATATCAAACGGTGCAAGTGTAGGAGTACTGTCGCCTGACGATACCAACACTAACTGTTCTTTTGAATTTGGAACTATCTTAGGCATAATTCTGTAAGTACCATCGGTCAATTGATCGATTTTCCAAAGTTGTTCAGGTGCGCCAGTAAATGCAGGTACTGTTTCAACTTCACCTTCAGCAGTTGCAGCTAAAGCGCGGTCTGTTCCGGCAATTACAATTTTATAGTAAGGTGCTCCAAGATATCCACCGGCGTTAGGTGCTGAGGTAATTGTCCATTTTTGGTGAGGGCGAAACATATAGTCACCTATACGAACATTGATTTTTCCTTCGGGCCAAGTTTTGATTACATCAGCTAATTCCTGTGATACAACAGGTTTTACGGGCTCATCGCTGTTACGACTCATTCCACGCATTCCACCTGCCATACGAACAAAATCAACCATTAATTCCAAGGCATAACCTCTACGCTCTGATTCAATTTCATACGTTCCTTCTTTGAAATTATCACCTGCATACGGCCATCCGTTTTTCCAAAGTAAAGGACGAATAGCTAATACGCTGCGTCCACTTTGATCTAAATCAGCTTCATAATGGCAAGACATTTTTTCTACTCCATTACTCACGATAAAACGACCAAAGTGTCCGGGTCCGGTTATTCTACCGCCGGCAGCTACAACCATCTTACCACCACCTTCTATCATGTCTCTTCCCATATTATCAAGGTAAGGACCGGTTACTTTTCTGGAACGACCAACTACGATATTATAGGTTGAGTTTGCGCCATCACAACAAGTTCCGTGTGTACCCAACAAATAATACCAACCGTCACGATACATCAAATCGGATGCCTCGCAGTCGATGGCAACATTGATTGCTTTGTTTCCTTCTACACGTTTGCCTGTTTTAGGATCAAGTTCTACAAGACGAATAAATCCAAAATAAGTTCCATAAGACAACCACAAACGTCCATCGGTTGGATCAAGTAGAATTCCCGGATCAATAGCATCATTGTCTTCCATATTGGCAGATGAAGCCACTACATTGGACTCAGAGAACTTAAAATCAGGAGATTTAGGGTCCAGTGATTTAGTCCACATGGTATTTATTCTACCATCGTGTCCACCTCCTAAACCACCTCCGGTTGATCCGTAAATTACCAGATAACGATCGCCAATTTTAATAACATCGGGAGCTGCTCCTCCACCGGGTCTTACTGCTCCACTGTTCCATGTCCAGCCATCTTCAGAGATCAATCCGCCTCCACCTGTGCCAAATGTATAATATTTTCCATCACATTCCGCAATGGTTGATGGATCGTGAATAAATGGTTTACCAACTTGTGCTTTTACTGTTCCAGTTAACAAAACAGTCAATAGGGCTGTTGCGCCCAATATTTTATTTTTTAATTTCATAATAATTCCAATTTCTTTACTGTTGCGATTTTAAATAAGATAATAATTTTATTCGTAAGTAATGGTAAGATTCTTAATCGGCTGACCTTTTTCATCTAGGAGACGAACGCAAAAATCACTCATACCGGGACCATTAATTACTACTCCACGAATGATATTTTTTCCTTTGTTCAGGGTCATGCGAGGTGAAACACAATCGTCAGCTACCATACGTCTATCTCCGGAAAGTAATACAGCTTCTTTACCGTTCAACCACCACATGGAAGCAGAATTTGATCCTACTGCCAATCTTACATTTTTCATTTCCTGAGGACTGTTCACCACAGTTACTGCCCAAAAGATAACGCCATAATACTGTTTTCTCAATCCGTAAGCAAAACGGAACAATTTGACATTGAAGAGTGAACTTTCCAAGGCATGCCAAGTTAATTCCTGTTCACCAACTTTTACTTTATCTCCATTTTTTGGAAGAACCGTGAATTGATTTGGGAAGTATTCCATCGAGAAATTTGTTCTCAAATAACTGTCAGCAAATACAGTATTACCACGGTTTGGCTTGTTAATTGGTTCTAATAATAACCAACGTTGAATGAATCCTTTAGGGTCCGGTGTCATTTTCTTGGCTGTAGCCGGACTAAAGTATGGTGCAATGGTGCGAGCAGTATCGCTTACAACAGCGGCACTAACAGTTTTAGTTTTGCTCTTTTTTGGTGTAGCTGAATATCCTGGTATTGCTAATCCTACCAAAATTACAGAACTCACCACTAAAAATAATGTTTTGTGTTTAATGTTCATAGTAAATTTTTTACTTTGTTTGCGAATGTGATTAATTAGAGATATGCATAATTTTTGCAAAACTACGAAAAAAATATCGCTTTTCACCCTACAAATATTGAATATCTTCACTTTCTTTGACAAAAAAACAGAAAAGATTTTTTGAACCTATTTGGCTGATAGATTTTATATTTCATTTAATTATAGAAGCTTTGAGATTATAATTTTTTTCTATTTTTCCGTCGTTTACAGCTCCTATATTTGGCACACTATCTAAAGTTATAAATATTCAAATCAGGCTATGATCGTAACTTAAAAACAGGTGTTCGGCCTTTGAAAAATAAAATAACAGCACCCCGGCACGTTCAGTCATAAAAAAAGGTGTCCAAAACTTATTGAACACCTTTTTGTGGAAAGACTAATTTAATGCGCTCTAAAATTCCACTTGGAATTGTCGCTATTCATATCAAACGGCGCAAGTGTAGGAGTACTATCGCCTGACGATACCAACACTAACTGTTCTTTTGAATTTGGAACTATCTTAGGCATGATTCTGTATGTTCCATCGGTCAATTGATCGATTCTCCAAAGTTGCTCCGGTGCACCGGTAAATGCAGGTACTGTTACCACTTCGCCCTCTGCAGTAGCAGCTAAAGCACGGTCGGTTCCGGCAATCACAATTTTATAGTAAGGTGCTCCCAAATATCCACCGGCATTTGGTGCAGCGGTGATAGTCCATTTTTGGTGAGGGCGGAACATGTAATCGCCAATACGAACATTGATCTTACCTTCAGGCCATGTTTTGATGACATCGGCCAATTCCTGCGATGCAACCGGTTTTACAGGCTCATCGGTATTACGTCCGAATCCACGCATTCCGCCTGACATACGTACAAAATCAACTACTAATTCCAGTGCATATCCCCGGCGTTCCGATTCTATTTCATACGTTCCTTCTTTGAAATTTTCACCAGCAACAGGCCAGCCGTTTTTCCAAAGCAGAGGAAGAATTCCCAACACACTGCGTCCGCCCTGATCTAAATCGGCTTCGTAATGACACGACATTTTTTCAACTCCGTCGGCAACTACTGTTCTTCCAAAGTGACCGGGACCGTTTACCCTGCCATAGGCCGCCACAACCAGCTTACCTCCGCCTTCCATCATACTGCGTCCCATATTATCCATGTAAGGACCGGTTACTTTTTTGGAACGACCCACTACGATATTATAGGTTGAGTTGGCTCCATCGCAACAAGTTCCGTGCGTACCCAGCAAATAGTACCAACCATCGCGATATATCATAGCGGTAGCTTCACAATCGATGGCAATATTGATGGCTTTGTTTCCTTCCACCCGTTTTCCAGTTTTAGGATCGAGTTCTACTAAACGAATAAAACCGAAATAAGTACCGTACGACAACCACAAGCGTCCATCAGTAGGATCGAGCAAGAATGCGGGATCGATGGCTTCACAATCATCGTCTCCGTTACTCGATGCAACAAGCGTTTCGTCTTTGTATCCAAAGTCAGGCGATTTTGGATCGAGCGTCTTGGTCCACATCACAAGCACATCGCTTGCATGTTGTTTTCTGGCACCTCTGGCATACGACACATAATACCGGTCGCCGATTTTAATAACATCGGGGGCTACACCTCCACCGGGACGTACGCCGCCCGAATTCCAAACCCAACCATCATCCGACACCAATCCACCACTTCCGGTACCAAATGTGTAATACTTCCCATCGCTTTCGATTACCGAGGATGGATCATGAATAAACGGTTTGCCTACCTGCGCATTGGTTGTACCGCTCAGCAATGCGGACAACAGGGCTGCTGCGCCCAATATTTTATTTTTAAATTTCATACGATAAATAATTGTTTTTAAGTTGTCGTATGGAACTCGCATGTCGGATTTACATACCCTTAGGTAAACTTCCGTGTTCATGCTCGTTTCATAATACTTTAATTTCTTTTGAGTTGTGATTTTTTTTGAACAGGATATTTATTCGTAAGTAATGGTAAGATTTTTAATCGGCTGACCTTTGTCATCCAGGAAACGAACACAGAAGTCGCTCATACCGGGGCCATTTATAACCACACCACGAATGATGTTTTTCCCTTTGTTCAAGGTCAGACAGGGTGATAGACAATCGTCCACAACCATGCGTCTGTCACCTGAAAGTAACACAGCTTCTTTACCATTTAGCCACCACATGGATGCCGAATTAGAGCCTACTGCCATTCTTACATTCTTCATTTCCTGCGGACTGTTCACCACAGTTACCGCCCAAAAGATGACGCCGTAAATCTGTTTTCTTAATCCGTATGCAAAACGGAACAGCTTGACATTGTAGAGTGAGCTTTCCAAGGCATGCCAGGTTAATTCTTGCTCACCCACTTTTACTTTATCACCATTTTTAGGAACGACGGTAAACTGATTTGGAAAATACTCGGTTGAGAAATTCGTTCGCAAGTAACTGTCGGTAAAAACAGTGTTGCCACGGTTTGGCTTGTTGATAGGATCCAACAGCAACCACCGTTGAATGAATCCTTTGGCATCCGGAGTCATTTTTTTTGTTGTGGCCTGAGTGAAATACGGTGCAATAGTTCGCGCCGTATCGCTTTTCGCGATAGCGACATTGTTGCTCGTTTGTGCGGCGGTATATCCTCCGGATTCCAACCCCAACAGGATTAACGAGCTAATCGCCAAGAATAATGTTTTGTGTTTCATGTTCATAGTAGAAATTACATTGATTTATAATGATTGTCTGAAAAAATTCAAAGATTTATTTTACAAAACTACAAAAAAATCTTGCTTTGGACTATGTTGATAATAAATATTCGCATTTATATCCACTTTCGAGTTAAAGCCTGTTGTATTTTGTATATTTGGGATTGTTACGCATCGAAAAAACTGACTTCAAACTAAAAAGCAAAAAAGTTGGAGAATTGCTTCACGCTGCGGGAACTATCTCACAAAAATTAGGGATTAGCAGAACGTTTCTGCAAACGTCTCACAAAAATTAGAGGTTAGCAGAACGTTTCTGCAAAGGTCTCACAAAAATTAGAGATTAGCAGAACGTTTCTGCAAAGGTCTCACAAAAATTGGAGATTAGCAGAACGTTTCTGCAAAGGTCTCACAAAAATTGGAGATTAGCAGAGCGTTTCTGCAAAGGTCTCACAAAAATTAGAGATTTACCGCAAAATTCTGCGAATATCCGCTGGCGCGGATTTGCAATTACGAGTGTTCGGAAGATATTTAATTCTACAAATTTAGATAATATAAAAATAATTCTAAACGAAAAATAGTGTTTTTTTTGCTTGAATTTCAAGAATGAAAAAACA
>Ga0302292_1002136_pt1 | contig 12012 bp, 8 predicted proteins | sample III_Fen_N2_1_FD_194553 | JGI IMG/M metagenome (GOLD analysis project Ga0302292, IMG submission 194553) | Peat permafrost microbial communities from Stordalen Mire near Abisko, Sweden - III_Fen_N2_1 | ecosystem: Environmental > Terrestrial > Soil > Wetlands > Permafrost | place: Sweden: Abisko...
TTGGAACAGCTTATGGATCCGAATTAATTTTCACAACTACTTCTTTGGCAACAATACCAACTTTAACTACTACAGCAATATCAGGAATCACAACTACAACTGCTACCTCAGGAGGAAGTATAAGTGCCGATGGCGGTTCGGCAGTGACAGCCAGAGGTGTCTGCTGGAGTACTACTTCAGGAGCCACAGTAGCATTAAGTACTAAAACAGTAAATGGTGTCGGAACGGGCAGTTTCACAAGCAGCCTTACAGGATTAACCGGATCCACAACTTATTATGTAAGGGCTTATGCAACAAATGCAATTGGAACTGCTTATGGAAATGAAGTGACATTCACAACTAGTGCAGCATCAGCTAATTCTACCGGAACACTATCAGTCAGTGTTTTAACGGTAGCTCCCGGAGGTGGTTATGCACCTAAAAATGTAGTTGCTATCTGGATTGAAACAAATGCAGGCGTTTTTGTAAAATCATTATTGGTTTATGCTAATGCCCGTAAAACTGATTTAACCACCTGGTATCCTAACTCTTCTGGTAACGTTGTAAATGCTACAACCGGAGCAACGCTAAGCAGTAATGCCACTCGAACGTGTACATGGAATGGAGCAGATATAGGTGGAAATATGGTTATTGATGGAACATATCTGGTCTGTATGAATATAGCTGATGGTAGAACTGCTTTTGCTTCATTCCCATTTACAAAAGGTACTACAGCCGTTTCTCTTACGCCGGCAAATGTAACTGGATTTTCAAATATTTCCATCAGTTGGGTTCATTAACTGACTGAAAAAACAATAATAATAGTGTAATTACAATTCAATATTATAGTTTTGTTGTAAGTTTATTGCTCGTAATAATTAATTAACCAGTATGAATTATAGAATAATCGTATTAATAATATCGATTTTCGTGTTTTTCAGTATTCATGTTGATGCTGTGAATTCCCCTCATGGTGCGAATTTCAAAAGAGACTGTGCTCTTTGCCATGTTACAAATAATTGGTCCAAGATAAAGCAAGATGGATTTAATCACAATAAAACGAAGTTCCCATTAAAAGGACAACATAATTCAATTGCTTGCAAGAAATGCCATACAAAGCTTGTTTTTGATAATACACCTACAGAATGTGCTGCTTGTCATATCGATATTCATGAAGGAACTGTTGGAAAAGATTGTGGACGGTGCCATACAACGAATTCGTGGATTGTTACCAATATAAGGCAAATACATCAGCAAACAGGTTTTCCATTGATTGGTGAACATGCTGCAGCAGATTGTAAAAGGTGTCATACTTCGGCATCGTTGCTTCGCTTCAATAATATTCGAACCGATTGTTATTCCTGTCATCAATATGATTATGAAAAAACAATCAAACCAAATCATAAAATTGCAGGCTTTGGAGTTGATTGTCAGCGCTGTCATAACATGTCAGGACGAAGTTGGAGATCAATTGGTAATGGTTTCGATCATGGATTCTTCCCATTGATTGGTGGACATAAAGTTCAGTGTGATTTTTGTCACATAGATAATGACTTTAAAACAAAACTATCAAAGGACTGTACCAGTTGCCATGATCCGGGTCCCGCAAAAGTATCAGCACCAGCGCACACAGGTAAATTTCTTAGCTATGCTTGTTCTGATTGCCATACAACCAGCAGTTGGGTTAATGTGAAATTTCCAAAACATGAAATTTACGGGAGAATATATTCCGGAACTCATCAGGGAAGATGGACTGCATGTACTGATTGTCATCAAAATACGGCGTCTTACACTTCATATTGTTCTAAATGCCACAATTTCAACAGCGGGAGATTACCTTGAAAAATATGCTCATGAATTTTGTCAGAATAAATTTTAAAAACACATTTCTAATAGTATTTATGCTCATTGGGTTCAGTCTTTATGGGCAAATTCAAGATGGGTTTTTTGCAGGGAAAATTAGTTACACCAGTTCCCAAAATGTATATGTACAATTTTCAAATACTAACGGAATTGAAATTGGAGATACAATATTCGGCTTAAAAAATAATACTTACCAACCTGTTCTGATTGTAAAAAGTAAATCTTCGATTTCGTGTGTTACAACTTTAATTGGAAGTAATGCCCCTGTTGTGGCAGATGTTGTTTATGCACGAAAGAAAATTGAACCAGCCTCGTTGGAAGTTATTGCTCAAAAGTCAAAAGAGGGAATAGCTTTAAATGATCAAGTTATAAACAAAGTAAATAAAGAAAAGCAACAATTAGGTAATGGTTCTACTTTTAGTGGACGTGTTTCGTTGTCAGGTTTTTTGAACAATACGAGTGATACAACTTTGAACAGTACATTCCGATTTAATTTATCACTTAATGCTCATCATATTGGCAATTCCAATTTCTCTGCCGAATGCGACCTTTCACTTACCAACAGAAACACGAATAGACCTTATGTAAACCTAAGTAGCGTTGACTCGTTGAAACTTGTCAATTTTCGTCAGACATTTAACGATGTAAGAGTTTACAATCTTTCATTGAAATATGATATTAGTAAAACGGCTAGTGTACTTGTTGGAAGAAGAATTAATTCGAATTTAGCTAATATTGGAGCTATCGATGGTGTTCAGTTTGAAAATAGTGGTAAGAATATTTCATTTGGAGCAGTGGTTGGTTCTAGACCTGATTTATATTCTTATGCCATAAATCCTGATTTGTTTCAGTATGGTGCATATTTAAGCCATCAACTTACTCGAAAATCAGGCAGCATGCAGACTTCTGTTGCATTTTTCAACCAAACAAATAAAATGTTGACAGACAGAAGATTTATGTATATCCAACATAGTAATTCGCTACTAAATAATGTGAATTTATTTGGTTCAGCAGAAGTGGATTTGTTTGGATTACAAAATAATTTACCTGTTACTACCTTCAACCTTACCAGTGCATACCTTTCGCTTCGCTGGAGTGCGTTACGAAATCTTTCACTGGCTGTCTCATACGATGCCCGTAAGAATATTTATTATTACGAAACTTATAAAAATTATGTGGATAGTTTGCTTGATAAAGAAACTCGGCAAGGATTAAAATTCCAAATCAATTATCGTCCTTTTAATCGTCTCTCATGTGGTGGTACAGCAGGTTATCGCTTTGCCACACCTACTTCAAACCAATCATTAAATGGATACACATACCTGACTTATTCCCAGATACCCCTTCTCGATGTTGCCATCACCATTAATGCCACTGCCCTCAAAACAAGTTATGTGTCAGGAATTATATATGGTGCTTCATTGTCGCGCGATTTTCTTAATGGAAAGTTATATACCGAATTATCGTATCAAAATGTAAATTATACTTTTGCTACAACTTCCCAACTGCTGGAAGATATTGGTAATCTGGATTTTTCTTGGCGGATTACTCGTAAGTTGATATTCTCGTTGAACTTTGAGGCAATGAAAGATACAAACAGTAATTTACAAGGAAGGTTATTTTTTAATATTACACAACGGTTTTGAAATAATTCAATTTGTTTCCTAACTCTTATAGTTAGGTTTTTCTACAATTTTCTCCTCCCAAAAAACCCATATTAAAAAAATTAATCCGTAGAAAATATACTTAAATGCATATAGATGTAGAAATTCAAACCAGTTTGGATGATTTTGCATACAACCTGCAATAACAGATATTCTAAATATATTGAACAAATAAATTAAGATTAAACCAACGGGAATAAACCATATTTTCTTTTTCCACGAACCACGGTTGAATGCAATAATGCATGTGAAAATAAATGCTTGTTTCAACCCTGTACATGCCCAGATTATCTGAACTCCATTACCATTTGGGAAACTTAGAATGTTATCCGGTTTCAAATTGATATTAAATCCCAAAATTTGCAATATTCCTTCCGTGACGTGTGCTACATGTTTAGCCATCCAAATAAATGGAGGTGTAATATTGATATTCCAAAATGTAACTAAGGAATTCAAACCCAAATCTTCATCGCCAATTACATTGTATTTCCAAATGAAATTTGAAGCCATTAATACAACTGCAAACAGAATAACACCACGATATGGTTTAATTTTCTCAGGGATTTTAAAGTTAGGTGCTTTCATAACAGTCTTAACTTTTGGGCTATAAGAGGAGTTTAAAATTTATTTGTAACCCTCGCAAAAGGAACTTCCTGAATTGAACAAAAATCGTGATGCTGATATTTGAAATAACCTGTTATAGCTATCATTGCTGCATTATCAGTAGTGAATGCAAAAGGTGGAATATATACTTCCCAACCGAATTTTGTTCCACTTTCAATGAAGGCTTGACGTAATGCTGAATTTGCTGAAACGCCACCAGCCACTGCAACTTGTTTTATTTTAAGATCGTTTGCTGCTTTATGCAGTTTACTCATTAATATTTCCACTACAGTAGCTTGAAGTGAAGCGCACAAATCGTTCAGATTTTCTTCAATGAAAGAGGGATTTTCTTTAATTTTATCTCTAAGTAGATATAAGAATGAAGTTTTTAATCCACTGAAACTATAATTATATCCAGTAATTTGAGGTTTATTGAAGGAGAATGCTTTGGAGTTTCCTTCTTTGGCCAATCGGTCAATATGCGGTCCGCCAGGGTAGGGAAGACCCATCACTTTTGCACATTTGTCAAATGCTTCTCCCGCAGCATCATCTATCGTTTGGCCAATTACCTGCATATCATTAAAGGCTTTTACTAACACAATTTGCGAATTCCCACCCGAAACTAATAAACATAGAAATGGAAATTCAGGTTGCCGCTCATCCAATTTTCCTTCGCTAATAAAATGTGCCAATACATGAGCTTGTAAGTGATTTACATCTACCAATGGAATTTCCAAAGCTTGAGCCAATCCCTTAGCAAATGAGGTGCCAACCAGTAACGATCCCAATAAACCAGGACCACGAGTGAAGGCAATAGCACTCAGCTCTGATTTATCAACTCCTGCACGCTTCAATGCTTCGTGTACTACCGGAATAATGTTTAGTTGATGGGCACGCGATGCAAGTTCAGGAACCACTCCGCCATAACTTGCATGAACAGCTTGTCCGGCAATAACATTTGAAAGCATAATTCCATCGCGAATAACCGACGCAGAAGTGTCATCACATGAGGATTCAATGCCTAATATAGTGATTGATTTCATTTTAAAATTGAAGAAATTGTATTGGAATTATCCAAAAAGTAAAATATTATTTTTATGTGGCACAACAATTGTGACTCATCATTTTTAATTATAATTGTTGTGTTATAGCCATTTTCGTTACGTTATTCACAAATTATTATTTACTTTTGTGTAACAAAGTTCAAAGGTATAAAAAAAACAGCTAAAATATTAGGTTTTAGTGTCGGGGGAATAATTTTAATTCTGGCATTGTTGTTTATGTTGTTGCAAAACAGTATGATGCAAGCTTATTTGACAAAAGTTGTAGAATCGGAACTAAGCAATAAACTGAATTCAAAAGTAAAAGTTGGTAGAATACAATATCATTTTTTTAATGATATTCTAATAGAGGATTTATACGTTCAAGACCAGCAAAATGATACTCTTTTGTTTGTAAAAAAAATTGATACTCATTTTAAATTTTGGGATTTTTTTAAAGGTAAGGTGATTTTTACATCTGTTGAGATTAATCAACTTGCTGCTAACCTGATAATTGATAAAAAGGGACATTCTAACCTCGATTTTGTTCTTGAAGCCTTTAAAACTTCGTCTAAAAAAGACACTACTCGGGTGAGTTATCGTATTTCACGTTTTAAATTAATAGATTCCAGATTCACCTACATTAATCACAAAGAATATGTGAAACTTCCTAATGGAGTTTTTAATGGTAATAGCTTGAAATTCAAAAATATAAATGCGGACATATCGCTCAATATTTTTACAAAAGACTCAATTAATGCAAAGGTAAATCATTTAAGTGCCACAGAACAGACTGGATTTATTGTTTCAGATTTTAGAACTGAAATTATAGGGTCATTAAAAGAATTGAAAATTCCTGCAATTGATATTGAAATGCCTCAATCAGACTTGCATTTAAGAGAAATTCAACTTAAATACGATAGTCTTGGTGATTTAAAACATTTTGCAAACAGAGTTAAATGGAATGCCCCGATAAAAGCATCAACGATTACACTTTCTGATTTAAGCGCTTTTGTTCCGGAATTTAAAAATGTAAAGGGGAAAGCAATAATTAAAGGTTTGATTGCCGGAAAAGTGTCTGGGATGCGTTTTGAGAAGATGGAAATTAAATATGGAAATTCTTTTTCTCTTAATGCAGATTTGGATGTAAACGGACTCCCCAATTTAGGTGATGCTTTTATATATGGACAAATTAAAGATTTGCATTTAGAAAAAGCTGATTTGCAGGATTTTGTTTCAGAATTGACTAATGCGCCTTTCTTGTTGCCAAATGAATTAAATCAACTTGGTCTTATACATTACAAAGGAAATATCACAGGATTTCTGAATAATTTGGTGTTGTTTGGTAATTTGAGTACAAACGTTGGAAATATTTCAACAGATATTTCACTCAAATTAGAGAATAATCTTAAAGACTTAATATATAATGGAGCGTTAAAATCGGAAAATTTTCAACTTGGTAAATTGCTTAGTAATAAACAGATTGGAACTGCATCTTTTAATTTTAATACAGCGGGGATAAAAAAGGAAAATGCTACTTTACAGGGTAATATTCAGGCACAAGTTAGTGAATTTCAATTTAATAATTATATCTATAGAAACATTCAGTTTGGTGGAAAGTATGATGGAAAGGGATTTGACGGAACGGCAGATTTTCATGATGAAAATCTTGATTCACATTTTAGGGGTAAAATTGATTTGACACAAAAATTGCCAATATATGACTTTAGCCTTGATATGAATAATATCAATCTAAATGCATTAAAACTAATTGATAAATATCCCGGAGCTACTCTTTCTTTCAACGCGAAAACCAATATGGAAGGAAATTCGCTGGATAATTTAAATGGCACCCTTCGGTTCGATAGTATTGAATTCAAAAATCAGGATAAAATATTAAATATTGACAAAATATCAATTGTATCCCAGATTAACCCAATACAGAATCGAATTTCAATAAGTTCGGATTTCCTAAATGGATCGTTGAGTGGTCATTTTAAATACAGTACTCTTGGACAAACTATAAATAAAATTGCCCAGAATTATTTACCAGCATTATCTGCAAAGGAAAAAAATGTTGCAGACAAATCGCTTAATCGTATTGACATTGATTTTAAACTTGAAAAATTCAATGAAATATCAAATGCGTTGGACTTAACCTATTCGATTGACGGATTTGCTACCATTAAAGGTTATATTGATCAGAATACGAATTCTATAGATATTTCGGGTAATGTACCTGTCTTTAAGTCGAGTAAACAACAGATTGATAATGTTGCCATTCATATAAATAATTTAAAAAATATTTTACAATTAAATGCACGAGCTCAGCTTCAGACTAGAGATGAAATGTTGAATGTGTTCTTAAAGGCCACAGCAACTAAAGATACTTTAAGCACACAATTTGGTTGGCAAAATACTCAACAAATTACAAATGCAGGTGAAATTCATGCTGTTACAAAGTTTAATAATGAAAATGGAAATTTAGTCGCACAGTTAAATATATTGCCAACCCAGTTGATAATAGCAGATTCCATTTGGAATATGCATTCTTCTAAAATAAATTTTAATTCAGATAGTACAATTCAAATCTCGGATTTTAATTTGGAAAATCACAAACAATTTGTTCGTATTAATGGCGTTGCCTCCAAAAAAGTCTCAGATGGCGTTTCAGTTAGTATGAATGAATTAGATTTAGATTTTATAATGGGACTTCTTAAATTGAAGGGTATTATCATCGGTGGAATTGCCACTGGAAAAGCAACATTATTAAAAGCTCTCGATCAACCGGTTTTTGAAGCAAATTTGAAAGTAAAAGATTTTAAGCTTAATCATAAAATTGTTGGTGATGCAAATATCTTTTCCAAATGGGATAAAGATAACAATAAGTTATTGGCAAGTGGATTTTTCACAAACAATAATGATACTATTGTAAAAGCTGCAGGAACTTATACTCCCAAAAGCGATACGATAGATATTCATTACGATGCTCACAATTTCAGTATTGAGTTCTTAAACAGATATTTCGAAACGGTTGTTGATAATTTTAAAGGGTTATTAAGTGGAAAAATCAGGATGTATGGACCACTCAAACATGGAATTAGTTTTGAAGGTGATGGTTTTGTAAGAAAAGGGCAATTAACCGTTAAGTCACTGAAAACAACCTATTTTATTGAAGATTCAGTACGTTTGACTCGAAACAATATCATTCTTAAGAATGTGAAAGCATTTGATCAGGATCATAATCCTGCAACAGTGAACGCATTACTAACTCATAACGGGTTTTTTCAGCACATGAAATTTGATGCCAACATATCGGGTCAGAATATTATGGCTTTAAATACAAAAGCCGAAGATAACGACTATTTCTTTGGCAAAGCTTACGCAAAAGGAACTGTACATATTTTTGGAGACGAATCCGAAGTGAATATCGTAGTGAATGCTATTTCTCAACCACAAACTAAATGTTACATTCAGATGGGTGGAGCTTCAAAAGCAAAGGATAATAGTTTTATCACATTTGTCAATAAACATTCTTACTCAAAGAAAGATTCACTTTCACTTCACAAAAAGACAAGTAGCGATATGAACGTAAAAGTCAATCTTCAAATTGAAGTCAATCCAAATGCCGAAATGGAACTAATTGTTGACCCCAAAGCTGGTGATATGATTACCGGAAATGGGAATGGTACCTTAACAGTAAAATTTGATACTTTTTCTGATATAAAACTTTATGGAACTTACTCTATTAACAAGGGAAATTATTTATTTACGCTCCAAAATTTTATCCGGAAAGAATTCAAAATTGATCAGGGAAGTACGATATCATGGAGTGGAAATCCATATAATGCTCAGAGTTCAATCAGGGCAATATATCCCTTAACAGCTTCTCTTAAAGATCTTGAATCGGTAGGATCACTCTCAAGTTCAACTAACAGGAACAGTATTCCTGTAAATTGTATACTGAACATTTCTGATAATATTATGAAGCCTACCATAAAATTTAATATAGATTTGCCACAAAGCGATGAAGGTGTTAAGCAACGCGTACGAAATATTATCAATACAGACGAAATGATGAATCGTCAGATTTTGTATTTGCTCGTTTTCAATAAATTTTACACAACTGATTACGCGCCTGCGGCAAATCTGGGAGCAAGTCAAGCCATTTCTTTTGCAACATCTACTTTGAGTGCACAGTTAAATAACTGGGTGTCACAAATGTTGAAAAGCAATAGCTTGAGTTTTGGAATTGATTACCGGCAGTCTGATCTATTGAGTAGCGACATTCAAGCTCAAATTCTTTATCAGCCCAATAATCGCTTGATTTTAAATGGCAATGTCGGCTATAGAAATGATAATTTAAGTACCAATACGAATAAATTCATTGGCGATATTGATATTCAATATTTATTGTCGGAATCAGGGAAATTTAGATTTAAGGCTTATAATCATACCATTGATAGATATCAACTTAGAACTGCCAGCCAAACACAGGGACTTGGATTTATTTATAAAGAAGATTTTAATAGTGTAGGAGAAATGTTTACCTATTATTGGAATTTACTGGTGGGAAATAAAAATAAAATTACTAATGAAAAAGACTCTACAATCCAAAAATAATCAATTTGTTATTCTATTGTTATTATTCTTTTGTCAGGGTTTGTTTTCACAAACAATTGATAAGGTTTATGTGAAAATGCCTGATATTCTAAATCCAATTTTAAGCGGAAAAAATCGATTAGAATTAGTAGAATACTATAAATCTCACCAAAGCGACAGTATTACCAATCGATTTCAAAATCAAACGCATTTGGTTCTGTTGGATGAATTGAATAGGCATATTGTGGTGAAAAATACAACAAGCACCACTTTTGATATAAAAATATTGACATTGGAAGACAGCACATTGGCAATTGGCATTATCCGAACGGTATGTGCTCCGGTATGCCAATCAACCATCGAATTTTACGATACTGCATGGAATCGGATACAATTAAAATTTACCATGCCTAAAGCCATTGAATGGGTAAATGAGAAAAGTATTCCTGCAGATAAAATTGATATTAAATGGGTCAGAAATATGATGAACGTAAGTTTCATTTCTTTGAAATTTTCTTCCGACAATCAAACGATTAAAGCCACAAATAATACAATGGAATTCTTAAGTGAAGCTGATAGAAAAACGATTCAACCCTACATTTTAGCCAAACCAATTATTTTAAGACTTAAAGGACGGGAATGGGAAAAAATGCCATAAAAAAACCCCGACAAAAATTATTGTCGGGGTTTTTTTATGAATTGTTTCAGGGTTATTTCTTTTCGCCACGTTTTGCGTAACGAGTCATAAACTTATCAACACGTCCTGCAGTATCCACTAATTTGGATTTACCGGTGTAAAAAGGATGTGATGAACTTGAAATTTCCATTTTCACAACTGGGTAAGTTACACCGTCTATATCAATGGTTTCTTTTGTGTTTACGGTTGAACGTGAAATAAACGTGTCGCCATTAGACATGTCTTTAAATGCTACTGGTCGATAATTTTCTGGATGGATTCCGCTTTTCATATCTGTATATTTTAATTATTTTACTTTCTTGTTGTTTCGGCTTGCAAAAGTACTAATTTTCATCTAATTATCAAACTTTTTCTTAGAATTTAATCGTTAACAATGAATTGAAGGGTTTTGAAATGAATTCTTAGTATTTGTATGCACGATAATCTTTAAGTTGGAGGAGTTATTTTGAACCTAAGAACAGAAGAAGCATTCCAATCAGCACTCCAATCAAATCTATAACTTTGAGTTTTATGTTTTTATCTTTCAAAACAAAGGCACCATAAAAAAATGGAACAATCACACCTGATCTACGAATGGTTGAAACCACCGAAATCATTGAATCGGGTAATGTCAAAGCATAAAAATAAATAAAGTCAGCTGTTACCAAAAAAAATGAAATCCAAAATATCGACCATTTAAACTTGAAAGGTGTTGTCTTTTTTCTTGTTGGTGCCCATAAAAACAAAGTAATCAACCCCATTATTAATGCTTGATAGAAAGTGTAATACACCTGAACTGACATTACATCGTATTTGTTCATTAAGTATTTATCATACAGTCCGCTTATTGCTCCTGTAAGCGTTGCTAAAACTATAAACCAAAACCATTTATTTGTTCGAAACGATATTCCTTCTTTTTTTCCTACAACTGAGAACATAAAGAAAGAGACTAACGTGATTCCAACTCCGGCAGCCTGAAACCCATTCAATTTCTCTCCAAAAATCAACATTGCACCTACAACAGTCCACACGGGTTGTGTTGCTTTGATGGGAGATGCTAACGAGAGAGGCAGATGTTTCAATGCGAAATAAGCGAAAAGCCAAGACGTTAATACTATGGCTGCTTTCAGCACAAACAACAAGTGTGCATGAAGATTGACGCGAGGCACAAAGAAAATAGAGTCACGAAGTGTGGTTGGAAAAAATTCTGATAAAATTAAAAAAGGTGAAAGAGTCAGACAAGAAAACAAAATAGAGACTAAAATTACCGGAATAACAGCATTTTCTTTTAGAGAAACTTTTTTAAAAACCTCGTATGAACCAAGTAAAATGGCAGAAATGAGAGCAAGGAATAACCACATAAACAATTAATAATTCACAGTTAAATAATTCACAATTAAAGATATGTCAAATGAAAATTTCATTTGGATATTGAATGTCGACTAAATAAAGACCATGAGCAGGAACTGAGGTGCCGGCTTTGCAACGATTTTTTGCGTTAATTACACTTTTAAATTCTTCAACACTCATTTTTCCTCTACCCACTTCGAATAACGTTCCTACAATGGCACGAACCATATTTCTT
>Ga0302292_1002137_pt1 | contig 12010 bp, 6 predicted proteins | sample III_Fen_N2_1_FD_194553 | JGI IMG/M metagenome (GOLD analysis project Ga0302292, IMG submission 194553) | Peat permafrost microbial communities from Stordalen Mire near Abisko, Sweden - III_Fen_N2_1 | ecosystem: Environmental > Terrestrial > Soil > Wetlands > Permafrost | place: Sweden: Abisko...
TACTTATGATTTTGGATGGTTGGGGAATTGGAAGCAAAAACCATTCAAACGTTATCTACAGCACACCAACGCCTTACATCGATTCGTTGGTTGCTAATTATCCAAACTCTCAACTTTTAGCTTCGGGCGAAGACGTTGGTCTTCCCGAAGGTCAAATGGGTAACTCTGAAGTGGGTCACCTGAATATCGGTGCAGGACGCGTTGTTTACCAGGATTTGGTAAAAATTAACATCGCTTGCCGCGACAACAGTATCTTGCAAAATCCTGAAATTATCAACGCCTATTCGTATGCCCACGACAATAAAAAGAAAATCCATTTCTTAGGATTAGTTTCCGATGGTGGTGTACACAGCTCATTGGATCATTTGTTCAAATTATTGGACATTGCCAAAGAATACGGCATTTCTGATGCATTCGTTCATTGCTTTATGGACGGTCGCGATACAGACCCACGCAGTGGAAAAGGTTTTATCGAACAATTGGCAGCACACACAGCAGCTACTGATACTAAAATTGCATCCATCATTGGTCGTTACTACGCCATGGACCGCGACAAACGTTGGGATCGTGTAAAAAAATCGTACGATTTAATGGTGAACGGCGTTGGTGAAGCAACTACCGATGTGATAGCAGCTATGCAAGCTTCTTACGATGCAGGTGTAACCGATGAATTTGTAAATCCAATCGTTGCTGTTGATGCAGCCGGGAAACCATTGGCAACAATCGAAGCAGGCGACGTGGTTATTTTCTTCAACTACCGCAACGACCGCGCAAAAGAATTGACTGTTGTTTTGACTCAAACCAATATGCCTGAAGAAGGAATGACTACCATTCCATTGGAATATTACTGCATGACTCCTTACGACTCAAGCTACAAAGGTCTGCACATTTTGTTCGACAAGGACAATGTTCAGAACACGCTTGGCGAATACGTTTCAAGCCTTGGATTGAAACAATTGCGCATTGCTGAAACAGAAAAATTTGCACACGTAACATTCTTTTTCTCTGGCGGTCGCGAAAGCGAATTCGAAGGCGAAGAACGTATCTTGGTTGCTTCTCCAAAAGTGGCAACTTACGATCTTCAACCCGAAATGAGTGCGCCGGAAGTAGCCGACAAATTGGTTGCTGCATTGAACACACAAAAATTTGATTTCGTAGCATTAAACTTTGCCAATGGCGACATGGTAGGTCACACCGGCGTTTACGAAGCTATTCAAAAAGCGGTAACTACGGTTGACAATTGCGTGAAAGAAGTTGTTGAAGCAGCTAAAGCTAATGACTACGAAGTAATTATCATTGCCGACCACGGAAATGCTGACTTTGCTGAAAATGCCGACGGTTCGCCAAACACTGCTCACTCATTGAATCCTGTTCCATTTATTTATGTAACAGCAAACAAAAATGCAACAGTTGAAAACGGTATTTTGGCTGATGTTGCTCCTTCTATTTGTCAAATTTTGGGAATTCCACAACCAAAAGAAATGACCGGACACGGGCTTATTAATGCATAATTCATAATGCACAATTCATAATTAAAACGCTGTGGATCTTTTTCTACGGCGTTTTTTATACTATATACCCAGTCCCAATAGCAAATTATGACGAAAAGTGCTAATAATCTGCGCAAAACACCAAATTATGAATTATGAATTATAAATTATAAATTGATTAGCATTATCTTTGCATTTCAAAACCCAATATATGAATTTAAGAACAACACTCGAAAACCGCATCCTTATTTTGGATGGTGCAATGGGAACCATGATTCAGCGTCATAAACTGACGGAAGCTGATTACCGTGGTACACGCTTTGCAAATTGCGAAATTCTTCAGAAAGGCAATAATGATTTGCTTGTTCTGACTCAACCGGACATCATTTACAACATTCACTGTCAGTATCTTGAAGCCGGTGCAGACATTATCGAAACCAATACATTCAATTCGCAGCGTATCTCAATGGAAGATTACGGCATGTGTGAATTGGTTCGCGACATCAATCTAGAGGCAGCCAGACTTGCCCGAAAAGCTGCAGATGAATTCACAAAAAAGAATCCATCGAAACCCCGCTTTGTGGCCGGTTCAATTGGCCCGACTAACAAAACGGCTTCCATGTCGCCGGACGTGAATAACCCGGCTTACCGGGCAGTATCATTCGACGACCTGGTCAACGCTTATAAAGAACAAACCATTGCTTTGATTCAAGCAGGCGTGGATGCACTTTTGATTGAAACAATTTTCGATACATTAAATGCCAAAGCAGCCATTTTTGCTGCCGAGGAAGCTATGACGGAACTTGGCAAACGGGTTGAAATCATGCTTTCAGCCACCGTTGCCGATAAAAGCGGCCGCACCTTATCCGGTCAAACCATTCGGGCTTTCCTGGCTTCAATTGGTCATGCCAATATTTTGTCAGTCGGACTGAATTGCTCGTTCGGAGCCAAAGATTTAAAATCATATCTGGAGGAAATATGCGAACATTCACCCTGGTTTATAAGTGCCTATCCGAATGCCGGTTTACCCAATCAATTTGGCGAATACGACGAATCTCCAGAGAAAATGGCCGTTCAAGTAAAAGAATATTTTGATGAAAAACTAGTTAATATCATTGGAGGATGCTGCGGTACTTCACCCGATCATATTGCCACCTATAGTGCTTTAATTGAAAATATGGAGGTAAGAAAACCTGTTCTTGCTTCTAAAAAATTAGAACTCTCAGGTCTTGAAGAATTAGAGATAGAGGATTTATCCCTATTCGTCAACATTGGCGAACGCTGCAATGTGGCCGGTTCCCGTATGTTTTTACGTTTGATAAACGATAAAAAATATGACGAAGCGTTGAGTATAGCCCGTAAACAAGTGGAAGATGGGGCACAAATTATTGACATCAACATGGATGATGCCATGTTGGAAGCCAAGGAGGAGATGACCACGTTCTTGAATTATATTGCTTCTGAACCTGAAATATCGCGGGTTCCCATTATGATTGATTCTTCGAAATGGGAAGTGATCGAAGCCGGATTGAAATGTGTGCAAGGAAAATGCATAGTAAATTCTATCAGCTTAAAAGAAGGTGAAGACGAATTTTTAAACAAAGCCCGCAAAATTCGTGCTTACGGAGCAGCAGTAGTGGTTATGGCCTTCGACGAAAAAGGGCAAGCCGACAGTTTTGAGCGCAAAACGCAAATTTGCAGTCGGGCTTATCATCTGTTAGTTGATAAAATTGGATTTCCACCACAAGACATTATTTTCGATCCGAACGTATTGGCCATTGCCACCGGAATTGAGGAACACAACAACTACGGTGTTGATTTTATAAACGCTACCCGTTGGATCAAACAGAATTTACCCTATGCTAAAATCAGTGGTGGCGTGAGCAATCTTTCGTTCTCATTCCGTGGAAATAATGTGGTTCGTGAAGCCATTCACTCGGTATTCCTGCATTATGCCATCAAAGAGGGAATGGATATGGGAATTGTGAATGCCGGTATGTTGCAAATTTATCAGGATATTGACCCTGAACTGCTTGAACACGTGGAAGACATTGTGCTAAATCGTCGCGAGGATGCCACCGAACGAATGATTGAACTGGCTGAAAAAATAAAACAACAAGCCTCCGGCGAGAAGGTGGAAAAAGTGGACGAATGGCGCTCACTCCCACTACAAGGTCGCTTGGAACATGCATTAATTAAAGGAGTCAGCGAATTTTTGGAAGAGGATTTGGCGGAAGCATTGACACAGTTTGATACGGCTATTGAGATTATCGAAGGTCCCTTGATGAGCGGAATGAATATAGTTGGAGAACTATTCGGAGATGGAAAAATGTTCTTGCCTCAAGTTGTAAAAACAGCGCGTACCATGAAGAAAGCCGTGGCTATAATTCAGCCGGAAATTGAGAAACAGAAAGTCCCCGGACAAAGTTCCTCGGCTGGAAAGTTCCTCATCGCAACCGTGAAAGGCGATGTTCACGACATTGGCAAAAACATCGTAGCAGTTGTATTGGCTTGCAATAACTTTGAAGTAATTGATCTGGGGGTGATGACTCCTACCGAGAAAATTATACAAACAGCTATCGATGAGAAAGTGGATATGGTGGGATTGAGCGGATTGATTACGCCATCGCTCGAAGAAATGGCGCACGTCGCCACCGAAATGCAAAAAGCCGGACTAACTATTCCGTTACTGATTGGTGGAGCCACCACTTCAAAAGTTCACACGGCAGTCAAGATTGCCCCAAACTACGGCGGGCCGGTAGTTTACGTAAAAGATGCATCGGTCAATACACACGTGGTTGCTCAATTGATGAGCAAGACGAATCATGTGAGTTATGAAGCTCAAATTGCAGCGGAATACCAGGTATTGCGCGACAAACAAGTAAAAAGGCCGGATTTACTGAGTTTGGACGAAGCAAAAAAGCGGAAACCAAACTTATTTTAAATGATTTTCATACCGAAAATGGATGTTTTTCCGTTCATAACCTAGTTTGTTTGTGATTCATGAAGACCTCATTTTTTAGCTATACATATCAATAATACAACAAAAAATGACTTTTGCAGACTTAGGAATTAACGACAATATTATTCAGGCACTGGAGGAAAACAGAATCACCGAGCCTACAGCTATTCAACTTCAGGCCATTCCGCACATCCTTCAAAACAAGAAGGATTTAGTAGCCATCGCTCAAACAGGAACCGGCAAAACCGCTGCTTTCTGTTTGCCGATTCTTCAAACCATCGACCCAAAATTTGCCGGAATACAGGCATTAGTATTGGTTCCGACCCGGGAATTAGGACAGCAGGTTGCCCGTGAATTCTTTCTTTTTTCGAAACATCTTTCACGAGTTTTTGCCGAGGCAGTTTATGGCGGGGCACCTATCGAAGACCAGATTCTGAAACTAAAACGACCAACGCATGTGGTGGTGGCAACTCCCGGAAGATTGATTGATTTGCTGGAGCGCAATGCACTGAATCTTGATAATTTAAAGTACCTGGTGTTGGATGAAGCCGACGAAATGATGAACATGGGTTTCAAAACCGAAATTGATAAAGTTCTGAAATCGTGCAACAAAGACATTGTCAAGATGCTGTTTACGGCAACCATGCCAACCGATGTGAAACAAATTATTCGCGATTATTTGCGTCCTGATTTTGTTGAAATCCGGATTAATGCCGAAGAATTTATCAACAAAAAAATTGAACATCAATACCTTATTTACCGTCAGGGAGAGAAACTTGAATATCTGAAAGCTTTTTTGTCGGAACACCAACATCAGCGTGGTATCGCGTTTTGCCGAACAAAAGTGGCTGCAAAAAGGCTAGCCAAACAACTCGCCGGTTTTGAAGTTTCGACTGATGCACTTCATGGAAACCTGAATCAGGAAATGCGCGATAAGGTTATGCGCGGATTTAAAAACGGTCGGATCAACCTGTTGGTAGCAACCGATATCGCCGCTCGAGGTATCGATGTAAAGGATTTGGATTACATTATCCATTACCATTTGCCCGAAAAATCGGAGCATTATACGCACCGCAGCGGACGAACCGCTCGTGCTGGAAAATCAGGCGTTTCCATCTGTCTGGTGAAAGATCAAGAATTGGAAGATATTAAAACATTGCAATCGGATTTAAACATTCAATTTACACAAACGGATATCCGACCAAAACCGGAACAACCATCTGCTCCTATTACCCTGTACATGAATATCGGATTTTCGCAGGGCTTTACCAAAGGGAATCTTCGGGAGTTTCTGATTGAGGAGGCAGGTCTTGACATGGATAAAATTCAGAATATGGTGGTGGAAGATAACCGTTCGTACTTTGATATTCCTCAAAAATATGAGAATCAAATACTGTTGAACCTGAAGGGTTATAAACTGGCTCACCGGAATTTAAAGTTTTCGCGGGATGATGCGAAAAGCAAACGGAACATTTATTGAAGTTATTTAAAATATTTCTTCCACTTTTCCAAGACTTACATAGCATACAAATCCGCTGGTTTGGTAGCCCATTTCAGCAATCAGATTCATATATTGTTTTACCTGCTGAATGTAAGTTTTACTTTCTTTATCGCCAAACTTATAATCCACAACGATTGCTTTGTTGCCATTAATCACAACACGGTCCGGACGATATTGCTCGCCGGTGGTAATGAGTATGGTGGTTTCGTTCAGCACACGGGCATCCTCCACAAACCAGTTTTCAGTTTCGGGCAGGTTCCAGAATTTCTCCATTTCCACTTCAATCGTTTCGGCTTCCAACTCACTGATACGTCCTTCGCGAATCATCGAAAGAATGGCTTTTTGTTGGTCGGCTTTATGTGTTATGTTACGCAAAATATCGTGCATGATTAGCCCATAATTCAGGCGACTGTCGGTGAGTTGTTGATTTTCCAGCAAATAATCCAGGCTTTGGTGGCGAATGCGCAAGCGGTCGGTGCTGCTAACGGATGGATAGCTGTTTATCTTCTCATTGTTACCCGGGCTTTTGGCGTCTTTGTATACGGCCTGTGTTGGTTCGCCCAGCGAAAATACCTTTGACGTGACGTCGTAGGATTTTGATAAGGGTATAATCTCGTTGTCCAACTCCGGAGTTTCTACGGTGAAGCAAGCGGTGAGAAGTGCCGACAGCGAATTGATGTTGGACAGGCTTTCCACTTCTTTTTTGGGAGCTGGGGCAATGCAGATCAATTCATTTTTTGCCCGGGTAAATGCTACATAAGCTACATTTAAACTGTCGATAAACAGATGCATTTGTTCGTCGAAATAGTTTTCGGCAAAAATGGATTTTCCGAGCTTTGAACCATATTCGATGGGAAGCAGCGGCAATTCGTTGAATGGCGCAACCGTTGGCTCGCACCACAGGATGTTGCGCATTCGGCTATCCAAATCCCATTCGCAGAAAGGCATCAGCACGGCTTTAAAATCCAATCCTTTCGATTTATGAACAGTCATAATGCGCATAGCACTTTGGTTGTCGGGTGTGGAGATACATTGTTTGCCGCCGTTCTTTTTCCACCACGTGAGGAAACTGTTCAGGTCGGCAGTTTTGCCCGTGGTATAACGGAACACCACATCCTGAAATGCCTGTACAAACACTGCTTCGTTGTGCCAATTGCCAATGCCAAACAGCGAAATAATTTGCTCCACCATATCGTAAAGCGAGCTGTGTTGCACTTGTTTGAGACGTTCGTTTTCTTCCTCGGTAAATAATGCCGATAACAGGTTCTCGTTCGAATTTTCTGCAATGAAGCAAGCGTTCAGCGCTTCGTTTTCCGATTTATGCTGGCGACCACGCGCGTATTCGTAGTTTACTATGGTGCGTTGAATACTGTCAGCCGGGTTGACAAACAACTGCAAGATGCCTAACACAAAACGTACCGAGGCAGCAGCTCCAATCAGTAAGCCTTCGTTGCCCATAATGTCGTAACAAAATTCGGGTTTGGCCTCTGAGGTGGTTTTGTAGCTTAGCAAGCGGTGAATAACCTGTTGCTCCTCGTCGTTTTTCCGTACCAAAATACAAACATCTGCCGGACGGTAACCGCGACTTTGCAGGTCTTCGAGCATAGCGGGCAATCGTTGCAAACTCTCGGCTTTCCATCCATCGTCGTTTTCGTCGGAGGCAATAAAGCTTACCTGCACGCTGCCGGTGGCGGCTTTGGGCGAAGTTTGTTGATGAATATTGGCGTAGGCGTGTTCAATTTTGTGAGTCAGAGCTTCCAGGGCCGGATAAACCGGAAGTACCGCTTCGAGGTTTTCATTCAGCTTGCTTTGCAGCAAACTTGCAGCACGGCGGAAAAACGAATTATTGAAGTCGATAATGTTTTTATCGCTTCGCCAGTTGGTCTCCAGGTTTTCTTCGTGAATTTGCTCCGGACGAAAATCGGTAAGGATTTGTTCGTCGAGCAGTTTCCAGTCGGAGTTTCGCCAGCGGTAAATACTTTGCTTCACATCGCCCACCACGAGGTTGAATTTGCCAGCCGCCAGACTGTTTGCCATAAGCGGATGAAAGTTTTTCCATTGCAGGGTGGAGGTGTCCTGAAACTCATCGATCATAAAGTTGTCAATGGTAATGCCGGTTTTCTCGTATACGAAAGGCGTATCGCTGTTGTCGATAATTTTGTTGAGCAACATGTTGGAGTCCGAAATCAACATGGTATTTTGCTCATCGGTGAGTTTTTTTATCTGCACAGCCAGATCGGACAAAATACCGAGCGTATTTATATGTTTTAGCACCATTACCGCCGAGTTGTATTGTACGATGTCCACGTTCAGCAGTTCCACAATTTGTTGGAAGCATTTTCCCAATCCGTTGTTGTACGCCGACTCGATGGCCGATTTTACATCCTGCGGTTTGGATTTGGTGTAGCAATTCGTCACATCGTCGGCAAAGCCGGTGAAGCGTGCGCTTATTTCCAGTTTGCCTTTTACCAGTTTTTCGAGCGTGGTGGTGGTTTTGTAGGCAAAGTCATCGTGCGTCAGGCCGTTGCGCGCCATTATGTTTAAACCGTCGGTGGCGGTTTGTTTTACCTTGGCTTCGAATGTGTTTTTTATTTCGCGTAGGCTCTTGCGGTAGTTGGTCAGGAACTCGCGTTCGTGCAGCTTGCGGTTGGTGTCTTCGGCTTTGTGTTGGTAACTTTCCTTGAAAATTTCACGGCCCAATTCCATAATATTATTGCGCATGTTCCAACTTTCCGATTGCTCAATACGTTCCTCGGCGTAAGCCGTAAGCCATTGCAACAGTTGTTTGTTTTCGTCTTTTGACAAATCCAAAAACAGGTTATCAACCGATTGTTCGAGCGTGGCCGTATTGTCCAGTTCCAGGTTGTAGCCGCCATGCACACCAATATCGCGCGCAAAGGAGCGGATCACCTGTTGGAAAAAACGGTCGATAGTGCTTATGGAAAAGGAAGAATAATCGTGCAAAATGCCGGTGAGAATCTTTTTAGCCTTTGCATTTACTGCTTCATCTATTGGATAATCCTTTGAAATTAATCCTGCCCTATAATCCGATTTCTCGCCTTGCGACAGCGCGTGCAACTCTTTCAGAATGCGCGTTTTCATCTCGTCGGTGGCTTTGTTGGTAAACGTTACGGCCAGGATGCGACGATGTGCTCGCTCCCGTCGGGGGTCGAACAGCAAGTGAATGTAGTCTTGCGTAAGCCGGTATGTTTTGCCCGAACCGGCAGAGGCGCGATAGATATTGAGCATGGGAGAATTTAATTCATAATGGAAAACCTAGTTTTATTTTAAATCTAATAGTTACTTGGAATTCATTAAACGGTCAAGCTATTAATCAGCAGTTTTTCCTCTTCAATTTGTAACTTCATATTCGCTTTTAAAAAAATAACTATGTATTAATCCCTCTGCATCTTCTCTTGAAATTTTACCAGACCAAACATATGTCCCGACCTTTTTTGGTTTAATTCTATATTCTGGGCAGTCAAACTCTAAACTTCTATTAAGTGTATCTTTAGTAGGAACTGGTCGGTCGTTTACTAAGTTGCACAGCACTACTTTTAAAGGATTTCTCTTATTTTCAATACATAAGTAAACCTCCGCCACATATTCTTCTCCAAGTTTTATCTTTCTTTTTACAGGAAGTGTAATCACTTTATATCTAGAATCAGTGTCATTTGATAGGCTTCTATTTAGAATTTCAATTTTACTCCGTAATTCCTTATTCTCTTTTTTGAGTTGCAAGATTTCTTGAGAATTATTCTGGCATGAGCATAAAGTTATCAATCCTAATAGAATAGTAATTAATTTAAAGTTTTGTTTCTTCATTTTTTAGTTGTCAATTCATTTGTGGATAAACTTAGAAATATTTTACTTTAGCTCAACGCAATATAATTGTGTCGAGTTTAGCCGGTATGTTTTGCCCGAACCGGCAGAGGCACGATAGATATTGAGCATGGGAGATTAAATGCAATTATTAATCATTTTGAAAACCAGTATTGTCATTCATTATCTTTTCAAAAAAATCAGGGTCTAGATTTGCATCATCTTTATTCGGAATCAATATCATCAGATATATTGATTTTTGAATTTTATAAAAGGAAATTATAAAAGGATACATTTTTCTAATGCCTAAAAAGCCTTCTTTTCCTCCAAAGAAAATATCTGTTACTTTATCTTCACCATACTTTAATGAAACAGTTGTTGCAGGTAAATAATAGCTTATGAAGTTTTCATTTTGAATTTTCTTTTGTAATTTCTTATTTTCACCCTTAAAACTTAAAATTAAACTATCAACCTTGTTGTTTTTTTCAGATAAAATCAAAAATTCATTTGATTTTGATGCCATTACATGATATGGATGCATTGTCGTTGAGCTGGTGGATTCATTTCTAAACTTTATAAGTTTAATTAACGGCTCATCTTTAATCAAATCAATTTTAGTGTAAGTTATAATATTGTTATTCCTATCATTAAAACATTTAATATCATTTCTAAAATTGCTTTTTATTTCAAAAGCAGATTTCAAGTTTTTCAATTCATTTGTTTTAAAAAGGATTGAATCTTCTTTGTCAAATTTTTGATGATATAAATACTGAGAATTCTCACTAGATTTCTCATTCATTTCGGTTGCTTTAATACATCTTTTAATCAAAAAAGAAAATCCAACAACTAATAATATTCCAACAATAATTCTTCGTTTTGTAATGTTTTTCATACTATCATTCGTTATTTGAAACCTCTTTTTTCTTCCTCGCCAATAACTTATGCGCCGTTTTACGGTGTACATTCATAACGTTGAAAAGTTCTATCACTTCGTTGTTGGGCGTATAGCGGGCAGCTTGCTCAATGGCGGTGCAAAATTGCATATAACTTTCGTTGGCAGCAGGGCGCAGTTCGGTCCCTGAGGCAGGGCGCGAGCTCGTTTCCTCAATCCTATCGGAAAAAATTTTCTCCAGTTGTGCGTTCGTTGTTTGCAGTTGGGCTACTATTGAATCGATGCCTATCGTTTGTCCGGCTGCCACCACGTTGGGATCGGCGTGATATTTTTCCAGAATCAATGCCGTGATTTCAATCTGAGTGTGCAATGCTTCTTTTTGAACATTCCAATTCGGGCTGAAAAACAATTTCAACATTTTTCCCGCCTTGTTCAGCGTGTCGTTGCTCGATTTCGCCGAGAAAGAAATGGTTCGTTTCATTTCCGCCAACAGGTCGTTACAGGTTTTGCGGAGGGCTTTTACCGTTACGGAAAGCGGACTTTTACGCGGTCGATGGGTTTGTGCCCGGCAAGTATCCGTATTTTCTATCAATTCGGTCAAAATCGCATTCGCCGTGGTTCCAATATGCTCCCTGAAGGGTAAAGCCAGAGCATAAGTGGACTGAAATAAGCTCATGGCGCCGTCATGACTCAAATGGGAAACATGAAGCGACTTAAAAACAAAGTTCTCTTCGTTCATTTTTTATTCAAACAGAGGTGAAAGACCTGAAAATCCGCCAATTTTAGTTGAAATTATCCGTTTTCAATTCATTGCAATTAGCAATACTATGAAAATGATTGTATTTTGATTATTTTATTTTGCGGCATTGCAAATATAATTGTTTTATTTTAATTTATTTATGCAACAGTAACTTATTTATTATTTTTATAATATTGCATATTGCATTTATCATATACCTATTATTTTATACCTATTGCAATGTGCAATAACCTAAATACTATTCATTTCATCGAAATATTTTGGAAATAAGGCTGAAAATCGCTGTTTTCAATCAAATGAAGCGGATTTTAGTCGGTTGTTGGTCGGTTTCAAACAAAAAATCTCAGCATTCAGGTATCGCGCTCCTTTAGAAATGTTCAATTTTTTTATTAAGAGATATTAGATTCTTCGCTTCGCTCAGAATGACAAATTATAACAATGTCTTTTAGTGTAGGGGGGGGGGGGGGGGGGGGGGGCCGCCCCCCCCCCCCCCCCCCCCCCAAAAAAAAAAAAAAAAAAATATATATATAAAAAAAAGAAAAAAAAAAAAAAAAAAAATATAAAAAAAAAAAAAAAAAAAAAA
>Ga0302292_1002156_pt1 | contig 11955 bp, 8 predicted proteins | sample III_Fen_N2_1_FD_194553 | JGI IMG/M metagenome (GOLD analysis project Ga0302292, IMG submission 194553) | Peat permafrost microbial communities from Stordalen Mire near Abisko, Sweden - III_Fen_N2_1 | ecosystem: Environmental > Terrestrial > Soil > Wetlands > Permafrost | place: Sweden: Abisko...
TTCAGGGTACAGAATCCCGATTAGCAGAAGGAATATTCATTTATACCCTTTTTATTGTATCCGATTTTTTTTACAGCAGGTTATGCTGTATCCAACTAATGCCGGTTGGATAAAATATATGTAAAATGAGATTCAGAGATCGTTTATTTGCAATAATACTTTTAATCATGATGGTATTTAATATCGGAAGATATCAAATGCCACAGATTGAATATAATCTTTTCAGAGGTTATATTGCAAAAAATCTGTGTGTCAAAAAAGATATAAAAGGTAATTGTTGCCAGGGAAAATGCTTTTTGAAGAAGCAACTGAAGCTGGCAGACGAAAACACCAATGGAAATACTACGAATACCAATAATAAAAAGACTCAAACCATTGAAGTAAATGAATTTGTGATCTTTCATACAACGATATTAAATAATATTAAAATAACAAAGCTTCTCTTTTTTAAGTCAGAAACATTCATTATTTCCAGGTTTGTTTCCGACATCTTTATTCCGCCACAGCAACTATCCTGATTGCTTTTAATATAGAACCAAGAACCAAGAGCCAAGATTTAAGAATCAAGAGGCAGGAATCAGACATCAAGGCGGGATATATGTAAACAATAGTTTTGCAGATTATTGGGTCGATTGAGATGGTGGTTTTATATATTACAGAGGCACAGTTATGCTCGTATTGCATGTTAGCGTATGGGTATTCTTTTTATTTTAATTATTTATTTTAATATTCAATCAATGAAACGAAGTTATACAATTATATTATTATTTCTGCTGGTTTTCAGCCAAATTTATGCACAGTCAGGTCCAACGAATGGATTAAAGAGAATTTCCCTGACCGGGTCTGGTACAAAGAATGGTCATACGCTCGCTATTGGTAATACGGCAACAAAATCTGCTGTCATTAATTCAACAACAAAATCCTCTGCTGCTCTAACAAATGATACTATCACAGTAGTAGGCTTCTTCAAAGACAGGAATTGCGTTGGTGCAGTTACCCTGCCACTCACAAGGAGTTGTGGAATAGGTTGTGCAACAGGTACAGGTAGTATGGCCAGTTGCTGGAAGAGCGGATTGGGCTTATTTATTTACGATGCTTCGCAAAGCGGGGCTATTACCAAAGATTCGGCCAGTTCTGATGCTCATTACCTGTTATTTGATGCTCGAAGTAAAGAGCTGACCAGGGCCTTCGTAGAAAGTCTTCCTTCTGGTGCAAGTGGTAAAATCAGTATTAAGGTAACCGGTTATCGGGTAGCAAAAGGCATTGCGTCCAATAAAATTGAAACTGTTGTCCCCGAACTTACCACAGATTCTATAGATCACTATCTGAATGCATTTCACCTGCTTTCAATCGAAGGAGTTCATATTAATGGTTTGAGTTCCAGTTATACAAAATTTGATACAATATCTTACAAACTAACTCAGGCAGATCTTGCTCCAAAGAAAATTCTGGCAATCAACAATACCGGTGGTACTACCCTGAAGTTTACTCCCCCGGCCAATGTGAAGTCTGCAAAATCAACGTTGAAAGGCTATAAAGCGCGTGTGTACAGTCCTGCAGGAGCCTTGCAGGATACCTATACAACCATAGTCAACGACTCGTCTGTGACATCGATTAATATAGCCGGATTAACGTCGAGCCAGAATTACTTGTATACCGTATCGGCATTGTATCCCGGCAGCAGTGTTGAAGCAGAGTCGGTACCTTCGTCCGGAACAGAGACGCAGATCGGTTGGTTTAAAGACCGCGATTGTCTTTATGATTCGATAGCTCTTCCTCTCACCAGCAGTTGTGGTATCGATTGTGGGACAAGTTGCGGCGTTATGGCTTCTTGCTGGAATAGCGGGTTGGGGATATTTATCTATAATCCGAACCAAAGTGGTACTATTTCTGTAGATTCATCCCGTACGGATACGCATTATCTACTTTTTGATCCCCAAAGTAAAGAGCTTACAAGGGCTTTCTTAGAGACTCTGCCTGATGATGCAGATGGCAAAATCCTTGTCAAAGTAGCCGGCTATCGGGTTGCAAACGGTATTTCGGCTGATAAATCAGAATTGTATGTTCCTGCAACCAGCACAGATTCAATAGATCATTATCTGAATGCATTTCACCTGCTTTCTATTGAGGGAGTTGTTGTTGACACGCTGGGTTATCCGGGATTTGCAACTAAATCGTATAAGTTGACACCTGAGGATCTTGCTCCAACTAATCTTTCGGTATCATACTATATTGGTGGCGCAAGGGTGAAGTTCACTCCTCCGGCAAATGAAGGGGATAAAAATTCAACCCTGACGGGTTATAAAGTGCGGGTGTACAGCAAAGCAGGAATAATCCAGAATGCCTATACAACAATAGTGAATGATACAACTGTGACTTTTATTAATGTGTCCGGATTCACAGCAAGCCCGGATTACACATTTACCTTATCGGCATTGTATCCCGGCAGTAACGTAGAGGCTGAATCGAAACCTTTGTCAGGAATAGAAACACAGGTCGGTTTCTTTCATGACCGTGATTGTGTAGCAATGATGGGATCCTATGATTACTCTACTGACAATAGCAGTTGTTCTGTAGCTTGCGGGTTAATGTCCGGTTGCTGGAAAAGTGGTTTAGGAGTGTTTATTTTTGATGGTACGACAACCGGGACACTTACTCAGGATGAAGCCAAATCGGATGCACATTTCTTATTGTTTGATGCCCAAAGTAAAGAACTGGCCCGTGCATTTGTTGAAAAAATAAAGGCTGTAATTCCAACTGCTGATAGTTACAAACTAACACTCAAAGTTTCAGGATACAGGATTATAAACGGAATTTCGGCTAATAGTGATGAATCATTAGTACCCGATCCTGCAAACAATCACTATTTGAATGCATTTCACCTGCTTTCTATCGAAGGAATTTATATTGATACATTGGCTAACAGTTATTCGGGATTTGCTACAAACTCCTATAAGCTGACTCCTGTTGATCTTGCGCCAACGAATCTTTCGGCTGTGAATAATGCAGGTGGCTCTACTGTAAATTTCACCCCTCCGGAAAATGCAAGCAATGTGAATACAACGCTGTCAGGGTTTAAAGTACGTGTATATGATAGTGCAGGTGTGTTACAAGAATCCTATACAACAACAGTCAATGATAAAACCGTGACTTCTATTGCAGTAACCGGGTTTACTGCAAGTCAGGATTATACTTTTACCGTATCATCAGTGTATGCTTCAGTAGCAAAATTTGGTACAGGAATAGAAGTTGAATCGGAACATTCTAATGTGGTGGATGGCACAACAAGCTTAAATAACACAACCACAAGCAGAATTTCTGTTTATCCGACTCTGTCACAAGGCGAAATAACTATTATTTCTCCTGCGGAAGCAACGATAAAAGTTTTAGACTATACAGGCAAGACAATTGAATCATATCAATCTTCCGGAAGCAGGACTATACGCCTGAATGTTCAGCCAGGGTTGTATCTGATAAGTGTTGAAAGTGTAGGTGAAACGACTGTACAGAAAGTGATCATCAGAAAATAAGAGGAAAGTATAATTTGGATCTATTCTTTTCATTTAATTTGCCGCCATCCCCACCTTGTGTCGGGATGGCGACAATATAGAAAATCCGATTGACCTTATAGAGACTCTACAGTGGGTTTAAAAAAAATCAGAATTACTATAGATGCAATCGTACAATTCCGGTTGAAAATATTTTTCATTATACTATATGAACAATGAGAGGAACTTTAACAATCATATTATTATTTACACTACTCACCGGTCAGGCATATACTCAGTCGAACCCAACAGATGGTTTGAAGGAAATTCCTTTGTCAGGACTAAGTACGGGAGATGGGTTTACGTTCCATTTATATTCTTCAGATGGAAAACTGCACGTAGGCTTTTCGGAAGTGTTTATCGCTCTGACAGATGCAGATAATAATTTTGTGGATGATTTTACGGTTAGTGATTTTCGTCCTTTAATTACGGATCCGTCTACACATTCTACACCTGTAGGAGAAGTAGCTAAAGTTGCAAATAAAGCACTATTCAAGACTTGGTTTAGTTTCCTTACAAGCGGTACATGGTCGTTGGGTTTTAATTATACTATTGGTGCGACGGCAACAAACTTGACTGAGAAAAGTATCACCGGTGTTTCATTGACTGTAAGTAATTATCCTACCTATATTGATGACACATCTTATAAAGCCAAATGGATAGATAGTTTTACGTATAACAATTCGACTTATTATGTAACGCTTGTTTATCCTCAATCGCTTGTTCTGGGGACTCAAACTGTAAAGGCATATATTAACAGAAAAGACAGTTTATTGCTCCCGTATCAGATTGTAAATGGCGGGTTTTATATAACACAGGTACCTGTCATGGAGTCGATGGGACATAGTTCATCTGGCAATGTGCAATTCACCTGGAAGGCAATAGACAGTGTTTATTATGCAACGATTCATTTCTCCATGGAAGGAGACTGGCGGATAAATCTGCAAGTTTACGATTCAGGCACAAACTCACTTGTCGGCGGATCTATTTTTAACTATGAAAACAGACAAAGCAGCTCGCTTTACTGGGATATTTACTTAGGTAACACTACCACCGGAATAAAAGATATAACATTAACTGGAGTTTCCGTTTATCCGACTCTTTCACAGGGAGACGTTACAGTTGTTTCTCCCGCTGAAGCAACTATAAAAATAATTGACTTTACCGGCAAAACAATTGAATCATTCCAATCTTCAGGAAGCAGAACTATTCAGCTGAATGTTCCATCCGGTATTTATTTGGTATCGGTCGAAATTTCGGGCAAAACTTTTGTTCAGAAGGTAGTTATACGAAAGTAGAATAGAATAAAATGAGATCAATATTGATAAAATATTTAAACAAACAATTAAGAACTAAGTGGTTGGAATAATGGAATGTCTTGTTTTATGCAGCTTGAAAATCAGACCTGACCCCAACCCTCACCAAGAGGAGAGGGAGTAAGAGAGGGTGATAGAACTGAGGGTTGATAAAATTTCGGTTAAAATAATAAGACACTATTTATTCCCTATTACTTACTTGTATCTTAAACTAAAATTCAACAAATGAAATTTAAAACAGATAATATAAAACATATATTTTTTTTGATTACAGCATCGGTATTGTTACTGACTTCCTGCGGAAAGGAGGATGTTAAAGTTACGAACTCAGCAAATGAGGTTACCGGTCTGTATAAAGTTGATTCTTTGAAAAAAGGCGATTATACTTTTTATGTTTACAAAAAGGATACCGGTTACTTTAAAGTAGGGTACAACGAGATCTATATTCAATTGAAAAATAATACAACAGGAAAATATATTGAGGATGCTAATTTGTCGTGGAAAGCATTGATGCACATGACTGATATGAGCCATGCATGTCCGTATTCTGCCATTAGTAAAGTGTCAAATACCAAAACCCTATACAAAGGTTACTTCATTTTTATTATGGGCAGCGATGATATGGACTACTGGGAAATAACATACAATTATGTAAAGGGAGCAGATACATTAGCCAAAGTAACCAACCGACCCTATGTAGTAAATCCAACAGGGAGATTACGCTACAAACGTTTCCTGGGTTCAGATGCGGCATATTATTATGTTGTGCTTGTTAATCCGACAGAATCGAATGTTCAGGTGGGAACCAATGATATAACGGCTTACCTGTACAAACAATTGGATCTGTATACCTTTAATCCGATAAAGAATTATACTGTCGAGATTGATCCCAGAATGCCCGACCCGAGTATGGGGAATCATACATCGCCTTACAATGTGAATCTGAAATATAATTCGTCAGCCGATATTTATAAAGGTAAACTGAATCTGACGATGACCGGTTACTGGAAAATAAACCTGATAGTAAAGGATTCAGTCAATACAGTGATTAAAGGTGATTCGATAAAAGGATCGACAACAGCAAGCAGTATTTACTTCGAACTCGAATTCTAAATATTGATGAATTATGATTAGAACAATACTGACAATTGGAATTTGTTTAGGACTTTCTACTTTTTCTCAAGCTCAAAACAGGAGTGATTCAATTAAATACAGGCAGTTGAAGGAAGTTACCGTTACAGGGAAAACAGGATTGGATTCCATCAACGAAAATAAACCATTATCCGGAATTGATGAATACATCCAGAAATTACCGAAAGTAAATGCGATCAAACGTGGAGGATATGCCTGGGAAGCCACGGTAAATAACATGGCAACCGAGCGTATTTCCGTAACGTTGGACGGTATGAAAATCTTTTGTGCCTGTACCGATAAAATGGATCCGGTAACTTCTTATGTCGAGATTCAGAATTTAGACAACATACAAGTAGGTTCGGGATTAAGTGGAAATTTACATGGAGCAAACAGTATCGGTGGTGGATTGGATCTTAAACTTCAGAAAGCAGGATTTCATTCCCGAAAATTAAGCCTGACTTTTAATTCCGCTTACGAAACAAACGGGAATTACAGAGTTCTTGGTGCAGGATTAGCTTATTCAAGCCCTTCCTTTTATGTGAACTCGGGAGCTTTTTACAGGAAAAGCGATGATTATGAGGCAGGAGGAAATAAGACAGTTGACTTTTCGCAGTTCGAGAAAGTGAATGTGTTTTATAATGCAGGATACAAACTCGCTAAAGATAAAACATTGGAAGGAACAGTGATTTATGATGTGGCAACGGATGTGGGTTATCCAGCTTTGACTATGGATGTGAAAACGGCTAAAGGGCTTATTACGTCGGTAAGTTACAGACAGGAAGATATTTCCAATACATTTTCAACATGGGAAAGTAAGTTGTATTACAACGATATAACGCATATTATGGACGATACGAAACGACCTAATGTGCCTGTACACATGGACATGCCCGGGAAAAGCCGTACGGGTGGATATTATTCAACGCTAAAGGGACGAAAAGGAAAACATAACTTCGTGTTAAGTCAGGATACGTATTACAACCAATCCCTTGCTTCCATGACTATGTATCCGATTGACAAAACAGAAGTACCCATGTTTATGTATACCTGGCCGGATATCAGAACCTTGAATGCTGCCGTGTATGCTGAAGATAATTATGTGATTGATATTAAAAACACTGTACAACTGTCCACACGACTTTCGACACAATGGGATGGACTACAAAGCGATTTCGGTTACCGGACATTAAAAATGTATTATCCTGATATGACGCAGTTTCAAAATCGGCTGTTGGGTAATGTATCGGCCAAATACACGCATTATATGAAAGATATGCAACTGAAAATAGGAGGTGGCTATGGTAGTCGTGCACCTTCGCCTACCGAAGCGTACGGATTTTATTTGTACAACAGTTTTGATAATTATGATAATATCGGTAATCCAAACCTAAAAAACGAATCGGCGGCAGAAGCCAATATTGCTTTTACAGTGACCAAGCCCGGCTATAGTATTACCTGGGATGCTTCGTATTTTTATTTTGACAATTATATCATTGCGAAACCGGACAGCAACTTCTCGACCATGACTTACGGTGCAAAAGGTGTGATGGTATATCGGAATTTGCCACACGCTTCGATTTTTAATACGGGATTAGAAGCCAACGTATTGTTTCTGAAAAACTTTCATTGGATCAGTCATCTGGCATATAGTCTTGGCCAAGATAATAATAGGATTCCATTACCGTTGATAGCACCGTTTTCATATTCTACTTCAGTGAAATATCTGAATAAAAAGTTCTCATCCGGTGTCGAGTTACAGGGTGCAACAAAACAATACAAATACAGTCCGGAATATGGTGAAGATGAAACTCCGGCTTACTTCATACTAAACGTAACGGCAGGATACGATATTCCCTTTAAGCATAATATTGCCAATATTAGAACCGGAGTGGAGAATATCTTTGACAGGAGATACTCGACTTATGCCGATTGGAATAATATACCTCGTAAAGGAAGAAATGTATTTCTAGGTTTAACGATACATGTATTGTAATTGATTTGTAAATAGAAGGAACGGTAAATGAATGAAGTTGTAAGCGAAGGTAGTATTTCTTTTTGTAGTGTACAAAGGAATTCTGATATTGTGAAGAAAAGTACGTATAACCAATTGAAATATTATTTGTTAGTTATAGTTCTTCTTGTCACAGTTTTTAATCTGAATGCAGGGAATCTGATTGGATTTGTATTCTCACTTGATAGTATGGGGAATAAGGTACCTCTTTCAGGTGCATATGTATATTCTTCCAATCCACAAACAGGAACTATAACCGATGCAACAGGCCGATTCACTTTAAAAAAAGAAGATACGAACAGTACTTATTTAATTGCAACATTCGAAGGCTTTAATCCAGATACCATTCAGGTCAAAAGTACAGATAATCAATCATTCGAATTCATATTAAAAGAAGGAAGGCTATTAAAAAACGTGGTGATCAAAGGCTTACGACAAAGTAATAGTTTGTCGAAAAATTCCTTTTTGAAAACAGAAGTTATAAACAAAACAGGATTAATGAAAATGGCATGTTGTAATTTATCCGAAAGCTTTGAAAACAGCGCTACGGTGACTGTAGGTTTTACGGATGCTATTTCGGGAGCCAAACAGGTACAGCTCCTCGGTTTGTCGGGTATTTATACCCAACTACTGGGAGAAAATATACCCATCCTACGCGGTTTGTCTGCCACTTCAGGTTGGAGTTATATCCCCGGCAGTTGGCTGGAGTCAATTCAACTTTCAAAGGGAGCTTCATCAGTAGTAAATGGCTACGAAGCTATCTCGGGGCAAATAAATGTGGAATTTAAAAAACCGAATAACACCGAACCATTGTTCGTTAATTTATATGCTGATCAGTTCGGTAGTTATGAGGGAAATGTAACTGCAGCTACCCAGGTTGCAGATAATTTATGGACAGGTTTACTGGTGTCAGGTACTCTCGATAATAATGCACATGATTATAATAAAGACGGATTCCTGGATATGCCCAAAAGCCAAATGTTGAATATCTATAACAGATGGTTTTATTTAAATCCCAATGGTATTCAATCCAGGACAGGTATTCAATTTCTTTATGAAGACAGACAAGGTGGACATGATACGAAGCATGCTCTTTCAAACTATTCGGGAGCTCATTATTTTACGAATATCGACAATAGAAATTTTACGGTCGACAATAAGACCGGAATTCCTGTTGGCTCCAGAGAAGGCCAGAGTATTGGTATCATAACCAGTTTTACTCATCAGGAACAAAACTCGTCGTTTGGTGAGAAGGCCTACAATGGAACTCAGACATCATTCTATAGTAATGTGTTATTTACTTCTTATTTCGGTACCGGCACAGCCAATAAATATACGGTGGGGGGAAGTTTTGTCCTTGACAATTACAAAACTCATTACCTGGATTCATTGCCTTATAATCTCACTCCGCTTACTCCGCTTAACAGGCGGGAACTTATTCCGGGACTTTTCGGTGAGTATACCTATACTCCGTTGGAAAAGCTTACTGTGATTGTTGGGGCACGTACCGATTATAACAGTAAGTATGGTTGGCTTTTTACACCCCGTGCCAATCTTAAATATAATATTACAGATGATATTATTTTTCGTGGTTCGATTGGAAAGGGTTATCGGGCACCTAATGTGATTGCCGATAATATCGGTATTATGGCATCATCAAGAAAGGTGTACGTTAATGAAATTTCAGGTTTGTCCATTGAAAGCGCCTGGAATTATGGCGGAAACCTGACGAGTTATATCACAATTTGGGATAACCGGAAGGTTACTTTCAGTTTGGATTATTTTCATACCGAGTTTCAGAATCAGGCCATTGTTGATATAGAACGGAACAGCAACAGTGTCTATTTCTATAACCTGAAAGGAAGATCGTATGCAGATGCCTGGCAAGCCGACCTGTCTGTTACGCCTTTCGACAGATTCGATATCTACGCTGCTTTTCGTTTCAACAATACAAAAATTACGTATTCGGATGGGAACCGGGAGTATTTGGTAGATAAGCCGTTGACATCCAGTTACCGGGGGCTGCTTAATCTTTCGTATGCAACTAAATTTAAAAAATGGGTTTTTGATTTCACAACTCAGTTGAACGGACCGTCAAGAATTCCATGCTTAAATGGGTATAATTCTGAATTGAAAGAATCTCCATTTTTTCCGATATACTTTGCACAAATTACGAAAAATACAAAACGTTTTGATGTATATGTTGGTGCTGAAAATATATTAGATTTCAAACAAAATAATCCGATTATCGATGCAGGTAATCCTTTCGATCAGGGATTTGAATCTTCATTTGTCTGGGGCCCAATCGTCGGGCGAAAGATTTATGCAGGTATCAGGCTTAGAATCGGAAAATTAAAATAGGATTTTTTTTTTATTATAGTCAGACAAATTTTAAACATGAAACAGTTAAATATATTTCTCCCGTTATGCATATTAATAGTGACCTTGTCCTCTTGTGATAGTAGTAGTGTTAAAGAAAATCAAACAATTGCTTTTGATAATTTAGCACCTCACAATTTAAGCGAAGGTTCTTTTATCTTAAAGGCAAAGGCATCGTCGGGATTACTGCTTACTTTTTTTAGCAGCGATTCCACCATTGCAACTGTCCGGGACAGTACGGTCACTTTTCATAACCCTGGCACTGTAGAGATTACTGCTGTTCAACCGGGGAATGCAAAATACTATCAGGCGGCACTGGTAATACGTAGTTTAATAATTAATGAAGATAATAATGCAGTTAAAAAAAATCAGACAATTTCATTTGTCCTGAATGAAACTATCTGGAAATTGAGTCAGGGAACTTTAACGTTAAATGCAACGGCGTCATCAGGTTTAGCTGTCACTTTTACATCGAGCAATATATCTTATGCTCTGATTACAGGGAATTTGTTAACTGTAAGTTCCGGAGCTATAGCAGGTAATAATAATGGTGAAATTGTTGTAATAACAGCCAGTCAGGCGGGTAATTATGAATATAATTCAGCTCCAACTGTAACGGATACTCTACGTGTGATTCATGATGTCCATTAAGTAAGAATAAGTATAAATTAACAATAAATTCATCAAAATGAGAACAAAGAAAATTTTCCTGTTGTCAGTCTTGTTCCTGATACCGAGTGCATTGATATTGAATGCACAAAACAAAAAAGAGAAAAAAGAACTTAAAAAAGCAGAGGTTACTTTTAATGTGAATATGCATTGCGAAAGTTGCCAGGCAAAGATTGAAAGAATTATTCCATTTGAAAAAGGGGTTAAAGATCTTAAAGTCGATTTGGCACATAAGACAGTAAAAGTAATTTATGATCCAAGAAAAACAAATGAAGAAAAACTAAAAAAAGCATTTGAAAATCTTGATTATACCTGTGAGAAGGTTAAAGATAAAACTGATTAAAACATTACGTCCTGTAGAATAATAAATAATAGGATTATCTGCCAATTAAGCTAAAACATCAACAAATTGATCCTAATGGATTTTCTTTAGGATGAATGAAGGGCGAAATGAATGACGATTTAGTAAAGTCAATCTGAAACAAACATGAAGTTCATTGTTGATAGCTGAATAAGATTATCATAATTCTGTTTAACAAATTAGTTATTCCCAACAATAGATTTATTAGATTGTATGAAAACAACCAAAACGGCAACTTTAAAGTATGCATTGCTGGAGCTATTCTTTTTAGTTTCAAATTTAACCTTTTGCCAACAAACTGATTTTTCCCTCGATAACAGCAAGAGAATAATTAATCTGTCGCTGAATGAAAATCCGTTTCCACCATCCAAAGGTGTTAATGAGAGTATATTGAACGGATTTTCTGGTATCTGTCGTTATGCAGCCGATGATGGAGAAAACTTTCAAAAGCAGCTTTCCATACAGGAAAGAGTGAGTACTGAACAAATCATTCCGGGTGAGATATTGGATTTATTAGGTATTTACCTGGGGTTGAAA
>Ga0302292_1002158_pt1 | contig 11949 bp, 21 predicted proteins | sample III_Fen_N2_1_FD_194553 | JGI IMG/M metagenome (GOLD analysis project Ga0302292, IMG submission 194553) | Peat permafrost microbial communities from Stordalen Mire near Abisko, Sweden - III_Fen_N2_1 | ecosystem: Environmental > Terrestrial > Soil > Wetlands > Permafrost | place: Sweden: Abisko...
TCCTAGTTTTTCCCCTGTAGTAATTTTCTTAATAGCTTGTATATTTAATCTACTACCATAAGAAAGAGCTATGTAAGGATTCATTCCAAGACTTGCTCCTAGACCTAAACACATAATCATATCAGCTCTATTAAAAGTACTAACAAGAGTACCCTCTATTTTATTTCCATCTTCATCGTATTTCCACGATTCTTCAACAAATTGTCTAGCAAATGTTGAATCTTTTAGAGCATCTACTAAAGCTTCTATTTTCTTAATATTATTAATATCAAGATAATCTTCTTTAGTATTTAGAGTAGATATTTCACTACTCATCTTTCCGAGTGGTTTTTTATCTTCATTCATGCTGTAAAAGTAATGTATTATTTTTAATTATGCAAATCATATCACTAATATTTTCAACCCATATAACATTCTTAACATTAGTCTGTCGAGTTATTAATTTCTGTTTATCACGACTAACAACAAAAGTATCATTAAGATTATAATCATTAATAAATAAATTAATAACGGTAGCCTTTTTATTAGCATTGTTATTGTCAATTGTTTTACCTCTAGCAGTCCTTTGTTCATACGTTGAAGAATTAGTATCTCCACTAGTACAAATAATAAATTCTACATTAGGTATGTTTAAACTTTCGTTTAGGCTTCGTCCTGTAATTAAATAAAGAGCTTCTCCACTAATCATAGCTTCAATAGCATCTCTCTTTTGTGTAGCAGCACCAAACATTTTAACTTCTCCGGCTCGTTCACCACTTAGATAACATATAGGCTGTCCGTTATCGTAATACTTCACTACAGGCTCAATAGCTGAATGATATTTTACAGATGGGCGTTTTATAGTATTATATAGTTGGTCTATCATATCAATGCTATCATTATATATAATGGTAGATTTATCAATGATTTGTGACAGTTCTAATACTGCATTAACTTTGCTAACATTATGTTTAAGATAAGCATTTCTAGTACCTACACATTTAATATACGATTTAGCAAGTTCTTCAATATTATTAGGATTCCAAAATGTTTGTATTCTTTCAGTATAATCATTACTAATAATTGCATCACGTCTAAAACCTTGCATATGACATACAATTGTACGTAGTTCATCAGGTTTAATATAACCTACTTGTTTAAAGTTATAATCTAGTATTTTCTTACCAGTATATAAAGATTGAATTAGTTCAAAATCACCACCAAAATGATGTTTCATAAATAATTTATTTACTTTAATATATAAACCTTTAAAGTTATCAGATATATTTGTAATTGCATCACTAAGAAGTTTATAATGAATTTTATCATTTTCAGAAATATCCACTGCTACATTATATTCTTCATAATCAGAAATCCATTGTTTTTCAATAGCTTCTTCTTCATAAATAGTATCTATCACAGGAAATCCAATCTGTTTTAAAACTTTCTTTTGATCTTTAGTTAGTGTAGAACCTGTTAAACCTAATTTAAATTGAGATTTAATTTTCTTTAAAAAATTAATAGTTTTATCATTTGTAAATTTATGTATTTCGTCTATAATAAGAATATAACAACTAAGATCAGTTTTATTCTTTAAAAGATTAATCATAGTATTAATTGTGTGACATTCTATTTTATATCCTTCAACAATATATTTTACATTTTGATAAGCTATATCAGTAGGAACAAGAAGTATAATTTTCTTACTTGAATTGACATCCAATGTACGTTTAACTACAAGTTCTATTATACGAGTTTTACCAAATCGCATTATATAATTAAGTGTACCATTACACTGATTAGTTTTCCAAATAGATATACCTTGTTCTTGTCTAAGAGATTTTGATTCATCTAACATTGAAGTTTTCTTTTAAATATATATAACATAGAATCAAATTTATCAATACTAAAATTTATTAATTCCCATCCTTTAATACCATAATTATTTAATTTTGTTTCTGATAAAAATGTTTTAGTATATTCATTTTTATATTCAAATCTATCTATTTTAGAAATAATGTATTCAATAGATTGTACTTCATTTTCAGGTTTCATACTAATATTTTATTGATTAAATAAATCTATATTTCTAACTTCTATTCCTTCATTACGATGATTACCTTTACTAGCTTTTTTACGATAAAATAAAAATGCTTCTACTTTATGAATATAAAAAGCATAATCAATATTATATTCTTCTTTATAAATATAATCATTAAATGTTTCTATTCCTTTATGAGCAACTAAAGCTTGTACTCTAGCTTTACCTTTAAACGTATCCTCTTTAGTAATAGTACCACCCCCCTTATTAGTAATATAAAATCTATTATATTGTTGTAATTCAGTTTTAGTAATAATACCATCAACTACTCTAGTATAATAAACCTCATATTTCTTATCTACTTTTTGACTCATGCAATAATCATAAATAGCAAATTTATCAGTTTTCCAATGATTAAATATTGTTTCTTTATAATCAATATCATATACTAAATAATTATATAATGCTTTAGCAACTATAGGATGAGTAAAACCTTTATTAAAAGGAGTTTCAAATATATAATTACCTTTGCCTTTTACATATTTCTTTTCAGCTTTTGGTTTATCAACAGAATCTCTAAATCCTTTTTTAATAGCAATATAATTATTTACATTACTACGAACATACTTTTCGTAATCAGTGTATTCAAGTTCAAATTTAGTTTCTATTTCCCAATCATGACAAAGTTTTTGATAAAGTTCTTCTTGATGATATTCTATTTTAGATACAATACCATCTGTATTAGCAGATATAATATGAATACCATTAGTTTCTAAACTTTCAATTAACATTAATAAACTAAGTTGACCATTTAGAGTTGTTTCATAAGTTGCTTTAGGATCAAATAAATAATCATAATAATCACTTAATGCACCATAAATTCTATTAATAACAATCTTTAATGATTCAGCTTCAAGTTTAGCACCTGCTTTTTTAGCTCGAACTCTATCATTTTTAAAAAATGAAATAAGTTTAAGAAAAATAGCTTTATTAAGATGAGCAGGACTAATTTTAAAAATCTCAAGAATAGAAGGATAATAACTAGTAACATCAGCATCACGATAAATACATTTGTCTTTATATATATCATATATACGACTATCATCTATACTATGCAAACCTCCTTTACCAATTGTATAAAAAGTACCATTAAAATCAAATTCTTTAGCAAAATCATCTCCTGAACTGATTACTTTACTTTTTAAATTAGTAAGTAATTCTTGAAATTTAGGAGTTTTAAAATGAATACGTTTATCAATAATTTCACTAAGTTTCATTCGACCACGAATAGTACGAAGATCTTTAAAATCTTTATATTCACATTCAGCTTCTTCACAATAATATTTAGTCATTAAACGTTTACCAATACTACTACGAGATTCATTAAGAATATTAATATCATAACGTTCACTAATTTGTTCACGTAATTTAATTTCTTCTTGTTGATTCATAGTTAGTGCTAAAGTAATAAGAACATCATTAACATTATAATCATATATAGTATGCACATCTTGTGGTTCTATAATACTATCAAAATGTATAGGAAGTTCTTGTATTCTATGCCATCTAAGATTAATTGCAACACTCTTTAAACCAACAAATGTTTTATCTAAATATAATATTTTTTGAATATCATAATCTTCAAACATTCGTTTATAGTTTATAGGCATCCAATCAAATTTCATTTGATAACGTTCTTCTTTAGTAGTTCTAATAAGACTATCACTTAAAGTTTTAAGCTCTTGTAATATATGAATATTATTAAAATTCTTACCTGTTTGACCATTAAATTTATGACCTTGACAAACTATATAATCTGTGATAATACTATCATAATTATAAGAATTATAACCCATAATAACTTTATGATTTCTAAAGAACATTATAAGTTCAGATAACTGACAAATATTTTTAGAAGTATCTTCTGCATTATGAAATATAAAGAATGTTTTAGCATTCATTGCAGTAAGCAATTTATGTTTAATGTCTTTATATTTATTAAGATCTAATTCAAGTTTAGTAATATTATTCCAATAAAGTTCATCTAAAATATGATCTTCATGAGAAGTTTTACTTTTATCAAGTTCATTTCTTACTTGTAAATAATCAATATCAACTTTAATATAAGCGTCAATATATTCCTTAGGAGTAGTCGTATGAATAAAAGTTACACAAGCAAAGTTTTTATAAACTTCCCAGTCATATACCCAAAAAGCACGCATATTAGTTTAATTATGAAAGAAATAAATACCAAAACAAATACTACTTAAAAGAAGTAATGTAACTATTAAAAATAACCAACTTTGTGGATTTTTAATTTCATTATGTATATTCATAGTATTAAATAATTAGGATTAATAAATGCTTTATAAAGTTTAGCAATATTTTTAAAAGATACTTCATAAAGTTTTGTTATACCTTCTTTATCATCATAACTAGGATGAAATATAGGATATATAATTATAGATTTATTATTTATATGAAGTACTTGAGGTTTATCAACTACTTTATTAAAATAATTATATTTAAGAAATTCATTAGTAACAGTATGCCCAATAGTAACTATAATCTTAGGATTAATTTCAAATAATTCTTTTTGAAATCTAGGACGACAATTATTTAATTGGATTTGTCTAATATCATCTTTAGTAACACATTTAATTAAAGTAGTATAATAAGCATTAAAATTATATGCGTCATTAAATTCTTGAATCTTTTTAGTATTACGTGATGTAGCAATTCCATTCTTATAATCAGATTTAGTTGGAGAAGGTAAAAGATAAAGTACCGAATCTCTAATCCCTCTTCCTCTACCAGGAGTTCCATGACACTCAATACTTATATCACAAAGATGACAAATATCATTCATTATATATATCTTCTAAATTAGCTTTACAACCAGTTATATTAGATTTAACTTTAGGCATGACTTTAGATTTAGTTTTATTAATAACTTGTTCTTCTTTAACTATAGCCCACCAAATTAATTTATCTTTTATTAGATTAGCAATTGTAATAATTGCCATACTCATAACTTGTTTATATGATAATTGAGTAAATGAAATAATAATAATTTCTTTATTTTTATTACTAACAATATCATCAATAGAAGTTATAAGTTCACCTTTAGTATATACTTTTTTAGTTGCCATTAATCTATAATTGTTTCACGTTTAATAACATCAGGTTTAATTATACTTTTAAATTGATCATGTAATTCAGCATCTAATAAAGCAACTAATCCTTTTAATTCTAAAATATTAAATCCATCATTAGTACGTTTCATTGAACTACTACCATCAGAATAATCAATACACTCAACAGTCCAAATTTTATGTTTAGTAATTGTTTTAGATTCTTTATATTCTTTGTAATTTTCTAGAATACCACCTCTACGAATAAATTCAGCAGTAAGTTCTTTAAGATATTGAAGTTCTTCATCAACTAATCTTACACCATGATCATCAGCATATATAAGGTTATTTCGTTCATCTTCAATTTCTTTATAAGAACAATTATCTAAATCAAGTTTTTTAAAATTAATACCTATTTTATTAAAATCACCAATTTCAGTTTTAAATTTATTATCAATAAATTTAATTTCGTCATCTACTATTTTAAGTAAATCAGAATTAGTACCAAATATATTACGTTTAGCTAATTGTTGTCTAAATTTATTAATTTTTTTATTATCTGTTATAATAACTAAACTACAATCATGTTCTAATTCAATATCTATTTTATAACCTTGCTCTGATGTACAACAAAAATGTGTATCTGTTATATTATCAATAATAACTCTAGTATTTACAAGAACTGTAATACCATTGGGATTAGTATTATTTTTAGTAAACAATGCTTTATTTATAATACAAATATCTCCTTTTTTCTTTTCCATAATATAATTATTTTAAAATTTAATATAAGCAATATTAGTTGCTCTACTTAAAGCAACATATAATAAACGATTTCTAAGATTAAGTTCAGTAGGATATGGTCTACCCCATTTACTAATAGGATTACAAATATCATTACCATCAATGAAAATATTCTTAAATGTACTACCTTGTAATTTATGTACAGTTAAACTATAACCATAATCTAATTCACGAGGTAATTTTTTAGTTCCAATTTCTACATTAACCATAGCAAGAATAGTATTCTTAAATTTATAATATGGAAACCAACCTTTACGACCTTTAATTTCAATAGCTCTATTTCTAAGTTCATTAAGTATATCAACATAATGTTGAACATTGGAAGGTTCACTATGATCTAATATTTGTAATACTTTAGTAAGTTTACCAGTACTAGCGGATTTAAGTTCCACACAATATACATCAAGACGATATTCATTACGATATTTACGTATTTGAGAAATAGTATAATCTTCACTATTAGTAATAATAACACTATTATCTTCTTCTACTAATGTAGTATAAGCAGTAATAAGATCATCAATAATAAGTGATTCATCACCAGTTTCAAATATGTTATCTCTAATATAATTATTCCAATCAGAAATAGCATTATTAGTAAATCCAGTAGCTCGAACAAAATCAATATTTCTATAAAACTCTTCATTTTTAAAATATTCTAAAAGTAGAGTTTTATATTCATTAATTCCAACCATTGCATAACCTTCACCATTAACAATATTTCTAGGATGATTAGCAATATATGCTAAACAAGTAGATGTATTATTAATAATATCATCTCTTAAAAGAGTAAATAATTCTAATAATGGATTACTATCTTTCTGACGTATAACTTGAGTTAATTCAGTTATGCCATCAACATCAGTAAAAACTTTAGATTCTTTCTCTTTAACAGGAGGCAATTGAAGAGGATCTCCTACATACAGTATCTTAACATTTTGTTGAGTAGCACGTTCTCTATTAAGTTTAAATAGAGGAGTATTAATCATAGATGATTCATCAATAATAACTAAACTATAATTATCCATTTTAGGATGTCCAATAGTATTAAATTGCAAATTATCTATATCAAAGCCTACCATATCAACGTCAGGTTTAAGACCATGTAAACTCTGTAAGGTAGTTCCTTTGATTCCTAAATGTTGCTCCATTACACGCAATGCCTTATGTGTTGGGGCTGTTATAGTAAACGTTTTATTAACTACAACTTCAATGAATTTCTTTAGTAAAAATGTTTTACCTGTACCGGCAAATCCTTTTAAAGTCCATTCAATTGTAGGGCTATTCCACCAATTTTGGAGTTCCTGCAAGGCTTTAGCTTGACTTTCATAGAGTCCGTGAGGATTTGTATGAACTATATGTTTAGTATCTATTTTCATGCTTAAAATGGGTTTTCTAAATAATTAAATGCTGAAACAATACTAAGTATATATTTAGCAATAATAGGTTTATCAATAAATTCACAAACAATTATAAGTTGATTAGTTTCACTAAATTGTTTATAAGTACAATAACCATGATGATCAACAATAATATAAACTTGTTCAGATTCTAAATATGAAATATAATAAAATATAACTTCTAATACATTATCAGAAGTTAATATTTTATTATAATCATAATTATTATCTAAGAGATATTTAACAAATTTAGGAATAGTTCCTTCATTATGTTTTATAACGCTTACCAATTTCATTTCTATCTTTTTTAATAGCTTGAGCTTCTTTAAGTTGTTTATATTTATAATCATTAAGACATTTTAAAGCAACTTTTTTAAGATAAGGTATATTAATTACAAATACATCACCTTCAACAGTACCTGTAATAGGCATACCATCATATAAATAATCCCAATAAATATCTAAATCATCTACTGTATCATGAGTGAAAGTTGTATCCGGTTTAGGATATTCCCAATGATCATTAACAATAGAACTAAATATAATATCAGGACTATATCCAGGACATACAACATCATATAATATATTATCTACTAAAACTTTAAATTTAGTATGTTCAAATTCAATAGCTTTATATATAATAATATTTTTATCTATATGCGCAGTTCTAGTTTGTTTAGGTTTATCAGTACTATCATTTGTATTAATAGTTTTAGTACTTCTAAGTCCAACTGATTGAATATTAAAATTAGCTAGTTTCATAATACGTAGAATAAGTCTTTTCTGTCTTTTTTACCTAATAGTTTAAAATCACTTCTATCACACATAATATCACAACTTGATGTTTTAATAGTATATGTAGTATTCTTTTTATTACGATATATATCAATAATTTTAGCCATTCTATCAACCATGGTAGTTAAATTAAAATTACTAATTACTTCATTAGAAATAATAATAACTTTATCATCTTCTTTAGGAAATATATAGCAAGGCACAACTTTACCTATTAAAGGTAATGCCAAATTATTACTTAATATTTTAAATATAATATCATTAGGATTAGCTTCAATAGCTTCACTATATGATTTAATTAATTTAAGAACATTATTAATACATGTATGTTGAATACTATGTGTAATTTTACTATGAATAGATACAAATTTAATAAATTTATCTTTAATATCTGAAAGTTTATAATAATCTTCAGAATCATCAAATATTCCTGTTAGTTCTACACTATTATTAATTTCATCAATTATTTTAATTTTTTGAAGTTTACCTTCTATAAATACTAAATATTTAATTTTAGGTATTTTAATATCCATAAAATTAATAGATAGAATAGTATTCATATTTGCTGTTTGTTTTTTAGCATCTATCATTATAGTAATTTTATTTTTAGAATTATTAAATCAGGATTATTTAAACGTTTATTTAAGAGAAGTTTAGTATTAATAAATAATTCTATTTCTTTATTAGAATTTTCATAAATAATAGTATTCTTAGGAATATGTAAAATTTCAGTTTTAGGAATTTGTTTAGAATCATATTTATCTAAATATTCTACATTAATAGGAATAGTATCTGAAAGTAGATTTAATTCTGTTATTAATATTTCATGTTCTTTTTTACCCATTAATACATGAGCTTTAGTACCATCAATAGAAATATTAGTAATAGTACCAAATCTACCTTTAGATGTAACAACTTTATCAGTTATTTTCATAGAGTGAGTATTATTTGTTCAGTATTATCAAAGCCATTTAATCCAATCAATTTATAAGTATGCTTACTAGCAGCTAATATATAATTATCATTTTGATAATCATAATTTATTTTAGCAATAACTCTATGATAAATTACTTCATCTTGACAAGCTATATAAACTGGTGTAGTATCATAACTTACAATTAATTCAATAATACAATACATTGATTTAAGTATTGTATTATTGATTACTTGTAATTGTAGTTCGTCTTTCATTACTTAATATATTTATCAATATACAATTGTTTATATAATTTGTGAGCTTTATAAAAAGCATATTCTTCACTAATAGCATCAAGAGTAATAATTACTTGATTAGTACCAAATATATGACGAATATTAAATGTAGCAAATTTACTACAAGGAACAACACGAGCAACAAATTCATTATCTAGAACTTCACAAATAAATTTATAAAATTTAAGAGTACAATCACATTCAATAGAACAAAATGTTTTAACAACAATTTCATTAGAAGGATAAGCAAGTTTAATCTTGCCAATTTTAGATTGGAGTTCTTCTTTACTAGAAATAGTAACAAACTCTAGAGAATCTTGAGCAACTTTAATGTAAATTGCTTTAATAATTTCTTTTTTAGGTTTATTCATAATAAAATTAGTTTTTAAATTATTTTATAAATTATTTTATAAATTAGTATTAATTTGTATTTTACAGCTAAAACTTCATGACCATTTAAGGGATTTGAAGAACATAGCTGCCATCAATAACTTTGGAAGTTATTTTAGTTTTTTAAAAATAGACTCTAGAATATTAGCAGTTTTTTCAAAATAAGTTTCATCCCAAAGAATTAAACTTATAATAATACTACATATTCCAGCAATACTTGCAAATAATAACCAACATATTGCTTTAATTATTAAATTAATTAATTTTATCATTTTATTTATGATTATAATGTTTAGTTTGGATAGATTGTCGATGTTGATATAATCCATTATTACTACATGAAGTAAATAAGATTATAGCCAATATAAATATTATTTTTTTATAAATTTAAATATTAGTTGTATGTTTATTGATAATATCCACAAAATAATAAGTTATTCCTATTAATAAAAAGATATTAAATGATGGTTTAAAATAGATAAAAAAGAATATAATTGTTATCCAAACTGAATTACAATATACACAAAGTCCTAAAGGTTTAGCTATATATCTAGGTATTTTAAATAATAAATTCTGATACCAATTAAATATATGTTGAGGTTCCATATATTTCTGAAAAGCATGAGATAACATAGCTATTGAAGCACCTAATAAAAATAATAGTAACATTGTTGTTAAATCTATTAATTGTATCATATTATTTAGGTATTAAAGTTTCATCATATTCTAAATTATACTTAACTAAATCAGCAATAGTTTTAAGTCCTGTAGATTGTTTCCAAGTTCGAATACTATCATCAAACCAATAAACACAAATTGAATCTTTATTTTTAAGAACATGACTATAATTATAATTATCTTTTAGATTAAGTTCTTTAGGTTCAAATCCAGGAAATAAAACACATTGTCCAGTAATAGTCCAATCAAACATTTCAATATTAAGTGGAGTTTGAAGAAATTTATTATATTCACAAATAAGATCATATTTTAATAATTCATCATATTCATAATCCAAAACTCTAGATTTATATTCTTCATCATTAGGATATTTAGAATTAGTAAATGTAATATTATTTAAATGATCTACAAATTTAGATAAAGATATAAGTGTTTTCATTCATAATCAGAATTAGAATCATTAGTAAATAAAGCTTTAATAATACAAATAACAATAATAACTAATACAAAATATACAGCATCAATTCCAGGAGTATCCATATTATTTATGATTAGTCTTTTTATGAGAATTACGAGAAGTAAACATTGCTTGTGGATTACTTTCATGACTACCACAAATACCATAAGAACAATAATAGTAATGATAACTATCATTATGTCTTTGCTCAACTATACTTTTATGAATAAAAGATTTATCTAATTCACCTTTACGTTTAAATGCTTTACTAATAGCTTTAGTACGTTTTAAATTAATATTAAGTTTAATTTTACGAACAATTTTACAATGATTATTTTTCATAGTTTTAGATTTAACTTTATAAGTTGAATAATTATTTATTAAATATTAATAATATAAGCATTTTAAAGAAATTAATAATAGTATTTTTATAATGTGTATAACGAGTTAATACTTGATTATTACAAAAATCACTATTATTACAAAGACCTTGATTATGAAATTTACATTTAGTTCCATCTCCAACATCACCATTATAAATACATTTATATTTATTCATATAATTAGTTATTAAATAAAATTTGCTTAAGTTGTAAGATTATTATATAGTTTATTTGAATTAGTATATAATTTATAGTTAATTTATATTAATATAATATCAATCTATAATATATAAATATAATTCAAATAAACTAATAATAAGCAATAATTTAATATTATTTAATAATAATTATATAGATTATATAAATGATAAATAATATACTAATGCATATAATAGAGCTGTTATTATAGTTAATACTAAACAAAATATATATAAATTTGATTGTTCATCTCCTGAATATATTTCTGTAGAATCTTTTTGATGATATAATATAATATCTACTATTAATAGTCCTAAACAACGTAATAGTACTAATGTACATAATATAGCTAAGAATAATAAAATTGTTGGTAACATAATAAGTGATTTAATAATGATTGTTAATAATAATTGATAAACCCCAAGCTATACATTCTATTGTAAAAAGTAATAATAATATAAACCAATAATAATAATCA
>Ga0302292_1002162_pt1 | contig 11933 bp, 5 predicted proteins | sample III_Fen_N2_1_FD_194553 | JGI IMG/M metagenome (GOLD analysis project Ga0302292, IMG submission 194553) | Peat permafrost microbial communities from Stordalen Mire near Abisko, Sweden - III_Fen_N2_1 | ecosystem: Environmental > Terrestrial > Soil > Wetlands > Permafrost | place: Sweden: Abisko...
TTGTTGATTCCTTCACGTTTGCAGCAACGCCCGAGACTTTACGAACATCGTCACCTAAATCATTAGCTGAACGTATTACGCCTTTCCAGTCTGCCGCATCAACGTAGATGGAAGTCGCTTTTCCATTGGCAACTATCGTGAAGGCATTTTTAGACAGCTCGTGCTGAACATACTGAGTAGGCGTTTTATAACTGACCTTATTAGATGCATTGACTGAAAACGATTTAATTAAAATAATCCCTGCAATAAGGAAAAAAGGTTTTAACTTACCTTTATTATTCATTATACTAAATATTTAAAGATTTAACCCGTAATGCAATTAGCCTGCTAATGCGTACAGAGTTTATTTATTGGTCTATTGTTCAAAAAAATGATATTTGTTTTACAATGACGTATTTTTCGAATGATTTTATCGATATACAGACAATATTTGTTTTAACAAATTAATACGCAAAGAAAAGCTCTAGTATACACTTAAACTAAATTATCATTTAGCAAACCAACAATTTGGTGTCATTTCCCCACTCCAATTGATATTTCATTTTGGGAGGAATTGATAAGATGCCCCTCACTGCTAACTCCTTCCAATACAACGCTGTATTTAGACGGAATATCTGCTGCATAAAAAGACAAATTAACTACTCCAGTACTATCAATCTGCACATTTGGATTCCAATGTATCGTGGTTCGGTAGTCCGGTTTGGTGCTATTTCTTTCCTGTTCTGTACTATAAACAGGAGAATAGAACTTTACAGATTGTTGATAACCAAGCGCCTTGACGATTTTGACATTTGAATTTATTTTATTCGTTTGAATGAACCCCTTTTTAGTGTTAATAATTATTGCTCCATTAGCCCCACGAGATCCGAAAACAGTTCCCATTGTAGTGCCCGGGGTTATGAAAGCATCTTGAATATCATCTACCACCAACATATCATAATCAAATCCTTCGGTTGGAACATTATCCAGAAGCAACATCGGGGTATTCCCACGATATAGAACTTCAGTGCCACTAACAGTAACACCAGATATTCTGCGCAGCAAATCATACACTGACAGAAGATGCCAACCTTCAATTTCTTTGGCAGTTATAACCTGAGATGATGTAATCGAATAATATGGAGACTCAGTCGCTACTGAGGATTTTCGCTTTGCTGTAACCATCAGCTCACCCAAGTTCTGCGTTTTCATTCCATCGTATGCAGAATATATTTTTTTTGAAGTTGACAAAGACTGATCTTCCAAGACCGACTCTTTACGGGGCTGCATTACCGGAGTATGCAAAGAAGGGAAATGATTCAAAGTATCCATTTCTAAGAAAACTTTTCTCGATCCACTTTTTGTATTAGCCTGAATGATATACCTAGTTCCTTCCTTATATTCCAAATCTTTAAAAATAAACTTCCCTTCTTTATCCGGTTTAGTAAAAGATGTCCCTATAACCGAATCTTTTAGTGCAATCAAACTAATATTGCCCTCTTTTAGTGCCGAGAATACACCTTCTGCTTTACCGGAGACCTCTTCACTTAATTCTACATGATATTTCAAGTCCTTTGTTAGTTTTTCTTTCAGAAGATTCGGAATATCATATCTGCGCCAACCCTGAGTCATCAACAAGACTTCTAATTCTGCTGCAGCTTTTTTGTTGTCATTTTGCAAATAACTCATGGGGGCTTCAATATATCCCTTGAGTTCAGACGAAAGCAGTAAAGTAGATATGATGTTTGAAGTCGTGTCCATATTCATACTATTGTCATCTACAACTGCCAATGAAAAATTACCGGACAAAGGCGCTTTGTTTTCATCCGTAATGCGTATAGACATATTGATTTTGTCCCTTGTATTATATGCACCTTTATCCAATTCTAAATTTGTTTTAGCATAAGTGCTGCTTTGAGAAGAAAACACAAGACGCTCGCTCAATATATTCCGGTTTTCGTCAATCAACAAAAAATGAACAATGCCTGCCGGGAAGAAATTTTTATCAAAAACAAGGTACTCCTTATTATCATCCCATGGCTCCATATAGACTGGAACTCCTCGGATATGAGCTATTAATTGAGTTTGCGGTTGTAATTTGTAATTAGGGGATTTTAAAACTTTCACATAAAGCTTATCGTGTTCCCAAACCGTCTTCAGCGAAACCGCATTACCTGATGGTTCGGGCAAATCAAAACGTTTTGAAACATTCTCTTTATTAGTACATATTACATGATATTTCTTATCTGGAGAATAATACATATTAAAACGACCCATTCCTAAATGTGTACTTTCAAATTCGGTACACAGTTGTTTCTGATCATCAAAAACCTGTCCTTTTATATCTTCTGACAATCCACTTGTGTTTAATGCTTTAAAAGCCATTGTTAAGTTGGTTGATAGCGGAGCATATCCTCCTTCCGGAAAAAATGAGACATTAAATGTTTTTTCTAAGTTGGGAACTTTAAAATATCTTTTATACAATCTCCCATCAATCACCGTCTGCAACAAGAATGCTCTATCCTTATTCATTTCATTTGCACCAAAAGAGCAATGTCCTGTATTCCCTTTAAATGAGACAGTTTTTTCTTTTTCTTTAGGATTTCCACCAGGGTAAATAACACAGTGTTCGGGTAAAATCATTTCCTTTCCAACTTTTGTAAGAAAGTGCATTTCTGAATTGATTAAATTGCCATCTGCCAAATATTTTATATCAACAGATACCTTTTCAGAAATTGGATTCGATATGTAAACTTGCTTGGTGAAAAAATAATCTTCACCAATATTTTGCATGAAGCGTGTGTAAGCCCTTAAAACGTAATCACCCTCTCCCAATTCGTCATCTAATTGTATTTGCCCATAAAAACAACCTGTACTATCAGGTCTTAATTTCACTCTTTCAACAAGATGATTGGTGGGGTTAGTCAGTTCAACATATACATAACGGCTGGCATTAGCTTGCTTGAGAAAAACAGCATCAACTAAATGTACCCGAAACCAAATGGTTTCACCTGGGAGATACATACTTCTATCGGTTTGAACATATATTTTTTCTTGTGGAAAAAATGAGATCTGGTCCAAAAAAAGTTTCATTATCGGATTTTCACCAGGCTCCTGTGCCTTAAGGTTAGGACCAAAAACAAACATAACAAATAAAACTGTTATCAATCGGATTTTCATAAATATTAAATCTAGCGTTAGTTACAAATGTAAAATATTAGACTGCTATAGTACCTCAATAGTTTAATTTCGTTTCACTATATTTATCATATAGATATATTACAAGTAAAAGGTATCTACCAGACAGCTGTATTATCTAAAGTTTAAATCATAAAGTTTGCCTTACACCATGTCAGTGAAGCTCCATATCCATTAAATGGAAACAAGATTACCTAATGTAAAATTAGCCCAGAAATATAGCTAAACTGATTACAATATCTCGGTACAGCACTAATAGAAAATGACACAAATAAAGTAGATTTATTGATTGAACTTATATTTTCTGCTTATTCAGCTAACAAAAAAAAAAGAGAATAATAACAACTAAAAAAATTGCCATTATTCTCTTCGACTTGTTTCTCTCATGTTTCAAATCGTCAGTCCTAACCCCAACATAAGTATACATTGGGGAAGTCAACTTCAAAAAAGAATGTTAGTAACCAATAAAAAACTGCCTGAAAAGTCGCATTACAGATAGAAATGCTTTACACTTTTCAGCCAGTTTATCTTGTCTTGTTATTTACCGAGTGGATGATCTTCAATCCAATCGTCTACAAGTTTTTGTTCGGCAGTTGTTTTACGTGCTTTGTACAAATAACCTACAGTCTTACGAGTAACCCCTTTGTCGTCAACAAATGTATACCAAATGGAGTATAACTTCAAACTAGGATCGTACGTTCCACCTCCTGTTTTAATGTTAAAGTTTTTCCACGTCTTAAGAGTCAACGTATTATCGGCATTAACAGTAATCTTGAATGCATTCGTAGGACGATAATCATTAACGTCACCTGAAAGATATTCATTAGCAAAATGGTACATACGAACAGTTTTACCGTCGTCAGTAGCTTTCAAGTTTCTCGCCATAGCATATACTACAGTATCCTTAGCTTTAGTTGGATCTGTATTTCTAATTACACCATTCATGTAGTACAATCCAGAATACTTATTTACCAAATTTAACCTTACTAGTGCTACAGTATCTGTTTTAATCAACGAATAAGCACTAGTTGAAGTTAATCTCAAAGCTATCATATACAATGAATCACACTGAAGACTAGCTGGTTTTATGTGAATCGGAAGTGTACTATACACTTGTCCAGCCTTGATAGTTAAGCTCTTAGAAGGATAAGTATAAACACTATCCGCAACTTTTCTATACTGAGCAACTGTACCAGATACATTTTTTTTATTGTAAATAGTAATGGCAGTATCCATTTCTCCTACAGTAACCGTTACATCCTGATTGCTAGGACGTGAGCCGCTCACTGCCACTGAAATGGAAACAGTATCATAAGGAGTATCTCCAATGTTCAAGTCTCTATCTACAATTTTGTCTGTTGCCCCTACAATATAGACACTTTGAGGATACAAATCTTTATCATTAGAAGATTCCTGATCACATCCTACAAATAAGATCGACAGAAGTGCTAAAGGTAATAATATTATATTTTTCATTATATTCTAAAATTTTTTGATTATTATTTCCAACCTGGGTTTTGTACCAACCTTCCATTTTTATCCATCGTATCCTGGGTGAAAGGAAAGAAATACATTTTGTCTTTCCATGTACGTTTCATTGATGGCAATGTATTCCAGACCCTTGGTGTGTAGAATAGTGCACGATCTTGTTCTTTTTGAGTTACATCTAAGCCCATTACAGGTTTTGTATATGCAGATTTTGCATCCATCCAACGACGAAGATCATAATAACGGTGATTTTCGTTAAAGAACTCAACTCTCCATTCTTGCTTAATAATATTTCTCATTGTTTCTACGTTCGAAGCATCTGCCACCGTAATTCCGGGAAGTCCTGCACGATAGCGGATTTGATTGAAGTACTTTACAATTTCAGCTGGATCTCTGGTTATTATAACTGATTCACCATTTATATTTGTTCCAGTATATGTGCTTGTCATTTCATTCATGGCTTCAACATAACCTAACAAAACCTCGGCATAACGGAATGTTGGATAATATTTCGACTTTACAGCCATGCCATAAAGTAAATTATCTTCCTGATGACAATATTTCCGACTTGTATAACCTGTATAGTTGGTATGATCTTGATCTCCAGTTGATGATCCGCCCTTAAAGTAGGTACAAACAAAGTTTTTAACACTATTGTCGGTTCCGGTGTATGAAGAAGCAGGCCAAACGCAATAATTAAAACCAATAGAGGCATAGAAACGTGGTTCACGGTTATTATCCCTTACTGCTCTGCTTGCATTAAGTATATAATCTTCCGAAAAAACAGCACCTGAACCTACAGCATTGGACGATTTTTCTGCATCTGTAGCGTCGTTATACTGTCTTCCATCCGCCATACGATATTGCTCAATCATATCAGTTGTTACAGCGTAAATAGATTTACCCGAAAGTTTTGTTGGATAGTAATATCGATCATCCCCTGAACTCCTTCTACTACCGTAAATAAACTCATCAATACTTTCAGGCATTAAACTACCATCGAATAAGGATTTATACGACAAGTAAGGATCAATATCCATTGCTCCATCGGGGAAATTCTTAGTGGTCAGATTCGCATCGCCCGATGTTGTAGGAAGAGGCAATGTACCGCTTCCTTTAGAATTTACGATTTTAGGCCAAGTGTTGAGTTTATACTTACCCATGTCGATAATTCTTCTAAAAGCTGCAGCTGCAATACCCCAACGTGCTGGATCTTTTGTTTGAGAAATAAAATAGGTACCATTAGGGCGTTTCCAACCTGATAACTCTTCAACTGTACTGGCACCACCATTGAACAATGGGCTGGCAGAATACAAACGCATACGAGCTACTACAGCATACGCTGCACCTTTAGTTGGCAAAAACGGATACAAAATTGATCTGCTGGTAGGAAGTAACTTTGCAGCTTTTTCCATATCGCTACAAATATATTCTACACATTCGTCCCAAGAGTTACGCTCAAAAGAAACTTCATCAACAGTTGCATCTGTATCAAATGCAGTCTCAGGTAAGAGAGGTACCGGTCCGTAGAGTTTCACCAAGCTATAATAGAAATAGGCTCGCAGAAAATAAGCCCGCCCGGTGTAATCTTGACGATCTGCTTCTGTTAAATCCGAATTTCCACCAATTCTGGCAAGTATAATATTTGCCTTACGAATACCTTTGTAATAATTCGCATAAGGGTTAATACCAGCAGTATTCTGAGGTGTGATAGCATCTACATACAGTGCAGCTCCGGGATGATTACTATCAGCCCATGGTACTATCGCTTCATCAGTGCTCAAACCGCTTGGAGATTGTGGGTTGTAATCATAGTCACCAATTAATTGAGATTCATTAGGCAAATACGCTGCTGTACCGTTAATATAATCAAGGATTCTCGTCCTATTCGTAAAGATGGAGTCAATAGTCATCTTATCATATACATATTTGTCAATATCTAAGTAGCTTTCACAAGATGTAAACGCTAAAGCACTTACAAAGAGTACAGAAAACCACTTAATGCATATCCATTTATTTATTTTCATGATTTGTGTATATTTTTAAAATTGCATATTCATTTGTAAAGTAATAACTCTTTGTTTCGGATAACGCGCACCGTTTGAACTTGCTTGTTCAGGATCAATAATTTTTACTTTATCCCAAACATGTAAATTCTCGCCTATTACACTAAAGGTAGTAGATTTAATTCCTAGTTTTTTGATAAAAGCACCATCCATCTTGTAAGATAACTGTACATTCTTTAGTCTCAAATAAGAAGCGTCGTTCAGCCAATAAGTGGATGCCCTATTGTTATTATTATTAGGTCCGTAAGTTAATCTAGGAAATTTAGCATTTGGATTTTCGGTTGCTGCAGTTCCTGAGTATTCTCTCGATGTCCAATGGTCAGCAGCTACAATATCCAAAATATTTCCAACTTCTCTATTCGCGAAAGGATAGTATCCTGTACCGCCGGAAAAATATTTTGCCCTAGCTACTCCTTCGAAAAGTACACTTAAATTCCATTGTTTGTAGTTAAATTCTGTAGCAAAACCATATTGTATTTGCGGAGTAGATGAATAGTCTAACGGAACTTTATCATAATCATTAATAATACCATCACCATTCACATCTTTGTATTTGATATCCCCAGGCAATACCGAATTGGTAAAAGTTTGTTTCGGACTATTTTGCACATCGGCTTCATCTTTAAACAAACCAAGTGCAACTAGGCCTCTATTAACACCCCATTGATATCCGACAGATGATAGGTACGGGTAACGAACAATAGACTCTTCGAATTCTATAATTTGATTTTTAGATTGAGTCAAATTGGCACGCAACACAAAATAGGCATCCTTATTGATTGTCTGTGTAAAAGAAATATGTCCGTCAACACCCCAACTCTTCATCTTACCAACATTGGCAAAAGGCAATGTAACCAATCCCATTTCCTCAGGAGTACTTGCACGTTGTTGATAAATACCTGAACGAACATCTTTGAAAAAGTCAAAAGCCAAATCAACTTTGTTCTTGAAGAATTTTGCTTCAATACCAAAATTACTTTTGGTCGAGGTTTCCCATCTTAAGTTACTTGATCCTACCTGAGTTTCCGAGTATCCATCACCATTCTCCCAGACACCGCTACCGGTGTATCCCATTAAGGTTAAATACGGAAATCTTTTATCCATTTTATCGTTACCTACTTGGCCGTAAGATCCTTTGAATTTTAGAAAATCAATGAACCCAAAATTGTCCTGCGTAAATTTATATTGCGTTGGAACCCAACCCGCTGATACAGCTGGAAAGAAACCGAATTTTTTACCTTTTTCAAAAGCTTCAGAACCTGTATAACCAAGGTTGCCCTCTACAAAATAGGTATCATTGTATGCATACGCTAAACGGCTTGAAAATCCCATATAGCGTTTTGGAATTGCAGTTATATCAGTATAGTTAGTTGACGAAATATAATCTTCCATATAATAGTGCGCCAACCCTGTAACACGGTGTACTTTATTAAACACACGTTCGTAATTAAGATGTGCCTCTCCATAGTATTTTCTGTCAACAGACGTACTTGGATAAAAATAAGGTTCTGCAGAATCACGTTTTTTCTCCAAAGCCAATGAACCATCTCGTTTTCTTGTTAGTGCATAATACAGCGCAGGTGATTTATATCGAGTTGTTGTTAACGTGCTATTAGCGTTCATATTGAAAAGAGCCGTAAAATTAAGACCCTTAGTAATCATGCTTAAATCTTGTTGAAACTGAAGATTGAGTTTGGTCGTGTTGTTATAATACTTCTTAAAACCCGAATAGTTAAGTAACACGTAAGGGCTTATCCTGTCGTTACTAGGGCCATAAGCCGGAAGCTGACCGGACGTATAAACTAACGGCACGGTTACAGGGGTTAAGGCTGCTTGTGCATCCCATAACGTTTGACTGTCGTTACCATAACCAGGATAATTTTGAGTTACTATTATGTCTTCCAATCCTAAGGTCAATATCGAAGTTTTAGTTAAATTTACATCAACATTTGCACGAAAGTTGTACTGCTTGTAATTAACATTCGTACTGTATTTATTAATACCCTGGTCTTGTTTGAAAAGAGCTTCTTGGTTCAGTACTCCCAAACTAATATAGTAACGAGCAACTTGTGCACCTCCAGAAAGACTTAAATGGTATTGTTGCTTACTTGATGCATTTTTTAAGATAACATCTCTCCAATTTACATTAGGATGAAGATCTGGATCCAACCCATTTTTAAACAATGCCAAATCTACAGCATTATAAACAGGATCGCCACCTCTTGACATATTAGCTTCGTTGGCAAGTGAAGCATAGGCATTAGCATCTACATAATTAGGCATTCGAGGTGACCAAGTTACACCATAATTAGCTTTTAAACTAACAGAGAGTTTACCTGCTACCCCTTTTTTAGTAGTTACAAGTACTACACCGTTAGCACCACGTGTACCATATACAGCTGTTGCTGACGCATCCTTTAATATCGAAAAGCTTTCAATATCTTCCGTATCAACAGTATTAAGATTTCCCTCCACACCATCGATAAGTACCAAAGCACTTGAGCCAGCACCAAATGTACTGATACCGCGAATCCAGAATTGAGAAAAATCTTTTCCAGGTTCACCACTAGCTTGGTTAGCAATAATACCAGGTACCATACCACCAAGCATATTAGTTATAGATGTAGCCGGAGCTTTTAAATCTTTCACATCTACATTCGTAATTGCACCGGTTACAGAGATTTTACGTTGCCTACTGTGACCAACCACAACAGCTTCTTCCAGTTCATTTACTCGCTCTTTCATGACGATTCGCATTTTCTCGTCAGACTTTGCTAACTTCATTTCTATTCTATCGTATCCTACTAAAGAGAAAACTAGGGTTTGATTTGCTTGCAAACCGGTTAACTTAAAGTGACCATCTAAATCCGAGACAGTGCCTTTTCCTGGGTTTTCTTTTACCACAACAGTAACGCCGATCTGTGTTTCTCCATTTTCGGACATTACTATACCGCTGGCAGTCAAACCTGACTGAGCATACATCGGCAACTGACAGAAAACAGCCACAAAAAAAAGTACAAATTTTATATATTTGTTCATTGAAATTTAATTAATGGTTTAACATTTATTTTCTACTCGATGGAAAGTTTCCTAACTGTACAATCGTTACCTCCAGCAATGAAATAGTTGCCGTCACTATCAATTGCTATATCACGAAGATATTGAAAAACAGCCTCAGTTGGTTTAGTACCATTTGTCTGCGTACTCCCTGTTGTTCCTGCCGCTATTGATACAGCATCTCCTGAAATCTTTTGTACACGGCTATCTCCACCCACAGTCCAAAAGTTGGATCCTTTACTTGTAACAAATATATCACCATCTGCATTAACAACCAAACCATGAGGAGAATTGAACTGAGCATCAACAAGTCTATCACCTACAGAAACTCCAGGGCCGTTACCTCCAGCATACAATGAACAAGTCCATGTTTTATCAGCATTTTTTACGTATTTGTAAATTGCATTTTCAGCAGCAAATGAAAGAAAGAAGCAATGATCGTGTTTACTATAAGTTATGTAAGAGCCTTCCCAAGTATCGAAACTCTTAGGAGCTTGTTTTGCTAGTGGTGTCTTCGGTGTTGCTACAGCAGGAATTATTAGACCTCCAAAATTGGCAGCAGCTAATCCAGATGGCTTCTGATCAGCAGTAGTGTAGATTTTATAACTTTTATCAGAAAGGTTAACCTCAGCGATACGTCCTTGTGAATCTAAGCAGTATAATAAATTATCATCCTCGGCAAATGTCATTGAGCACACTTTATCACCCGGATAGTCTGATGACGAAATTGTAATACCTGTAGTATTAAACGTCCAACTATTTTCTTTTTTAAAATTGTAAATAGTGCGGTTTCCATTCCACCAAGTCGTGGCGTAAAATTTATCTTGAGTAGTAGGAACTGCAGGGTGACATAAAGCCGCAGGAGTAGAAAGTTTAGTGATCGTTCCATCATCGATAGAAAGAAGAAACAATTTATTACCCCATCCAGCTTCTATCAAGAATACGTTATCAGACTTTATACCTTTAACCGTTTGGACATAGTGGGTTTCACCAAGAGTTACACCGTCAATAGCAGTACCTGCGTAACTGGCGTCAGCCATCCATCCCTTGTCTGTAGCAGTTCCAAACTTTCCGCAAATGGTCTTCACTGATTGGCTTTGACGATACCTGAATTTAACCTTAGCAGGAGAAATAGTGTCTTTACCAATTACTAAAGATATTTGGTTATAACCGTTTGGTTCTTTAGGAACAAGTCCTGTAAGACATTTTCCATCGGTAGCAAGAAGAACCGCCTTCTTTTTTCCAAAATATACTTGCATATCATTAACCGAACCGGGGAAATTCCCATTCAACATAAAAGTCTGATCTATTATACCATAATTGGGGACAATAGAATCCAGTTTCGTTCCCAGAATGGGATCATACTTGTTTTCAACGATAGGATATTTTTCTATCACTTCAGTGCCACTTTTACAAGCAATGAAGAACAGAAAAAAAAGAGCCGAAAAAATAAGATACTTTTTTTTCATTTTTAAATAATTTTACAAAGTAAATATCTAAGGTGATTTATTGACTTTTATTCTATAATTACATTAAGACTACGCTTTATGCACATAATACTATAGAATAATAAATTAAGAGCTATTAAGTGCTCACATCGCTCGTGTTTAACACAAATCTTCAACTTTTCATTTGAAAGTGAGATTTAATTGGGTTTTCAACTTGTGTTTCTTTTCTTTTCCATTACGATCAGTTTTAAATTAACAAAATAATTATTTTCAATTCCTTATTCTAAGAAAGCATTATAACATCACTAAATAGGTATCGCACAATATTCATATATTCAATATTAGAATAATGATTACGCTCAGCATTGGAGATATCAACCAACAAACTGCAATACACTTTATCAGTAATACCCTGGTTATATAATAAAAACTAATAATTAGTATTAATAGATCACAAAACTAGATTAATTACGCATTTTGACTTTCTAATAATAGACCTTTCATTTCTAATTCAAGACCTACAAGTGCCAATTATCATAATGTAGAGCCGATCACAATCAGAGTTTAAGCTTATTCCTAATTTTAAGACACCCCAGAAGCGCAAGGTTCTATCATCGTGTTCAATAAGAAGTAGGTGGATTATGCCGTTTTTGAGCATTTGCTAATCAGCATATTTAGTAGAGCAACAAAACTCAAA
>Ga0302292_1002164_pt1 | contig 11932 bp, 8 predicted proteins | sample III_Fen_N2_1_FD_194553 | JGI IMG/M metagenome (GOLD analysis project Ga0302292, IMG submission 194553) | Peat permafrost microbial communities from Stordalen Mire near Abisko, Sweden - III_Fen_N2_1 | ecosystem: Environmental > Terrestrial > Soil > Wetlands > Permafrost | place: Sweden: Abisko...
TGTTAATTCAGGAGTTATACCTTGCATTACAGGTCGTGAAGATTACCTGATTTTTGATGAATTCGACCACGCTTCTATCGTTGAAGGTAAAAGATTGTCATTTTCCAAACAACTGAAATATCGTCATAATGATATGGATGCGTTGGAGAAATTACTCAAGCGATGTGAACCTGATAAACTAAAACTTATTGTCACAGATGGAGTTTTCAGCATGGAAGGTGATGTAGCCAAATTACCTGAAATAGTAGCACTTTCAAAAAAGTACAATGCTTCTATTTATGTCGACGAAGCTCATGCAATAGGCGTCTTTGGTAAAACCGGAGCCGGCATTTGCGAACATTTCGGTGTTTCTAAAGATGTGGATCTGATCATGGGTACTTTCAGCAAGTCGCTTGGAACTATTGGCGGATTCATTGCTTCGGATAATAGCATCATTAATTATTTAAAACATAATTCACGCACATTGATTTTCAGTGCTTCCATAACTCCTGCTTCTACAGGTTGTGTATTGGCAGCATTGGATGTAATGGCTGAAGAAACATGGCGTAAAGAGGCTTTATGGGCAAATACCGCCCGTGCAAAAGCAGGTTTCCTGAAAGCAGGATTTGAAATAGGACCAACTGAAAGCCCTATAATTCCGCTTTATGTACGTGATAATACAAAAGCCTTCAAACTGACTCGTTTATTGATGGATGATGGAGTGTTTGTAACTCCAGTGGTTTCTCCGGCAGTACGTTCAGAAGATTCACTGATTCGCTTTGCGCTGATGGCAACACATACTTTCGCTCAGATTGATGAAGCAATAGAAAAAATATCCAGAGATGCCCGTAGTTTGAGAATCATTGAATAAAATAATAGGAATAACAATTCTTGAAAAAACACAAAGAATAGATCAGGTTTGGCATTCAGACCCGTTCTATTCTTTGTTTCAGTTATTGGAAACAGTAAAACAATCTATTTCAAAAGAATCTTTTAACCTCAAACCTTTCAAACCCCAAACCTTTCAAACCTTTCAAACTTCAAACTTTTCAAATGATTACAGTATCAAATCTTGCCATTCAATTTGGCAAACGTGTTTTATTTTCCGATGTAAATCTCAAATTTACAGCAGGTAATTGCTATGGCATTATTGGTGCAAACGGTGCCGGAAAATCCACACTTATCCGCATGCTCAGCGGAGACCTCGACCAGACAAAGGGGACTATTCTGTTCGGAGCAGGCGAACGTCTTTCAGTATTAAAACAGGATCACTTTGAATTCGATGAGTATTCAGTTATCGACACGGTCATGATGGGTCATGATGTGCTTTGGAAGGTAAAGGACGAAAAAGACAAAATTTATTTAAAGGAAAACTTTTCGGATGCCGATGGTATCCGCGCTTCCGAACTGGAAGAAAAATTCTCGGAAATGAACGGCTGGAATGCTGAAAGCGATGCTGCATCCCTGTTAAGCGGATTAGGTATCAAGGAAGGATTGCATTATCTGCAGATGAAAGAACTGAGCGGAATGGAAAAAGTTCGTGTGCTGTTGGCAAGAGCTCTTTTCGGTAAACCCGATAACCTGCTACTCGATGAGCCAACCAATGACCTGGATGTCGATACCGTTATGTGGCTCGAAAATTATCTGGCCAACTACGACAATACCGTACTGGTTGTATCCCATGACCGTCACTTCCTGGATGCTGTGAGTACACACACCGTGGATATTGACTTTGGAAAAGTTCAGATGTTCGCCGGTAATTACTCTTTCTGGTACGAATCAAGTCAACTGGCACTCCGCCAGCAACAGAATCAGAATAAAAAAGCAGATGAGAAACGCAAGGAACTGGAAGAATTTATTCGCCGGTTCAGTGCCAATGTCGCTAAATCAAAACAGGCAACCAGTCGTAAGAAAATGCTGGAGAAACTGAATGTAGAAGAAATTCAGCCTTCGACCCGTAAATATCCGGGTATCATTTTCACCCCCGAACGTGAGCCGGGCAACATGGTACTCGAAATTGCAGGCCTCGGTAAAACACTTGAAGATGGGACCGTCCTTTTCAAAGATGTCAATTTCAATGTAGAGAAAAACGACAAGATCATTTTCCTGTCACGTGATCCGCGTGCCATGACCGCCTTTTTTGAAATCATATACGGACATGACAAAGACCACGAAGGAACTTTCAACTGGGGTATTACCATCACGAATGCCTATCTGCCTCTTGACAACTCGGAGTTTTTCAATACCGATTTAAACCTGGTCGACTGGCTTGGGCAATTCTCTACCGATACCACCGAAGCCTTTATCCGTGGTTATCTGGGTAAAATGTTATTCTCGGGCGAAGAAATTTATAAAAAGGCAAGCGTTATTTCGGGAGGTGAGAAAATGCGATGCATGATTTCGCGCATGATGTTGCGTAACGCCAATGTGATGATTCTCGATTCACCCGCCAACCATCTGGATCTGGAATCCATTCAGGCATTCAATAACACGCTGGTCAATTTCAAAGGCAATGTATTGATGTCTTCGCATGACCGTGAATTTATTCAGACTGTTTGTAACCGTATTATCGAACTGACACCCCACGGTATTATCGACAAGCAAATGGATTACGATGAATACGTGACTTCTGACGAAGTAAAAGAAGTTCGCGACAGATTGTACAAATAAATTTCAAACGCGCTTTATTCATAAGGACAGACACACTCAGGCGTGCCTGTCCTTTGTGTTTATTATTGAATTCTCCATTCCGGGGTTGTCAAAGTTCATTCCGGCATTGTCAAAGTCCATTCCACGGCTGTCAATGTCCATTCCACGACTGTCAAAGTACATTCCACAGCTGTCAAAGTCCATTCCGGAAGTGTCAAAGTCTATTCCGGTATTGTCTTTATCAATCTTATCTCAACCAATCAACTTAATCAACTTAATCAACCAATCAACCAATCAACTTAATCAATCAATTAACTTAATCAACCAATCAACTTAATTAACTTAATCAACCTCCCGATAGCTATCGGGACAACTAATCAACTAAAATATTGTTATCTTTGCCATCAATTGTTATTAAACTGATAGTATTATTCATGACTAAAAAAACAAGTATGGACGAAGAAAAAAACAATGATTGCAGAAACAGGCATTATCACCAACAAACAGCATCCGGAGGTGCGGTTTACGGATTGGGATTAATTGGTGCTGCCGTTTATTTCCTGCCCCATGCCACCACATTCTGGTTTGGTGTGTTAGCCATTTTAAAAGCGCTTGTTTGGCCGGCCATTCTGGTCTACGAAGCATTGAGGGCTTTGGGTGCTTAATTTCAGTCTATCTCTAAAAAAAATGCTTTCCTCCTGATGAGAAAAGCATTTTTTTTGAATCTATCGACTTATGTAAGCACAAATATTTAATTATTCATTTGCTAATCTTCAAGAACTTAAATTTCATCGTCTTGGCAATTATTAATTATTAATTGTTAATTACTTATCTATCTTTTTATGCTGAGTTCAATTGTCACCCGGTCAACCTTCCCGCCAAGTGGTGGATTCAATTTAGACAGCTTCACTTCCAGACTCTGAATCTGTTGAAAATCATTAAAAACAGCATCCAGTATCCGCTGGCCGACATGTTCGATTAATTTTGAAGGTATCTCCATTTGCGTTTTCACGACATCATACACCAGTTGGTAATTAAGCGTATGTTCCAGCTCATCAGTCTGCCCGGCCAATGAAGTATCTATTTCCATACCGATGCTTACAACAAAAGTATTGCCAAGCTTCTGTTCATGCTCCAGGCAGCCATGAAAGGCATGAAACTCCATATTTTCAAGTGTTATTTTGCTCATTGGTTTATTTGTTCTGTGTTCTGTGTTCTGTGTTCTGTGTTCCACGTTTAGTGTTCCGCGTTTCAGGTTACAGGTTTTATATATCTATTAGTATTTCGTTTATTATTAATTTTACATCATTTTGTTCTATTGATTAGAATCATATCTCAATGTCATTTCACGAAGTAATAGCATGAAATCATATCACGAAGTAATATCACGAAGTAATATCAACTGACATTGCTTTCAAAATCTCCATCATGCACAAAAGTACGGATTTTATCTCCGGTTTTCACCTGACCGGCAGATGTGATTCGTTTTCCGTTCAGGGTTGTAATGGTGTAGCCATACTTCAGTAAAAAGGATGGAGAATGTTTTTCAATGTTTTTTTCGAGTAACAGCAATCTGTTATTTTGTCTCAGTATCTGCATGCGTATTGTCGACTGCAACCGGCTTTTCTGGCGATCAAGTACATGTGCCCGTTGTACCACCCAACTACGCAAGGTCTGTTTGATGCGCAATTTAGCCAAATCCACTTTTCGTATTTCATTTTCAATCCTGCTTTTGATGAGAGACCGTATATCCCCGAACAGTTCTGTCGCCTGATTTTCTGCCTCCTGCAGATGGGCTATCAGGAATTCGGCCACTGCTGTCGGAGTCTTAACGCTCGTATGGGCAACCATGTCCAGAATGGTGTAATCGCGTTGATGCCCGATCCCTGCAATCACTGGCAGTGGAAATTGTGCACAGTTCAATGCCAGGTCGTACGAATCGAAACAAGCCAGGTCGGTAGTTGCTCCTCCCCCACGAATAATTATAACAACATCAAATAAATCGATATGCTCATAGATTTTTTCCAGTGCAGCAATAATAGATGTTTCCGCCTGATCACCCTGCATAATGGCAGGAAACAATTTGTTATAAAAGACAAAGTGTGATGGATCGTTTTTTAGCTGATCACAGAAATCGCCATAACCGGCAGCGGTAGAAGATGAAATAATAGCAAGCCGCTGAACGATTTCCGGCATCGGCAATTGCCTGTTCATGTCCACAACGCCATCTGCTTCCAGTTGTTTAATGATCTGCAACCTTCGCGCAGCCATTTCACCGATAGTAAATGAAGGTTCAATATCACGGACATTCAGGCTGAAACCATACACGCTGTGGTATTCAACGCTCACTGAAATCAGCACCTTTAATCCTGCCCTCAGTGTTTGTCCGGTAGTACTTTCGAAATACGGTTTCAGCATGCGGTATGTTGAAGCCCAACAGGTAGCTTTCGACTTTGCCAGCAGAGTATCCGAATCAACGTCTTTTTCAATCAGTTCCAGATAACAATGTCCTCCAGGATTTTCACGTAACTCACTTATCTCGGCACGAATCCATACTTGCGTATTGAAACTCACCTTTATGGTTTGCTGAATCTGTTCGGTTAATTCGGAAAGGGTGATTGAAGTCATGGGTGAAGAGTTTTGTGTTCCACGTTCCGCGTTCAATGTTCCGCGTTATGGGTTGATGATTCTTTAAATTATTGATTAAAGCGTTCCGTGTTATTGTTTGATGATTCTTTATTCTTGTTGATCCCGTTAACGGGACCTTACTTAGTTTAGTTGGTTGAACAATAATAATGAAATAATTTGATATTATCTTGAATTAAATTTAAATAAAACAATATTGACCGACGACAAAAATCCTCAACGCGGAACGTGGAACGTGGAACGTGGAACGATCACCGCACAACAACTTTCACCGTATTTGTTTTCCCGTTTTCCGAAACACTGACAGCATAAACACCGGTTTGAAATTTACCGGATTGCAAAACGGTGGAAGTTTCGGTTAAAGGTTGGTTTAAGAGTAGACTCCCTGTCATCGAATAGATACTGACAGTTGAATTCTTTGGAAAGTTACTTTCTGTAAAACGGACAGTAATTGTTTTAAGCGTTGGATTATATGACAACACAAAATTTTCTTTTTCTATTTGCCTGATCGAATCAAAAGTCTTTAAATTCTTTTCTGCCTGTACAAAATCAGGAATTCCATATCCCATTTGGTCAGTGGGATTATTATATAGGCTTCCGCTTTTAAATACTGAATTCAGGATTGTAGGTACATCAGTCAGTGCATCAATAGCTTTATACCGTTGCAACAGACAGGCCATCATTCCTGCCATGATCGGTGTCGCAAAAGATGTTCCATCTCCGTTAGAAGGAGTTCCAGCAGAACTGATTATCGCTGAAAAAGAACCTGTTGCACACACCTCAGGCTTTACCCTTCCGTCCGAACTGGGTCCAAACGACGAAAAATAGCTGGGCGTTCCGACCGATGTCACAGCACCTACTGTAATAATTCCATCCGCATCAGACGGTGAACTAATATAATGCCAGGTTTTTTCGCCTTCATTTCCGGTAGCTACAGTAACAATGATGCCTTTCTTGCTTGCCAGGTTAGCAGCACGACTTGCCCGGCACACTTTTCCGTTCATATCGGCATAAGTAAAATTCATGGATGGATCATCAAAGGTAGAATAACCGAGTGACGAAGTGGCAATATCCACTCCCACACTATCGGCAAATTCGATTCCCGAACACCAGAAATCGGGTTCTACTTTATACTCGGTTGGAACATATTCTGTCCGAATCAACCAGTATGATGCATCAGGTGCAGTTCCCAGAAACTGACCCGGAACATTCCCTGCCATGGTCGACAGAACCATTGCCCCGTGTGAATCTTCCGAATAAATATCCGAATTGGGATTGATAATATCTTTTGTTCCCAGCAACCGTCCCTGTAAACGAAGGCTATCAAATGCCGTATTGGTATTGACACTCATAAATCCTGCATCAATAACCCCTATTTGAATACCTTTGCCCCTATAACCCTCGTTATGTAAAGTTGTTCCATTCAACTGGTTTATCTGACCCGCAGCAATTCCGTAATCAAATGTTGTTTTTATTTTATATTTCCCTTTTGGAGCCTGTACAGGACCTGTCAGCTTGCCTGAATATTCAACAAATTTCACAAACGGCAACCTGCGAACCTGACTCATCATACCTGAATCGGGAAGCAGGACTGTAGCTCCGTTCATCCATTTACTCTGACAATGAACAGGAATACTTAGGTCTTTAATTTGTTTGATATACGAAGGGTTGACAGGAAGATCGGTTGAATCGCAGGACAGCCCAAATGAAGTCCGCCGTGCAACTGCCCTTTCGGAAAGGAACTCTAAAGGCTTTGAGAGTGAATACTGCGAATTGTTTTTATCAGTAAACTGAACATAAAAATAATAGCTAACCTGAGCACGGATACCTGCAGTTGCTATCAACAGAAATACAATAAATAAGCCTGCAATCCTGGCTTTAACCGTAAAGTTTCTCATACTCCTCATTTTTAATATTACAAAAATACAACAAATTATGGATGAAAAAGGATTGATATATCTTTATATTTAGGACAACTGGTTTTAGTGAGAAGAAGAAATTCTAACTACACAAACAAAAAAGAAATAAAAAAATACATAACCACAAAAGTCACAAAAGTTTATATAAAGTCTCAATTGATAACAACAATCAAAAAGAGCACAAAAAATGTTTTAGAAAGGATGCAAATTTCTTTAATAATTTATTCTTTAATTTTTGCGGTTGTTTCTTTTGTTTTTGTGTCCTTTATAGTTAAGTAATTTTGTGATATTATATTGTGTTTTTCTATTAAGTTTTTCTATTAAGTTTTTCTATTGTGTTCTTCTATTGTGTTCTTCTATTGTGTTCTTCTATTGTGTTCTTCTATTGTGTTCTTCTATTGTGTTCTATGTGTCTATTGTGGTTATGTATTTTGTTTTCTATTGTGTTTTTCTATTGTGTTATATGTGGTTATGTATTTTGTTGTTTTTGTGTTTTCTTTTGTGTTCAATGTATGTGGTTATGTATTTTGTTTTCTATTGTTTTGTGGTGATATGTTTTTTAGTAAAGTAGCTCAGCTCTACAATCTATTTATATAAACAACAGAAAAAAAAAAGAGTTGTTATAACTTCGAATAATTAAAAATAATTAAAAGATCGCATACAATGAACACATGTTACGAAATATTCGTAGTTTTGCGAAGTCTTCGTAATAATACACACTTTTAATCGTTTATAGGATAAGGAATATGGAAAAGCTAACCAACCAGGAAGAAGAATTGATGCTGATTATTTTTCAGCAGGGCAAAGGTTTTATCAAGGATTTCATTCAACGGATGGAAGATCCCCGACCACCATATACAACAGTGGCTTCAATCGTAAAAAACCTTGAACGCAAAGGATATATAAAAGGAACCCGCTATGGCAATACATCGGAGTATAGTCCGGTTATGGAAGAAAGCGAATTCAAATCGAAATTTATGTCGGGGGTAGTGCTGAATTATTTTGAGAATTCGTACAAAGATATGGTCAGTTTCTTTGCCGAGAAGAAAAAGATAACTGCTGAAGAATTAAAAGAAATCATCAAACTCATCGAAAAGAAATGAACAACGCACTCATGTATTTTCTGAAAGTAAACATCGCGTTAGCCCTGTTTTACATCTTTTACCGTCTGGTATTTTATAAGGATACCTTTTGGGCTACCCGCCGCTTTTATCTGGTATTTAGTATTTTGTTGTCTGTAGTCTATCCTTTTATTTCACTTTCGGGCTGGCTGGAGAAACAGGAACCCATGCAGGCAATCATGACTAATTATGTGCAATTGAAAGAAATCACCATAACGAATGCACCTGTAAGCTATCTCAATATTGAAAATATAGTGCTTGGTGTTTATGGTCTTGTTTCACTTATCCTGTTTATACGAATGGTGATTCAGCTTTCATCCATCTTACATTGGAGAATGAAAGGGAAAAAGCAAACCCTTCATGGAGTTGAAATTGTATCGATTGACAGGATGATCACCCCGTTTTCGTTCTTCTCTACGATATTCATGAATCCGGAATTGCACAACGAACAGGAAACCGACCAGATCCTGACACATGAAAACACCCATGCCCATCAATGGCACAGCCTGGATGTCCTGTTAAGTGAACTGATGACGATTATTTTCTGGATCAATCCGGCAGCCTGGTTGTTGAAATACGAAATACGTCACAACCTTGAATTTCTCGCCGACAATTCTGTTATCCAATCGGGTACTGATTCAAAGAATTATCAATATCACCTGTTACAACTTTCGTATCAGACACCCGACATAAAAATAATCAACAAATTTAATGTTTCACCCCTTAAAAAACGTATTACCATGATGAATCAACAAAAAACAAAGAAAGCTGGTATCCTTAAGTACTCGCTGATCGTTCCACTGGCTCTTGCTTTAGTGCTGTCGAGCAATGCTGAAACTCTTGTCAATAAGACAAAGAATGTGATTTCACAAAAGGAAGTTACAAGTGATGAATTAGCCGGCTCTGCTAAAACTGATCTTTCTTCAACAGTGTATGATTCAAATTCAAATGAAGCAATTATTGCACAAACAACTGCTGACAGCCTGCATCAAAACTCAAAGCAGCTAATTGGAAAGTCTGATAAAGATCAAATCTATACGGTTGTTGAAAAAATGCCTCAGTATCCGGGTGGAGAACAAGCATTAATTAATTATATCTCGCAAAATATGAAATATCCCAAGGAGGCGATGGAAAAAGGGGGCCAAGGAACGATTATCATTAGATTTACTGTAAATTCCAAGGGAAAAGTTGTTGATCCGATATTTTTAAAAAGTACTGTCTCAGAAGACAATAAAGAAGTCGGATCTTCAAATCTAAAAGTTGTAGAACTTCTTGATCATGAAGCATTACGTGTTATAAACTCTTTCCCTGACTTTATTCCAGGTGAACAAAATGGGAAAAAGGTATCTGTTTATTATACTTTACCTATTGTATTCAGATTGGATGATAGCTCCGGTTCTTCAAGTCAGGGAAAAAGTTCAATCGTCGGTGTTGATTATGGTGATAAGAATTATCCTAATTCTGGAACAGCACCCAAAGTAAAAGAATTTGACCCAAATAACCCACCAATATATATCATTGATGGAAAAGAAGTACTCGAAAGCGAATTCAAGGTACTCAAACCTGAGAATATCAAAGAAATCTCCGTACTAAAAGATGCATCGGCTACAGCTATTTATGGAGATAAAGGTAAAAACGGAGTGATTTTAATAACAATGAAGAAGTGGAATCAGATCAATGCAGTGACAAAGTAAATCATTTGAAATTATTCATTCTTTCAATTAAGGAATAAAGGATTAGTTTTTATATCACTGAAAAAAAAAAAAATTGAGTTCAACTAATTGTTTTAGTTCAAGTTTATCAGGAGATATGAGAAATAAAATAGTTCAGCAGGTTTTTTATTAAGAGGGAACATGCTGAATAAAAGGAACCATCCATACTTCAAAATAGTACCATTCAAATTTTTAAACTCATCGAAAAGAAATGAACAACGCACTCATGTATTTTCTGAAAGTAAACATCGCGATAGCCCTGTTTTACATCTTTTACCGTCTGGTATTTTATAAGGATACCTTTTGGGCTACCCGCCGCTTTTATCTTGTATTTAGTATTCTTTTGTCTTTTGTCTATCCGTTCATTTCATTTTCGGGCTGGCTGGAAAAGCAGGAACCCATGAAGGTTATTATGGCGAACTATGTGCAACTTAAAGAAATCACCATAACGAATGCACCTGTAAGCTATCTCAATATTGAAAATATTTTGTTGGGCGTTTATGGTCTGGTTTCAATTATTCTGTTCATTCGAATGATGATTCAGCTTTCATCCATCTTACGTTGGAGAATGAAAGGGAAAAAGCAAATCCTGCATGGCGTTGAAATTGTATCGATTGACAGCATGATCACCCCGTTTTCATTCTTCTCAACGATATTCATGAATCCGTCCCTGCACAACGAACAGGAAACCGACCAGATCCTGATACATGAAAATACACATGCCCGGCAATGGCACAGTCTGGATGTCCTGTTAAGTGAACTGATGACGATTATTTACTGGATCAATCCGGCTGCCTGGTTGTTGAAATACGAAATTCGTCACAACCTGGAATTTCTGGCCGATAATTCAGTCATCCAATCGGGTACTGATTCAAAGAATTATTAATATCACTTGTTACAACTTTCGTATCAGACACCCGATTTAAAAATAATCAACAAATTTAATGTATCACCCCTTAAAAAACGAATTACCATGATGAATCAACAAAAAACAAAGAAAGCAGGTATTCTGAAATACTCGCTGATCGTTCCACTGGCTCTGGCTTTAGTGCTGTCGAGCAATGCAGAAACTCTTGTAAGTTCAGCGAATAAACTTATAAACTCTGATAAGAATGTTACTACATCGAATGACACAATTAAAACCGGGACAACTGTTCAACCGGAATTGCAGATGCCGGTTATTAAATCAGCTATCAAATTAACAACAGTGATTAAAAAGGATATAGACACACTGGAAGTAAAAGTGTATGAAAAGGCTGAAAAGATGCCTCAGTATCAAGGTGGAGAAAATGAATTGATGCACTACATAGGGACAAACCTCAGATATCCCGTAAAAGCTCAGGAGAATGGCATTCAAGGTAAAGTAATTGTTCGATTTATTGTAAATGCATCCGGAGAAGTGACAAATGCTGTTGTTGTTAACAGCATTATGAAAAGTACAAAAAAACTTGACGAAGTGGTTGTTGTTGGATATGGAGCAACAAAAAAACCTGACGATAAAGGTACTGAACAAAAACAAATTGAACCCGGAGCAGATATGAAACTGTTGGAAAAGGAAGCAATCCGTGTAATAAATACGCTTCCCGATTTTATTCCCGGAGAAATCAAAGGTCAGAAAGTTTCGGTATACTATACTTTACCCCTCACATTCGTATTAGAATAAAGAAAGAAAAGTTTATTTAAATTATTAACACATCGAAAAGAAATGAACAACGCACTCATGTATTTTCTGAAAGTAAACATCGCGTTAGCCCTGTTTTACATCTTTTACCTTCTGGTATTTTACAAGGATACCTTCTGGGCTACACGCCGCTTTTATCTGGTATTTAGTATTTTGTTGTCTGTAGTCTATCCTTTTATTTCACTTTCGGGCTGGCTGGAGAAACAGGAACCCATGCAGGCAATC
>Ga0302292_1002166_pt1 | contig 11929 bp, 8 predicted proteins | sample III_Fen_N2_1_FD_194553 | JGI IMG/M metagenome (GOLD analysis project Ga0302292, IMG submission 194553) | Peat permafrost microbial communities from Stordalen Mire near Abisko, Sweden - III_Fen_N2_1 | ecosystem: Environmental > Terrestrial > Soil > Wetlands > Permafrost | place: Sweden: Abisko...
GAATACTCCTACGGAGTAACTAACGATAAAAGGTCTATTTCAATAAAAATTCATTGATAAGATCATTATAAAAAGCCAAAAAACAAACTAGGGGTGCAATAGCCGATAGTTATTAAATGCTATATGGTGATCTACAGACTATATAGTTGTAAAAAGTAATACTGACTGATTCTCCGAGGATTTTATTGTCGAAGAAGAATTTGACTTGATATCACAATCTGTGACATCATGTTGTATAAAAAACAAGATTTAAAAAGTCAACTGCTTTCAAATTGAAACTTATAATAGAAATAGAAGGGAATAAGGTTTAGTCTGTAGGTGTCTGGTTTTCTACTAAGTCCCCACGATCAGAGATCGAACATTAATAAAAATAACTACGATAGGCTTAAAAAATGCATTTAATAAGGGAATAAGGGTGGGGTTGTGGTAGTTAGGCTTTCTACTAAGGGTAAAAAAAAAAATAAGGTTTTTTAATATAGCGCAAAAAATTGATAATTAGGTATTTGTAATTAGTTATATAGTAGGTTGACAAATAAAAATATGGTACATTCCGGTTTATCGGAAAGGTTTAATAATTTAAAAACCTTATTTTCAGGCATTAAACCTTAATAGAAAACCCACACCCAAATCACCCAAACCTTATTCGCTTATTTAAAAAACGTAGATTAATTTTCAAATCGTAAGTGTTTAATTTAACTGTAGTTCCAAAACTATCCTTTCGGAACTGTTCGTTTCGGGAAAAACAATTCAAACAACAATAAAACAGTTGAACTAAAACTTCCTCACTTTTAACATCCGAATTATAAGAAATATGCACTTGTTCTATTGAAAACCGCCCCGATAAACCTATCAGTGCGGTTTTTTAATTCATTATGGTTAAGAAACAAGAATACAATTGAGTTTCCTGGAATTTGGGAGGAAATGTATATTGCAGATTTTAATTCCCTCGAATTCGAGGGAATTAAAACGAAGCAGGATTGAACAGATTCATTTTATCTGTAAAGCAGTGGACCGAAAAAACGAATTCTAAAGGCATAATAGCCAAGGCTGGAAGATATGGAGGAACTTATGCATACAAAGTGATTTAAAAAGTCAACTGCTTTCAAATTGAAACTTAAAGTTAAAATAAGGGAATAAGGTTTGGGTTGTAAGTGTATCTTTTTCTATGAAGGTTGACAAATAAAAATAAGGTTTCATCCTTTAAAAACCTTCTATTCAGGGATTAAACCTTAATAGAAAACCTGTACCCAAACATACCAAACCTTATTCGCTTATTTAAAAAACGCAGATTAACTTTCAAATCGTAAGTGTTTAATTTAACTGTAGTTCCAAAACTATCCTTTCGGAACTGTTCGTTTCGGGAAATACAATTCAAACAACAATAAAACAGTTGAACTAAAACTTCCTCACTTTTAACATCCGAATTATAAGAAATATGCACTTGTTCTATTGAAAACCGCCCTGATAAACCTATCAGGACGGTTTTTTAATTCATTAAATTGAGCATAAAAATAGTTTTATTCTCTTTTATTAAAATAGTTATCTAAATAGTTGGAGGTGTTAAAAAGCTTTTGTACTTTTGAAGCGGAAATTACCCTTTATTGGTTTATAAATTCTAATAATACAAGAGTTGGTATTGCAAATCCCAACGTCATGCAACGTATACAACTGAATAAGTTTGTATATCCGGCAGGATGAGGTCGGGCAACGAGATACAAATGAAAAGCGATAGATGGTTCTATGTAAAGCCTCTCGAAAGGAGATTGGTCTTGTGTTATAAATTATTCCCAATAAAGTATTTTGTATCAAATAGGACCTCAAATTAAATTATTCAGTATGAAGTTATTTCGTCTAACAACTATTCTTTTATTTATTATTGCCTGTATTTCTGAATCATATTCTCAAAAGAGTTTTCAGGCAGGAAAAATTATCACAAATAACAATGATACAATTGTTGGTTTCATTGATTCTAAAAATAATTCCGAACTATTTAAAGAGTGTCGTTTTAAACAACCGGAGAATTCGCAAGTGGCTATCTATAAGCCCCGAAATATAAAAGCATTTATAATTAATAATGGCATGCGTAAATTTGTACCGTGCGGTCTTCCGTTTGTTTCCGGTGATGTGTTTCTTGAAGTGTTATGTGAGGGAGGAATCAATTTATACTATTTGAAGAATGGAGCGGTAAACTATTTTGTTCAAAAAAAAGGTGAAACAACGATACATAGCCTGCCCTATGAACGGCAAGAGAGAGATGTTGATAATGGTTATACAAAACGCCTTAAAATAATTGAATCTACTTACCATATTGATACCCTCAAAATGGTGATGAAAGATAAACCTTCCTTGTATCCTGACATTGAAAAAATTCAAAGTCCCGAAAGAAAGAGTCTTATTGAAATTGTACGTAAATACAATTTAAACTCATTGATCTCCCAATCCCAACAAGAGCTGAAAAAGACCGGCTCTTCTAATATTCCCGAATTATTAAGAACGGGGAAAATAAACTTGTATGTACAATCAGATTCTGTCTCCGGTCAACATTTCTATATACAAAAAGGGTCAACAACAAAACTGATAGATCTTCCATTTACAAGAATGGAAAATACATCCTATCAGGGTATATTGATTCGTTCGTATTCAGACCTCACAACAAATCACATGGATACGTTGAAAAAATATATGGCTGATGCAAAGCCGCTCTATACATCTATTGAAGAAATAAGAAAACCAACGAAAGCAAAACTTGAAAAATTGATAGATGAATATAATTCGTATAAGGATGAGAAAACGTATGATCAAAAACATGCACTAAAAAGGCTTCCGTTAAATATCGATATAGATCCGGGATTCTATTTCGTTATTGTAAATCCCGGGAATCAGGCAGTCATCTTTGGTTCATTCGTTGCTATTGGTTTTCAAAATTCGAATGAACACTATTTCCTTAAGACGGGATTGTTTGTCTATAAAAGTAATACACCGCTTACCGACAGGTATTATACTTCAACAGATTCGATTAATCCTTATATTCCTCCGGTTACCACCTTTAAACTTCCATTGCTATTTGAATATCGTTTTTCGGGCAAAACGATTCAGCCTTGTTTGTCAGTCGGTTATAACTTTTATTTGTTTAATGAAATTGCACCCTACAATAAATCTCTTTTACCTGTAATATCTCCGGGTGTTAACTTTCTATTGGGGAGAAGATTTTCTCTTCATCTTAATGTTGAAATAGAATTTAAAAATGAGAACCAAATGGCATATTTCCCTAAGTCTTTTGAAAGAGCCAGTTTGTTTTCAGGATTGCAAATAAAGCTGTAAGGATAAATATAAAAGTATTTAAGCAACAAAGGTTTGTTAGCAGGCCGGAAACTTGAAACTTGAATAATTTATATTCCTCGAAGACACAAAGACCTTATTTGGTTCAGGAATGATTTTTGGAAGCACCGGATATTTCAAGTCTCCGTTTCGTTCAGAGCTATTCAACTAGCAATATTTAATAGACCTGGAGGAAAAAAAGGAACTCAGCTTCTTTGCTGTTCGTTTCGGTTAAAGCAAATCAAACAACAATAAAAACAGGAATTAAATCCTCCTTACTTTCAACATCAGATTAATAAGGAATATGCACTTGTTCTATTGAAAACCGCCCCGATAAACCTATCAGGACGGTTTTTTTAATTCATTAAATTGAGCATAAAAACAGTTTTATTCTCTTTTATTAAAATAGTTATCTAAATAGTTGTAGTTGTTAAAAAGCTTTCGTACTTTTGGAGCGGATATGATCAATTAACGGATAGAAAATCATAAGAATACAGGAATTAAGATTGAAAACTCCAATAACAGACATGACCAGATGTTCATTTAATAGTTTTGTATATCCTGTTGGAGGGTGTTTTAAGCAATAGAGAGGTTTGGAAAGAGCTTGAAAGACTTTATAAAGCTCGTTCAAAATAATTTCAACTTAAAGTGGAGATATTATAATGCTGACACTAGTTATATATTATAAAAGTCACAAACTTCTATTGAAAGAATCGGATACAAAACCGCTGAAAGATGAGATTCTCATTAACCTGACCACATTATTTAAATTTAATATTCAGTTAAGAGACTGAACGGATTGGATTTATTCCTTTTTTGGTAAGAAGTTACTACAAACAAATGATGTTGAGTTTGTAAAGAAATATTCTATTCAAACGAATGATTTCGGGCTGACACTAAACATACTCACTAACAACGGGATTATAAAATAAAATGCTAAGAAACGACTTATACTGCCTGACTTAAAGTTATGATAAAATGACTAATTCTCATTCACTTTTTACTGTAAAGGACAGAAAAACAAAGGATATTAAGGCGATGAAAGAACTGGTTGAGCTGGAGTTCGGAATAGTGGATAGTTTTATTAAGCAAGGACTGGTTGGTGAAGATAAGAAAAACTAGGAATAACTGTAACAAAAAAAACACATAAAGTTATATCATTATGAGAAAGACAGCTTTATTATTATTCGTTTTCGTTACTATTGTACTTAATGGACAAGTAACTTATACAAAAGAAGAAATCAAACAAAAGACAGATTCCATTCTGGTTGAAGGAAATTTATTGTATCAGTATGAAAAAGTGGCGTGGGTCTCAACCGACCAGGCCTTATCATTGAAAGATATCAAAAAGGAGTTTGGAGGTTATTTGATATATCAATCAGGGGATTCAATAAAAGCAATTATTCTTGATAAGAGCCATAACAATTGCATTTATGAAATGACTTATTTTAAAGACTATACAATTCCAAAAAATGAAATGCTTATCAGAAGAGAATTAAATGATACTGAGAAAAAATTACAATCAATTAAGAAGAAATTGACCGATGAGATTTTCACATCGGAATATCAAATATCCAGTCCTGAAGGCTATAGTTTAAATTTTGAGTTGATACCCTATGAACAGGGTTATAAACTTTATATTCTTGCCGGTACTACAAAATCAGAAATTATACCATTCGGAAATGACTTTATATTCTTTGCTGATAAAAACGGTGAAGTAACTTCATGGAGAAAATTTCATTCAAGATTAATTCCAATGATCACAAAATATCAGGGTGAAACAGTGAGAGGAATTACTCACAGCCATTTAGTGAAAGAACCATTTATAAGTGCAACTGACATTTGTACATTCAAACTTTATGGAAGTATTACGGGAGTTAAAAAATTTGAAGTATTATCGACAGCTCTTTCAAAAGTATTTACATACGATCTGAGTAGTAACACAATTAAAATTAAAGACATATAAATTCAAACCCTAACTTTGTCTAAGTTTGATTATTTATATTTTCCAGTGATTGCAACAGATTAAACTTGGACGAGAAAGGTGGGAAATACCAATGACAGATAAATTAATTGGAACATTTAAATAGGGTTGAATATCCGGCTCGACTGGGATTTTCTTTGGAATTAATTACATTTACTGTATTTTACACAAATGACACTCATACAATTTAAAATCTATGAATAAGAATTTTTTGAACATTAAGACAAACAGTTTACTTTTACTTTTATTTATTATTTTAAACATAAATGCTCAAACAGTATTTACATCAAATAATATTACATTTCAAACATCGTCAAATAATACTGTATCGGTAGTTAAAGGTGCTATTAATTATTCAGGTAACATAGTTATCCCATCTTCAGTTTCAAATTCTGGCTCAACTTACAAAGTAAGCTCTATATATGGACAAACCAGTTCAGATGGAGCATTTAGTAGTTCAGGTGTAACAGTTGTCAACCTACCAACTTCAGTTAAATCAATAGGAAAATATGCATTCTATAACTGTAATTCACTAACAATTATTAGATTGTCCGATTCAATATCATCAATTGGAGATAGTGCTTTTTATCAATGTAGTATAAAAAATGTATATCTTCCATCGTGCTTAAAGGATATTGGCAAAGCTGTGTTTGCTGGATGTTCTGATCTTACTACGGTATCAATTCTTAATGGTGTTCCTAAAATTAGTGATAATATGTTTTGTTATTGTCTACACTTGAATACTATCAATCTGCCAAAATCTATAAAGTACATTGGTGACGGAGCCTTTAATACATGTCAATACCTTACAACTATAAATGTTCCTGATTCTGTCGAATATATTGGAACCTCAGCATTTTATGACTGCTATCAGCTTGTATCTATAAATATCCCAAAGCGAGTAAAATCAATATCAGATTATACATTTGCTGAATGTAGAGCACTTAATTCCGTTTCACTTACAAGCGGACTTAAATCGATAGGCTACAGAGCCTTTTACTCATGTCCTTTTTTTTCAATTACAATACCTAGCAGTGTCAATAAGATTAGTAAAGGAGCTTTTGAAAGAAGTAGTCTTTTCAATTTAACAATACCCGACTCTATTACAGCCATTGAAGACGATGTATTCAGTGATTGTACGAATTTAGTAACAATTAATCTGCCCAATAGACTAACAAGTATATATTACGGAGCATTTAATAACTGTTCGAGTCTGAAAGGTGTTACTATCCCCAATTCTGTTACTACTTTAGGTGATTTTGCCTTCGCAGCTTGTAGTAGTCTGGATTCTATTGTAATTCCTCAATCTGTAACCTCATTGGGAGAGTCTTGTTTTGATGGTTGTAGCAATTTACAAATAGTAGTTCTTCCTGAAAAAATCACAAAAATAGGCATTTGGGCATTTGGATATTGTAATGCATTAAACCACTTAACAATTCCAAATACAATAACACTAATAGACGAAAGTGTTTTTTCCAATTGTTTGAGTCTAAGTTCTGTCAATATCCCAAGTTCAGTAAAGACCTTAAATGGTTTTGCTTTCAATAGCTGTAGCAATTTAGTCAATCTAACAATAGAAAAAAACCTTAGTTACATTGGAGATTATGCTTTGACAAATTGTACTAGCTTAAATTCCATTCATGTTTATAATCCTAATCCATCTTCAATCGCATTAGGCTATGATGTTTTCAATGCAGTACCATATGCCACTTGTACATTATACGTTCCAACAGGCTCCAAAGAATTATTTGAAGCTGCACCTCAATGGAATAATTTCATGAAAATTATTGAAGAAACGACAGCATTACCTCAAATAAGTTTAAATCACTTTTCAATAAATTCCCAGATGGGAACAGTCACACTACATGACTTGACATCAAACGTGAGAATAAGGCTCTTTGATATTAACGGCAAGTTAGTTTTTTCAGATACATCTTTTGGATCGACTGTTTTGATTAATCTACCCCAAAAAGGAATATATGTTTTAACGATAGGAAACGAATCAAGAAAAATAAGTTGGTGACAATAAAATCCAATAATAAACGACAAAAAAATAATATTAGCTAACGTAAAAGTTTTTTAAACCTCGGTAAACTTAGAGAAATTAAATCTAAGAATAATGAATAAAGACAATTATGCAGAATAACTGAAGAAACAAAACATTATAACGATTGTACAGTAAACTGCTAATAAATAGACTTTCGTGCGGTAAAAACAACCCGGCATGAAAGCAGGTTGAACTTAATTCCCGCTTGCAGGAACTTCAATCAATGAGCGTTAAGAAGAGAGTGTCGTGATTATGAGAAAAGCACATGTTTTGGTGTTCCGCTTTAAGGAGAAAAGAGAGAAAAGAAACAGATCAAAGCTATTTACAATAACAATACAAGCTTTTGAATATTGGATGACTAACGTGCAATTAGTGGGTTCTGCTAAAAAACAGCTAATCCATATTACCTCAGTCGTTAAGCGGCATTATAAAAAGGAAAAATACGGCATAATTATAGAATATGAGATTAATAACGTGGAACTGTCAGGGAGCATTTCGGAAGAAAGCAGATGTAATTCTGACTTATAAACCAGATATTTTGGTTGTACAGGAATGTGAACACCCGGACAAATTAGTGTTTAATCCGGCAACACAACTTCCAACCGACATTTTATGGTTTGGAGACATCAAACATAAAGGGCTTGGGATTTTTTCATACAGTGAATATAAGTTTCAACTTCACGACACATACAACGATCAACTAAAATATATAGTTCCTGTTTCTGTAACCGGCGGTCAACTTGACTTTACGCTATTTGCAATTTGGGCGAACAATATGAACGATTCTGAAGGACAATACATTGAACAGGTATGGAAAGCTGTAAATTATTACGATGAGTTATTAACTGAAGGACAAACGATTCTGACAGGCGACTTCAATAGTAACAAAATCTGGGATAGAACAAATGGTGTAAGAAACCATTCTTCCGTGGTTGACAAATTGGCTGAAAAAGGAATAATTAGCGTATATCATACATTCTTTGAACAAGAACAAGGAAAGGAAATTCACCCTACTTTCTACCTTCAAAGAAACAGAAACAAACCTTATCATATCGACTATTGCTTTACCACGTCTAACACTTACGGGAAAGTGAAAAATTTAGAAGTTGGAACATACGAAGACTGGATAAAACATAGCGACCATTTACCGCTTATTGTTGACTTTGAACTTGAAAACAACGAAAAAATTGACGAGAAACAGACGTAATTAATAATTAATAATTAATAATTAATAATTAATAATTAATAATGAACAATTAAAAACGTAAACCCAAGTGAATTCTAAAGAGAAACGAGTAGAAGTGAGACACATTTCATTGACTTCATTTACAATAGTAATTGCAATGACCCTATTGAGCTGTACTCATAAAGTATCAAAGATTGAACCCAAACCGGATAACTGGCGGGAAATTGTGTGGAATACAGGGAAACAAGCTTTTGTGGTTTTCCAGTATATGGATTCGATTTGTTTAGAAACTCATACTTATAAATACTCACACTCTAAAAGAAATGGATATTCGAATGAAGTGCCATTAGTTTTATCTGATTATGAATATGTAAAAATGAATAAATCAGAACGTGATAGCATTCTAAAGTGGACAAAGAAATTAATTTTTGAACCTGTGAGACCTCGTTTTTTTGTAACTGATTATGTCGGCCAATTAAATTTGAAGATTTCAACTTCACACCAAGTATCTCAATCTTGTCAATACTCTTCTATTGGAGATTGGGATAAACTAAGTAGAGAAACTGTGGAAATGAAAAAGCTTTTGTGTAAGAAGTTCAAGACAGTAAAATAAATTGACAAGTGAAAAAAATAAAACAAAACGAAGCTACAAACTGCTTATACATGCCTATGTTCATTATTGGCTGAAGTGCAATTTGGCATCCCCCCGATAGCTATCGGGGCTATCGGGGATTGCTCCCGCATTCACTTTGTCGTTCCACGATTGCGAATGCTCACGCAAACTGCCAATTGCCTATAATTCGGTCGTTATGGGCAACACTAGAAAAATAAAAAACAGATTTATGAAGCGACTAATCTTCAGCTTACTAACATTAATGTCTATTGCAACATACGGACAAGAAAAGAAAGAAAAAATACTTTATGTAGTAGACTCAATTCCAATATTTCATGAGATTTCGGAAGAAGAAGGAAAACTATCAGAAAAGACTGTTGACCATATTGAAGTTGTGACTACAAAGTCTAAATTCGGAAAATATCAAATCTACGATTTTGATAAGTTAATTTTTGTATTTACAAAAGAGTACACTAAACGACCTGATGAAATAAAAAGAATCCCTTCCTTTATCAATAAAATGTATAAGAAAGACGACATGTGGTGTTTAAAAGGTTTTTCGACACCATACACAGGAAAATATATTGACTATTATTTAAGTGGAATTACGAAAGAAGAAGGATTTATAAACAACGGAGTTGACGATGGTCTAAGAACATATTACTATAAAGACGGAACAATAAAATTATATCGAAACTATTCAAAAGGAATACAAGACGGAGAAACTGCAAAATACTTCACAAACGGACAACTTCAATACAAAGGAGTATTCAAAAACGGAAAGGAAGAAGGAATTTGGACAGAGTGGTATTCGACTGGAATGGTGAAATGGGTAACTGAATATAAATCTGGTAAAAAGCGACTTCCAAAAGACGTTGCAAAAACAATTTCACTCTTTGACAAAGGCCTTGAAAAATTTGAAAAAGGAGAGTATTCAACCGCTGTAGATTTTTTCAACAAAGCACTGGAGTTATGTCCAAATTTAAGCGACGTATATTTTCATAGAAGTAGAGCTTATTTATACGAATTGAAATTTGAAGAAGCACTTGCCGACTGTAATAAATCTATAGAAATAGAGCCATTAAATAAAGATGCTTATAGTATGAGAGCTTTTGTTCGAATCAGGAAGTATGAAATGAAAGACAATCGGACTTTAAGTACAAATAGTGAAATAACCGTTTACGCTACTAAACAGAACGTAGAAATTCCGACAGACGAAAAGACTAAAATATGTAGCGACTTAAGACGAGGTTATGAACTTGGAGACACGAAACAAATGATAATTAACGCAATTAAGAAGTATTGCGAATAATGAAAAGTACTGCCCATAAAACACGCCTGCTTATTGGACTGATGTACTTTTCGGTAGTTTTCACCCGCATTCGCTTTTTCGCAGGGCGATAGTGAATGCTTCTGCAAATGGAATATCCCGTGAAAAGGTGATGCCAAATGCCCATAATTCGGTCGTTATGAGTCAGTGTAGAAAAGAAAAACAGATCATTATATGTTAACTACAATTATTTCAGTGTAGAAAAAAGGAAATTAAGAACAATACCTCTATGAGAAAAGTCAAATTGATTGTTATTTTAAGTTTCATTTTATTGTTATTTGCATGCAACAACATTAAATTTGATAAGACAGGTTGGACATATCAAGGTGATGTAGGAAAGTATCCAAACAGAGTGAAAATGCTTAAAGACCTGACAGAAAATAATAAATTAAAAGGACTAACTTACAAAGAACTTATAGAGAAAATTGGACCCGACGAGAATTATAAATCAGGTTATGACACTTGTATTTTTTATAGCATTGTGACAGATTATGGTTGGGATATTGATCCAGTCTATTCTAAGAGCTTGGTGTTTAAGTTTAATAAAGACAGCGTTGTTGCGGACTATAAAATTGAAGAGTGGAAAAAAGGAAAAGAATAGTAAACGCTCGCTTAAAAAAAGGCTAAAAAATAAGCTAAAGCATAGACTCCGGAAAAAATGTATAAATACAAATTTAAAGCATTTGCTTTTTTAGTTATGGGTATTATTCTGGCAACTGGTTCTGTTTTATTCGTCTTTGACAAAGATTACAAGTCCGCAATTAAGATATTTGCAGTTGGGATTATTTTCATAATTGTTAGTATTTACGAGCGTAAATGGATAAAGAAAAACGAGTGAATGAATATTGGCGGTTCCTAAAGAAGACAGTAAAACTCAAAAAAAAACCGAAGGCATAACAAGCTTAATGGTCATTGGCTTGCTGACGTGCATTCTGCAGCCCCGATAGATTTTATGGATTGCTCCCGCATTCACCATGTCGAAGGTCGACAGTGAACGCTCCAGCAAATGGAATAACCCGTAAAAAGGTTATGTCAAATGCCCATAGCCTAGAGGTTGTTCTGGACAATTTTTGAAAAAAAATATGTGAAATATTATGAAATTAATTTCAGTTTTGGGACTTCTTTTCCTGACTTTTGCTCTTTGTGGTTGCAGACAACATATTGACATTAATGATTATATCGACCAGAAATCACCGTTAGATCTAAAGATTGGAAATCAATTGAAACAGCCGGACACCATTCAAGTAAATTCAAACAAATATAGAAAGCTAATTGAATGGGGAAAAAATAATACAGATGGCTGGCAGTTGACTCCAGCTTCATACATTGCAGAGATATATGTTGGACAAGGTAAATTTCGATTATTGTACACTTCCGGAACTGAAGGTGTAGTTATCGGATTTACAGACAAAGATGGAAAATCAAATCAATATTTCAAAACAACTAAGAAA
>Ga0302292_1002168_pt1 | contig 11921 bp, 14 predicted proteins | sample III_Fen_N2_1_FD_194553 | JGI IMG/M metagenome (GOLD analysis project Ga0302292, IMG submission 194553) | Peat permafrost microbial communities from Stordalen Mire near Abisko, Sweden - III_Fen_N2_1 | ecosystem: Environmental > Terrestrial > Soil > Wetlands > Permafrost | place: Sweden: Abisko...
AGCTTGAGCTTTAGCTGCTTTACCACCGTGAGAGATAAACTTACGGGTTGGAGCGAATTCGCCTAAGCAGTGTCCTACCATATTTTCAACAACGTAAACCGGAAAATGAGTTTTACCATTATGAACACCAAGAGTAACACCCACCATTTCTGGAGTAACAGAGCAAGCTCTATCCCAAACTTTGATGACAGTTTTATCTCCAGGAGCTAAAGCCTGAACTTTTTTCAGGATGCGAGGATTGATATATGGTCCTTTTTTCAAACTTCTCGACATAATATTTTACTTATTTAAATTATTTTCTCTTAGCTCTTCTCTTAACAATTAACTTGTCAGATGAGCTCTTTTTTCTAGTCTTAATACCCATAGCTGGTTTACCCCATTTAGTCTTTGGATATCTTAGACCGATGGACTGCTTACCTTCACCACCACCATGAGGGTGATCAACAGGATTCATAGCAGTACCACGGACAGTTGGACGAATACCGAGTAAACGGCTGCGACCAGCTTTTCCTAAACTAATGTGACGTAAATCTGGGTTACTAGCACGACCAATAGTACATAAACATTCTTTCTTCACTAATCTGATTTCACCAGATGGCATCTTAATCTGAGCATATTTACCTTCGACACCCATGACAAATGCACTGTTACCAGCGCCTCTGGCAATTTTGCCTCCGCGACCAGCGATAAGTTCAATGTTATGGATAGCGACACCGGCTGGAATGAATTGAACAGGCATAGCGTTACCAACCTTGATTTCAATTAATTCTTGACCACTCACGATTTTATCGCCAACTACTAAACCAATTGGAGCGATGATATATCTTTTTTCACCATCAGCATAGTTTAATAAGGCAATTCTAGCTCCGCGACCTGGATCGTATTCAATTGAAGCGACGTTCGCTGGAACACCAAATTTATCACGCTTAAAATCAACAATTCTGATAAAGCGCTTAACGCCACCACCTTGATGTCTAACTGTTATTTTACCATTGCTATTACGACCACCTTTTTGCTTTCTAATTACGATCAAAGATTTTTCTGGCTTTGATTTTGTAATATCGGCAAAATCGTCAAACGTTGCTTGTCTGCGGCCGGGAGTAGTTGGTTTTACTTTTTTAATTCCCATAGGTATGTTGCTAAAGTTTCAAAATTAATATTTTAAACACCCTCGTAGATCTGGATTGTATCACCTTTCTTTAAGGTAACAATCGCTTTTTTCATATCGCTTCTGCGACCCTTGATGCGACCACGAGCTACTGCTTTGCCTTTTACGCAAACAATGTTTACGTTTACTGGTTTTACGCCGTAAACTGCGTAAACAGCTTTAGCGACTTCTACTTTATTAGATTGACCAGTAACAACAAAAGCATACTTATTTAAAACGCCAAAATTGGCAGCTTTTTCAGTAATAAGAGGACGAACTAAAACACGGTGAGCACCATCGAACTTAGTAGCTGTTGCCTTTTTACCAGTAGCAGTTTCAGTCTTGGTAGCGTAAAGTTCTTGCATGTTTTCGCTTTTTGCTTCTTTCTTAGGAGCAGCAGCTTTTTTAGCAGGAGCTTTTTTTACGTCCTTAGCGTCTTCTTTAGTTTTTTTATTTCCAAGTATAGCCATATTGGTTTCTATTATTTATATCGTTCTTCTAAAGTTTTAACCGCTGCTTCAGTAAGCAATAGATTCTTAAACTTCAAAAGTTCAACAATATTGATATTTTCCAAATTAATGATTTCAGTACCTTTTAAATTACGAGCAGAATATTTAACCTTTTCATCCTTAGAATCATTAATGATTAAAATATTGCGACGATCGTTATTTAGAACTTTAGTTTCGATAGCAGTTAAAACTTCGTTAAATTTCTTAGTCTTAAACTCTTCCATCTTAAGGTCATCTAAAATTACTAAAGTACCATTCACTAATTTGTCAGATAAGGCCATAAAGATTGCCTTCTGTTTCATTTTCTTATTAATCTTCTTAGAGAAATTTCGATCACTAGTTGGACCAAAAGTTACACCACCGCCCTTCCAAATTGGGGAGCGAGAAGAACCAACACGAGCGCGTCCAGTTCCTTTTTGTTTCCATGGCTTTTTACCACCACCGCGAACTTCACTACGATCTTTTGTGTCAGCTAAAACTTGGCGTTCATTTCCCATCTGAGTGACTACAGCTTGATGTAATAATTCAGCGTTAGATTTAACACCAAATATTTTTTCGGATAACTCTAGATCATGAACGAATTCGGCTGTCTGATTATAAACTTTGATTTTCATATTTTTCACTTATACTAATAACTTTTATTTATTTTCACTTTCAGCCGGAGTCACTTCTTCGGTAGTCTCAGGAGCAACTTCTTCAGTTACTACTTCTTCTACTACTGGAGTTTCTTCCGATGTTTCAAGCGTAGCTTCGACCGGAGCTTCGATTATTTCTTCAGTTGCTTCTTCAGCAACAATAGGATTTTCTTCAATAATTGGAGCAACGATGTTGAATCTAAGATCACCTTGACCTTTGATGATAACAAAACCATTGATTGCACCAGGAACAGCACCCTTAACAAATAATAAATTATTTTCCTCGTCAACTTTTACAATTTCTAAATTCTTTACAGTAACTTGTTCGTTACCCATACGACCAGGCATACGAGTATTTTTGAAGATGTGAGCTGGACCCTTGGCACCAACAGAACCACCCATACGAAGTTGGTCTTTGTTACCATGAGATTTACGTCCACCAGCAAAGTGATGACGTTTAACTACACCTTGAAAACCTTTACCCTTTGAAACACCAGTAACATCAATAGTGTCACCAGCTTCAAAAGTAGCTACTGTGATTACATCACCAACTTTAGCATCCTTAACTTCAGCACGAAGTTCACGAACCTTAGTTGGTTTAACTCCAGCGGCCTTAAAATGACCAAGCTGAGGTTTTTTAATATTCTTTTCTTTTCTATTACCAAAGGCTACCTGAAGAGCATCATACTTATCGGTCTCTTTAGTCTTAACCTGTGTAACGGTGCAAGGTCCAGCTAAAACCGGAGTGACAGCCATCACCTTGTCGTTTGCCCAAATTTGGGTCATTTGCATTTTTTTTCCTAGGATAAATTTCATATTGTTTTTTAAAACAAAAAAACTGGTATTTAGACCAGCCAAAATCACAAAACAAATCTTTGTATTAATAAAAGGGATTTTTGTTTTTATTTGACTGTCTACCTCCGTGTTTTCAGGCTAATTATTACGCAAACACTTTCTTAACGCTTGTTAAGAGTTATTTGAGCTTTCCTCTGCCCTATTCTTGTATAAAATTACTACTTTAGTTTACTGCATTTTTATCTCGACGTCAACACCTGCTGGAAGATTTAAGCTAGTTAAGTCTTCGATAGTCTTGGCATTTGGATCGACGATGTCAATAATGCGTTTGTGAATTCTCATTTCGTACTGATCACGAGCGTCTTTATGCACAAAAGTTGATCGGTTAACCGTGTACTTTCTCTTTTCAGTAGGAAGTGGGATTGGACCGAAAAATTGGGCATCGCTACGTTCAATAGTCTCAACAATCGTCTTTGTAGACTGATCAATGATTTTGTGATCGAACGCTTTAATTTTAATGCGAATTCTTTGTTTGAACTCTTCTTTTTTTGTTTCAGACATAATATCTTGCCCCCATGTAAAGTCAAAAGTAGACTAATTAAAATTACGCGAGTCATACGTAATCCCTCCTAAATAGCTGATAAACTTTGAAGACTTAAGACACTTCGGCGCTGTTTAAAATAAACACAATCGGCCCACCCTCTTCAGCTAGATTGGCGGAGAGAGTAGGCCTAAGTGACTATTTGATAATCTTAACTACCACGCCGGCGCCAACAGTGCGGCCACCTTCGCGAATAGCGAATTTCTGTTTTTCTTCCAAAGCAACTGGAGAGATTAATTTAACTTTGAAGTTAACTGTATCCCCAGGCATAACCATTTCAACACCTTCTGGTAATTCTACTTCACCAGTAACGTCAGTAGTACGGATGTAGAATTGTGGTTTGTAACCTTTGAAGAATGGTTTATGACGACCACCTTCTTCTTTAGACAAGATGAAAGTTTGTGCTTCAAATTCAGTGTGAGGGGTAATTGTACCTGGCTTACAAAGAACTTGTCCACGTTCAACTTCATTTTTCTTAGTACCACGAAGTAATAAACCAGCATTATCACCGGCTTGTCCTTGATCTAACTGCTTGTTGAACATTTCAACTCCAGTTACAACGGATTTTTTAGTATCCATTAAACCAACGATTTCTACTTCTTCACCAATTTTGATGATACCTCTTTCGATTCTGCCAGTAACTACAGTACCACGACCTTCGATTGAGAAGATATCTTCAATAGGCATTAAGAAAGGATGATCAACATCACGAACAGGAGTTGGGATGTAAGAATCAATCGCTTCCATAAGCTTCATAACTGGTTCAGCGTCTGGACCGGTTGGGTTCTCTAAAGCCTTTAAAGCAGAACCACGGATGATTGGAGTTTCATCTCCTGGGAAATCGTATTTCTTTAATAAATCACGAATTTCTTCTTCAACAAGGTCAATTAATTCCTTGTCTTCAACCATATCGCATTTGTTTAAGAAAACAACGATGTAAGGTACACCAACTTGACGAGCTAATAAGATGTGTTCGCGAGTCTGAGGCATAGGGCCGTCAGTAGCAGAAACAACTAAAATAGCACCATCCATTTGAGCAGCACCAGTGATCATGTTTTTAACATAATCGGCGTGACCAGGACAGTCAACGTGAGCATAGTGTCTTGTTGCTGATTCGTACTCAACGTGAGCAGTAGCGATAGTGATACCACGTTCCTTTTCTTCAGGAGCGGAATCAATTTCGTTAACACCCTTGTGTGAAGCATTCATACCAGCTGCACCAAATACTGCTAACATAGCAGCAGTTAAGGTAGTTTTTCCGTGGTCAACGTGGCCAATAGTACCAATGTTGACGTGTGGTTTGGAACGGTCAAATTTTTCTGCCATTTTGTTTGTATACGGCCCCCGCTAGGGGTTTTCTCCTTCTAAGAGGAAACCAGCCGTCGTAAATTAATTATTTATTATAATTTTTAATAAAATTACTCAACTTGTTGGGCCCCATTCTTGATTTTTACAGGAATTGCCCAAGGATTTCTCGACTTACTCTCTTCGGCTAAATATGGGCCGTTTTCTTGATTCTTCCAAGTCGATATATCGCAATTTATTCTATCAGTTATATCATCTGTTGTCAAATCTCCAGTATCGGCTATTTTTAGCTTATTTTCGTTGTCGTTATTTTCACTGACTAAGCTTTCATATTTTTCTAAGTCCATTAGGACAAAGGAATTATTTGGCTCATTTTCATTATAAATCACCACCTTGTCACCGGTTTTTTTAATTAATTTTAAAATTTTCTTAAGCTGCTCAGGAAACATATTTTTAAATTAATTTAGAGTGAACTAAATGATAACCTATTTTCCGTTCTTAGTCTTAATATTCTCGGCAATGTTTTTTGGAACTTCACTATAGTGAGAGAATTCCATAACATAATTAGCGCGTCCTTGAGACATAGAGCGAAGTGTAGTGGAATAACCAAACATTTCAGCTAAAGGCACTTTGGCACGAAGAACTTTAATACTGTTAGGACGATCTGTCATTTCTTCGATTTGACCACGTTTAGCAGTTAAATCACCAATAACATTGCCCATATATTCTTCTGGAGTAGAAACTTCCACTTTCATGATTGGTTCAAGTAGAATTTGACCAGCTTTAGCACAAGCATCACGGAAAGCAAAGATAGCTGCCATTTTAAAGGCGATTTCGGAGGAATCAACTTCATGGTAAGAACCATCAGTAACCGCTACCTTAATGTTAACCATTGGGTAACCAGCTACGCCACCGGCAAGTAAAGCTTCCTTAACACCCTTTTCAATTGCAGGAATGTATTCACGAGGAATAGCACCACCCTTAACTTCATCCAAGAATTCGAATCCTTTAGTAAGGTCGTCTTGTGGCATAACGCGCAAAGTACAATCACCATATTGACCACGACCACCAGATTGCTTCGCATATTTATTTTGAGCGATAGCTTCTTTAGTAATAGTTTCACGGTAAGATACTTGTGGGTTACCAACATTAGCCTCAACGCCGAATTCACGACGCATACGATCAACGATAATATCTAAATGAAGTTCACCCATACCAGAGATTAAAACTTGATTTGTTTCCTCATCAGTTTCAACACGGAAAGTAGGATCTTCTTCAGCTAAACGCTGCAGTGCAACACCCATTTTTTCTTGATCAGCCTTAGTCTTTGGCTCAACCGCAATCTTAATAACTGGTTCTGGGAAAACAATATTTTCAAGATGCATCTGACGAGATTCATCACACAAAGTATTACCAGTTGTAGTATTTTTTAAACCAATAACAGCCGCAATATCACCAGCATAAACTTCTTTAATTTCTTCACGGTGATTAGCGTGCATGCGAACTAAACGACCAACACGTTCTTTATTTCCAGTCTTAGCATTAACAATGTAAGAACCAGCTTGTAAAACACCACTGTAAACACGTACGAAACAAAGTTTACCAACGAAAGGATCAGTTGCAATTTTAAAAGCTAAACCAACAAAAGGATCGGTATCATTAGCAGTTACCTTGTAAGTTTTAGTTTCATCATCAACATCAATACCTTCAATTTCTGGAGTTTCAAGTGGTGATGGTAAATAATCATTTACCGCATTAAGACATAATTGAACGCCAATATTTTGAAGAGCAGTACCACATAAAACAGGGTAGATTTGGTTCGCAATTACACCTTTATGAATAGCAGCTTTTAAATCAGCAACGGAAATCTCTTCCCCGCTCAAATATCTTTCCATAGTTGCTTCATCACACTCAACTGCTTTTTCAACTAATTCAGCATGATACTTATCAACTTTAGCTTTCATATCATCAGGAATTGGAATTTCAGTAACCTGTTCTCCCATATTACCTTCAAACTTATAAGCTTTCTTTTCAAGTAAATCGATAACGCCAGCTAAATTGCTTTCGGCCCCGATTGGAAGTTGAATTGCTACCGCTTTTGGGTTTAGACGATCGCGAATGGATTGTAAACTCATGTAAAAATCAGCCCCCATCTTATCCATCTTATTTACGAAACAAAGACGTGGAACATGATATTTATCAGCTTGACGCCAAACAGTTTCAGATTGTGGCTCTACACCAGCTTGACCATCAAACACAGCGATAGCACCGTCTAAAACACGAAGTGAACGTTCTACTTCAACAGTAAAGTCAACGTGACCAGGAGTATCAATGATATTGATTTTATTAGTGTGCCAGAAACAAGTAGTTGCGGCAGAAGTAATTGTGATACCTCTTTCTTTTTCTTGTTCCATCCAGTCCATTTCAGCAGCGCCTTCATGAACTTCACCAATTTTATGTTTTTTACCTGTGTAAAAAAGGACGCGTTCAGTAAACGTAGTTTTACCGGCATCGATGTGAGCCATGATACCGATATTTCTGATTTTGTCCAAAGAATAATCTCTAGGCATAAATAATTATATTATGAAGTATTTTATAAATTAACGAGAGAAATGAGCGAAAGCCTTATTAGCTTCAGCCATTTTGTGAACCATATCACGTTTTCGAACAGCTGCACCTTCACCATTTGAAGCGTCAAGAATTTCAGCGGCTAATTTTTCAGCCATTGAACGTCCTTTTCTAGCATCTGCAGAATTGATAATCCAGTTGCAACCTAAATAAAAACGTCTTTCACCACGAACTTGAAAAGGAACTTGGTAATTCGCGCCACCAACACGTTTACCACGAACTTCAACTAATGGAGAAACTTTTTTAATCGCCTTGTTAAACACATGACGAGGATCTTGCTTAGTTTTATCTTTAATGATTTCAAAAGAACCGTAAACGATTTTTTGCGCTACGGACTTTTTACCACTTTCCATGACGTAGTTAATAAATTTAGTGATGTTTTTATCACTATATTTTACGTCTCCTTCGATATCTCTTTTTGGAGCTTGTTTACCTCTCATAATTTTACTGTATCTCACCAGCTATAGCGAGAAAGATTAGAGCAACTCTAATTTATAAATTAATTAAATGATAACTTTATTTAGCAGCTTTTGGTTTTTTAGCACCATAGCCACTACGGCTTTTGCGTCTTGCTTCAACACCTGAAGCGTCATATACACCACGAACAACCTTATATCTTACACCTGGAAGATCTTTAGTTTTACCACCCTTAAGTAAAACGATGGAGTGTTCCTGTAAGTTATGTCCCATACCTGGGATATAAGCAGTTACTTCCATTCCGTTTGATAATCTAACACGGCAAATTTTACGTAAAGCGGAGTTAGGTTTTTTAGGAGTAGTTGTTGTTACCTTTAAACAAACGCCTTGTTTAAATGGAGCGCCTTTAGCAGTTTCTTTCTTCTTGCGATGAAGAGTGTCCAAGCTAACGTGCAAAGCAAATGATGTTTGACGTTTAACCTTTGGGTTACGACCCTTACGGACCAATTGATTCATGGTGGGCATAGTTTTTCTTAAAAAATAATTATATTTCGAACAATAAAACAGTCCTGAAATCTCAGGACATAACTTTTTATTAAACTTGTGAAATAAATTTATCAAAAGTTATGAAATAAGTCAATAGAAGGAAGAATTTGAAGTTGCCGTGTCTGAGTGATTCTCTGCCCTAAAAAGCGCTCTAAATCAAAAACGACTCATTCATAATAAAGGAGTCGTTTTTTATTTCTAAATTTAGAGTTTAACGCCCGTAAGTATTCCGAATAACCAATAAATAACTGGCTCAACGAATTGGAAACCAAAAAAGATAAAAATAAATACTATAATCATGCTAATGCGATTATCCAAATACATTAACTTCATACGCCATTTAGCTGACAGAAAACAGGCTAAAATTTTGGAACCATCCAATGGTGGCAGTGGTACTAAGTTAAACACCATCAAGAGTAAGTTAATAATTATAATTTCGCTCACTAAGTAAGAAAACATACTAGCTGGGTCTAAAAACCTAAATACTACAGCAAATAGAATGGCCATGATTAAATTGGCTAATGGTCCAGCAGCGGCCACTTTAGCATCACCATATTTGCGATCACTTAAGTTATTAGGATTATATGGCACTGGTTTAGCCCAACCAAATAAAAATGGTGAGCCAACTAACATTAAGGATAACGGTAATAAAACAGAGCCAAATAAGTCTAGATGTTTAATCGGATTCAAAGTTAAACGACCCATGTTTTTAGCAGTCGGGTCACCTAACTGATTAGCCACAAAGCCGTGCATGTATTCATGAATAGTGGCCGACAAGATTAAGACGATAACGGAAAATAGTTCTAACATAAAAAAATTTAAATAAATTATAACTTTATTTTACCATAACTTGATTAATTTTTAAAACCCTGTTAGAATTAGCTTTGAAATATTAGAAATAAATAGTATCATTGTTTACGCTAAACCCGTCTTTCTTGAACTAGGTAAGCGGGCGTGATAAAAAACCAACAAATATGGGAAAAACTTGCGATTTATGCGGACGTGGCTCCATGAAAGGCGCTACTCGTTCTCACTCCAAAATCAAAACTTTAAAAAGACAAGACATTAATTTACAGACCAAAAATATTGATGGCATGAAAATTAAAGTTTGTACTTCATGCTTACGCACCGCTGCTAAGCCTGTTAAAGTAAAAGTAGCTAAAGTTCCTGGCGCTAAACCAGCTAAGGTTGTAAAAAAACCTAGAGTTGTAAAAGCCAAAGCTGCTAAATAATTTTTACACTTTGAAAAAACGTCTTATTTTGTAAGGCGTTTTTTGTACAAAAAAAGAGGGTTATAAACTTATGTTTACGGCCCCTCTTTATTTTATTTTAATTGTTTTTTTAATTCTGTGGCCAATTCATAATCTTGTGCGGCTACGGCCTGTTGAATTTTTAAATTAATAGCATCATTTTCTGTAAAACTAAAACCAATAACTGCCCCATTACAAAGACTTTCATCGGCAGTAAAAAAACCATAACTTTCTCGAGGTGACCAACTATAAATGATTTCATTTATAGAAACTATATAGCCATCAATTACTTTTAGTACTTTGAGTTTTAAATCACCTTTAATTTCAGTAGCAGCCTCACAATTTTCGTTTAAAAAACATTCTTGATCCAGATTAGCCCACATTGCCAACGGATTAGTAAAACAAGTTTCGCCAATATCCATATCGGCAATCCTTTTCATTTTTTTAGAACTAGGTAGTTTTGCCATGATGTTTATATTTTGATGTAAAATAACTTAATTAAAGTTTAGTATTATACCTGTTTTTTGTCAACTATACAATAAATTAAGGCCAATATTGCATAATAAAATACTACAAATTGCCAAGATATATTAAAATTTACACAAGCTTTAGGCCAAATAGCCAACCAATCCCCTAATTTAATAACATAAACTAACATAAAATAAGACGGTGCGAACCAGATAATATTTAAAGCTGGAATGAGCCATGATAAGAAAGAAGCGACGAGTAAGGCTGGTAACAGCCAGGCAAAAATCCACACGATTAATAAATTAGCTAGTGGCGCAATAATAGAAAACGTACCAAAATTATAAGCGGCAATTGGCCAAGTTAAAAGCTGTGAGGCCATAGTTAAAATGATAACGCTCTTTACGCTTCCCTTGCCTAATATTTTTTCACCAAGCGGACATAAATAAATTAAAGCGAGCATGGCTAAAAAAGATAACTGAAAACCTAAGTCATCACGGAGTAATAAGGGATTAAAAAATAACATCAGCGCCGCTGTAATAAATAAAATTCGACCGCCAGCATCACTCCGTCCATTTTTCTTGCCCCACAAAACTAAACTAATCATAATTGCCGAACGCAACGCTGAAGTTTGCAGTCCCGTTAAAGTTGTATAGAGCCATAAAAAAATTACCACTGGTTTAAAAGCACCGCGACTCGATAGTCCCAACATCAATAAAAAATTAAAAGCGAGCGCTGATAATAAGGTTAAATGCGAACCAGAAATCGCTACTATATGACTTAGCCCACAACAAGAAAAAGATTTTTTCTCAATTGCATCTAAAGTATTTTTATAGCCAAGTAATAAGGCATTAGTGAGTCCAGCGTAAGGCTCTGGTAATGCGGAATTAATTATTTGGTAAACGCTACTTTTAATATTTAATAAATTAGAATAAAAATCTGAAGTATTATTTATAACTTTTATTTTTGGCCAAGCCATTAACGAATAAATATCATAACGCGCTAAATACCTATCATATCTAAAAGCCGACCAATTGTTTGGCGCTTCTAAATTTCCAGTGAGTTCTAAATTATCACCATATTTAAATTCAGGATATTTAGCGGTAGTCACTAATACTAAACCGTTAGTCTTTTTATTATTAACCTTAGAAACTTTAAAAGTTATTTTTTGGTAATCGCCACCAGGATCTATTTCTTCGGTTATTCTGCCCAGTAACACCACTTTTTGATCATTATAATTACTTAAATCTATTTGCGGTTTTTTAGTTTGATAAACTTCATAACGCCAACTACCAAGCAAGGCAAAAATAATAAAAACTAAAATAATTTTAAATTTTCTAAAACGCAAAAATAAAATCAGTAAAATATAAGTTGGGATATTAAAAGACGCCAGCGTAATACCAGTAATAAAACCTAAATTGGCAAATAAAAAAAGTGAAGCTAACATAACTTCACTTTAACAAATCACTAATTAAATTTTCTTAATTTTTTTCTTTATTTTTTTTAAAGCGTAAATACTCTTCCATAAAAGCTTTTAAATCACCATCAAAAACAGCCGAGACGTTAGAAGTTTCATATTCTGTACGATGATCTTTAACCATTTGATAAGGTTGCAAAACATAG
>Ga0302292_1002173_pt1 | contig 11904 bp, 10 predicted proteins | sample III_Fen_N2_1_FD_194553 | JGI IMG/M metagenome (GOLD analysis project Ga0302292, IMG submission 194553) | Peat permafrost microbial communities from Stordalen Mire near Abisko, Sweden - III_Fen_N2_1 | ecosystem: Environmental > Terrestrial > Soil > Wetlands > Permafrost | place: Sweden: Abisko...
TGATTCTGCAATTTGCACATCATTTGGGCAGTCAATTCCACGATACGATTATTCAATATGGTTCCCAACAAGTGCATCTGAAGGATCCAAAAGTGGAAGCCGAAGTGTTTGTGTCGCTCAACGGCCGACCGCACCAACTCTTCATAAGTCGTAAAACCAATCTTCTCAACGAATCCTATTCTTTGAAACACCGAACATGGCTAGAAACATTTCACGATACGGAAAACTTTTAAGCGCATTCATTGCAGTATTACTGACTGTAAACGGTTGGTGTCAAACTGTTTCTGGAACGGTTGTCGGAAGCGATAAACAGCCCGTTTTCGGTGTATTCGTATCGTGCGGAACCGTTGTAGGTCAAACGGATATTGATGGGAAATTTACCCTTCCGTGTAAAAGTTCTATGTTGGCTTTCTTCACCGGGCAACTCGACACGGTATTTATTTCGATAGAGGCGTTTCAGCAGCAAGGATCAAAGTTACAGTTGCAACAATCAGCCACCGACTTACAAGAAGTAGAAATCAAAAGCAAATTGTTGTTTTTCGACATCGGTTACCTGCCACCAATCAAAGGTGTTCAGATTGCCACCGGAACCAGTTCCATTATTCAAACCGAAGGTCAAAGTGGTGCCAAATCGACCGGAAACCCGCGTGAATTGTTTGCTAAAGTGCCCGGATTAAACATTTGGGAAAGCGACGGCGCAGGCATTCAAATGGGTGTTGGCGGACGTGGATTGAGCCCCAACAGAGCTGCCAATTTCAACATGCGTCAAAACGGATACGACATCAGCGCTGATGCCTTGGGTTATCCCGAAAGTTATTACACGCCACCTTTAGAAGCGTTGAGTTCCATTGAAATCATTCGCGGCTCGGCTTCACTACAATATGGTACGCAATTCGGCGGGTTGATGAACTTTGTGATGAAAGAACCCAATCAGCATTCGCCCATTGAATTTACAACGCGCAATACTGTTGGAAGTTTCGGCTACATTGGAACCTTTAATCGCATTAGTGGAACCGTCAACCGCTTTGAATACCAAGCTTATTATCAATTGAAAACCGGAAATGGCTACCGTATCAACAGCGACTTCACACAACATCAAGGATTCGCCCAAATCGGTTACCACATCAACGAACATCAACGCATTCGATTGGAATACACACGCATGTCTTACCTCGCTCAACAAGCCGGTGGACTCACCGATAAACAATTTGAAGAAGATCCACTGCAAAGCGTGCGCGACCGCAATTGGTTCAAGGTCAATTGGAATGTGTTGGCATTGCACTACGATTGGGAAATCAGCAAAGCAACCCGTTTTAACGTGCGCGCTTTCGGAATGGTTTCTCAGCGACTTTCCCTCGGTTTTTTAGGGAAAATCAGTCAGGCTGATCCGGGAGGAAACCGTGAAATGATTCAAGGCGACTTTAAAAACGCCGGTGTAGAAGCGCGTTTGTTGCACCGTTATTCCGTTTCGAAACGCGCATCCATTATTGGAGTTGCGTTGGTTGGTGTGCGCTATTACCAAGGGCAAACCACCAGTATTCAAGGAACGGCTCCCGGAGGAAGAGACGCCAATTTCAGCTTACTCCATCCGGATGATGTCGAAAATTCATCGTTCTCCTTTCCATCGAAAAACGCAGCTGCTTTTGTTGAGAATATTTGGTTTATCAAAAAGCGTTGGACCGTTAATGCCGGTGCTCGCTTGGAATACATCACCAGTGCTTCGAGCGGATTCTACAAACAATATTCCATTCATCCACTCAATTTCGATACGCTTGCCGTGTATAAAATTGAAGATGAAAACCAATTGACACGCACCGTTCCGTTAGCTGGAATAGGCAGTTCGTTCAAGACAGGAAAACTTTCGAGTTTTTACGCCAATTTCTGCATGAATTACCGAGCGGTAAATTTTAACGACATCCGCATCAATAACCCGAATGTGATTGTAGACACCTTAATGCGCGATGAATACGGTTCTACCACAGAGTTGGGATGGCGTGGTTTTGTAGTACCGTATTTGTACGTGGATGTTGCCGCATTTTATTTGTTTTACGGTGATAAAATAGGCTTGGCTCCTGAAACAAACGGCGTAAAGAAAATTCGCACCAACATTGGTGATGCCGTAAACAAAGGAGTAGAATTGTTTGCCGAATTTGATTTCATCAAAGCATTCAGAGACAGCGCCAAAGTGAGCTCATCGGTATTTGTAAATTTCTCTTACATCGACGCCAAATACATCAGGTCGAAGGAAAGCAACTACGTTGGAAAAGAAGTAGAATATGTGAGTCCGGTTTTGCTCAGAGCGGGTCTGAAAATTCGCAGTGATCGTTGGAGCGCTCAATTGCAAGGATCATACAATTCCAGTCAATTTGCCGATGCTTCCAACGCGATAGAACCAAGTGGCGATGCGGTAATCGGTCAAATTCCGGCTTATTTTGTGGTCGATTTTTCGGCCCGATATGCTTTCAAACGATTCTTCCAAGTGGAATTCGGGATCAACAACATGCTCAACAGTTCCTATTACACACGCCGTGCTACAGCCTACCCCGGTCCCGGTATTTTACCTTCCGACGGCGTTAATTTTTACACTACCTTGCAGTTCAAATTGGGCGAAGGAAAGTGAATCCAAGCGAGAAATACCGTATTGTACAACGTTTAGGCAATCAGAAACAACGCAAATTCGGCGATGTATTTTTGGTGGAAGACAAGTTGACCGGAGAATCGGGAACGATGAAAGTGGTTGCCAAATCGGGGAATGAACTCCGTGAAGCACGATTGCGTGCAGAAGCCGATTTCACCTTCAATCATCCGCAATTACCTGAAACACTTTATGTATTCGAATCGGAAACCGAATTGGTCGTCGTAAAAAGCTATTTTCAAGGTATTCCACTCGACACTTTTCTGAAATCGGTAAAATCAAAACACAAGCCTGCATTTTTACTCCATTTACTGGAACAGTTGAAACCTGTTTTTGATGAGTTAAATAGTCAACAGGTTGTGCACTTAGACCTCAAACCGTCGAACATCATTATCAATGGAAGCATCGAGAAATTTGAGGTTTACTTGATTGATTTCGGAATGGCGATACACACCAATTCAATCGATCATCGTAGCACTCTATTTCCGCTCGGTTATGCTGCTCCGGAGCTTTTACTCAACCGACTTCATCTGATCGACCAACGAACAGATCTGTTTGCATTGGGCATTGTACTTTGGCAATCGTTTACTGGGAAATTGCCTTTATTACATCCCAATCCGAGTATTACCACGAACCTGCAACTCACACATCCGCTACCCGATCACGACGATATTCCGAAGCGCTATTTGCCTATTTTGAAACGCCTTTGTGCGAAATACAGTTTTGGTGTTCCGCCCAATCAATTGCCAAGCGACACCATGGATTCGTATTTGAAAGAAGCAATGGATCAACGCTATGGAAACCTGGAAGAAGTGATTACCGATTGGAAAACAGCGCTGGAAAAGAAGAATTGGTTGGGGTTTTAGGAAGATCCAACAACAAAAGTCCCGTAGGGACGAAATATCTTAGATAAGATAGTTGTTAGAACCCTATCACCCTGTAAGGGTGAGATATTTCCCGAAAAATTCATGATAACCTTGTCTCGCCCCTACAGGGCGATTACGGATTGGCTTTGTTAATCCTACAATATTACGTCCCTACAGGACGAACAAAAATGTGTAAAAATAATGCGCAATAAATATGATTAACACTTATTTCCTTAAGCTATCAACTACAATTGTTATTGACAAAAAAAACGATCGATCAGCCCAAAGCTAACCGATCGTTTTCACTTAGAATATCTTGTTTAATACAAATCTTTTCTGAAGCCCAAGTTGAAACTGAAGGTCAACGGTGTGTACAAGTTTTGACTTCCTTGACTGGCAAGTGTGTTACTAGGAATAGCAAACAATGCGTAAGCCAACGACATATCAAAGTACAACATCCCGAAGGTAAAATGGTTTTTTACTCCGGCATTTACACCAAGGTTCAACCCGATGATGCGTCCTTTACTTGTTAAACCGTCTTGTAATTTATACAACGATTCGTCAAAATCTTGGTAATCTGCTTTCAATGAGCTGATAGACAACATGAACATGGAACCTCCATAAGCTGACCAACCGTAATCGTAACCGTTTCCAAGGTAATAACGCGTTCCACCTTCAATATTGGTGTAATTCATTTTTACGGTATAATTCACCTGCTTTACTTGTGGAGAAGTCATCACATCTCGAGCCTCTGCATTAGCAACACCAGGTGTATCGCTCATATTTGAAAGAGTCGTTGTTAACCTTCCGAAATAAGAAACTTCATCGTCTCTCGGTATTTCAACACCGATATGTATTCCGGGATAGGCTTTCGGAATTCCGAATCCTTTGATCATTGTAATACCTCCGGAGACGCCGGTTTGAGCCATTCCTAAAACTGAAATGAGCAAACTTCCTATTAAAACTATTTGTTTCATCGTACCGCTATTTTGTCTGTACTAATTCTTTGTATCGAAAACAATTTTCTTGGTGCGCTCCGGGCAAATATCCCGTACTCATCAAAAACTCATTTACAATCTCACTCCCAACAAATGTAAACGTCTTTTTGAAGAGTTTCGTCCATTCGGATAAACTTTTTGACGAATGTTGATCCAACCATTGTTTAAACGAGCCGAATTCTTGTTTTATCTGTACAATCCGTTGCGCGTTTGTTATAACAGCTTTCACCTTTAATTTGTTGCGAATGATACCACTATTTTGCAACAAGGTAGTAATTTTTTCGTCATCATACAAGGCTATTTGTTCGATGTTGAATTGATCAAATGCAAGGCGAAAATGAGGTTCACGCTTCAAAATCAATTCCCATGAAAGTCCAGCCTGATTGATTTCCAAGATCAAGCGCCCGAATAATTCATTGTCGTCAGTAATTGGAGTGCCGTAATGATAATCGTGATAAATACGGTGCACGTCATCTTCTGGTCGGTTGCCGGCGAATTCACAGTAATGCATCTTTCCTTGATTGTGTTTCGTTACATTTGTTCCTCACTCATTAAAGTTCGGTATTCGTATGGCAATATACGCATTCAATGGTTTTAAACCTGTCATCAAAGCTTCTAGTTTTGTGCATCCTCAAGCTTCCGTTACCGGAAATGTGATTATCGGTGAACATGTTTACATAGGTCCGGGAGCGGCCATTCGCGGCGATTGGGGACAAATCATCATTGAAGACGGTTGCAATGTGCAAGAAAACTGTACCATTCATATGTTTCCGGGAACCACCGTTACTTTGAAAAAAGGAGCGCATATCGGTCACGGAGCTATTATTCATGGAGGAACGATTGGTGAAAATTGCCTCATCGGGATGAACAGTGTGATTATGGACGATGTGGTGATGGAAGAAGAATGCATTATCGGAGCACTATGTTTCGTTCCGGCCAATATGCACCTTCCCCGCAGAAGTTTGGTGGTGGGCAATCCGGCGAAGATCATCAAAGAAGTTTCGGATGAAATGATCGCTTGGAAAACCAAAGGAACCGCGTTGTATCAGGCACTTCCTGCTGAATGTTATGCCACGCTCATTCCATGCGAACCGTTGCGTGAACCGGAAGCAGATCGACCTTCGCAGGAACAATTATTTAAAACGTGGGAATCGATTAAAAACCAATGAATTGATTTTTAATGTTGGATGCTTGATGTTGGATTAGATTTACCAAGAACTTAATTCCCCCTCTAGAAACTGACTATTAAAAATCCAAAGTCCGATAAATAAATCAATATTTCCACCTGAAATTTCATCAAAAATCAAGCATTAAAAATTAAACATCCCTTTTCTAAAATGTACCAAAATCCTATTTTCTGCGTTTAAGCGGTGACTTTTTTCAAGTTTTGACATTCAATTAAAAAATCGCTTATGAACCGCTTCTTGTTTTTTTTGTTTCTGATATCAGTTATTACTGCTCAAGCTCAATGCACCGATTGTACTTCATTGGAAGAAGCACTTAAAGATCCGTTGCGTGTGCAATCCTTAACGCTCAATAATCAAGGTTTAACGCTATTTCCGGCTGCGATTGCTCAGTTCAGTAACTTGCGTTCATTGGATGTATCGGAAAACAATATTGCTGAATTTACGCTTGAAAAACCGCTCTATGATTTGGAACGATTGGATTTAAGCGGAAATATTCCAGAGCCGCAAGCCATAGCATTATTGGCAACAAGTTACCCGAAACTCACCCACCTCGATCTTAGCAATTGCCACTTGGCAACTATTCCACCCGATTGTTTTCGCTTTCCCGCACTAAGATCGCTTGATTTATCGGCCAACGGGTTGATGTATTTACCGGAAGATGTGGAAACATTGAAAGAATTGCGCGAACTCAATCTCAACGACAACGACCTCAAAGATACGTATACCACACTCGGTTCACTTTGGAAACTGAATACATTGCACCTAGCGCGCAATCCGAGATTGAACCATTCGGGAGTTTTTAATTCGCTCAAAGCATCAACGAATTTGAACGAATTAGAGATAACGGATGCAGGCTGGAAATCGAACGTTGATCGTACATTGGCAGAATTGCCCTTAAAATCGGTCATCATCGATGGAATAGACGAAAAACTACCACGTGGCATCAGTTCCAACCCGACTATTCGCAGTGTGTGTATCTCTCATGCCAGCAACACCGATCAGATAGCCGACGGTTTAAAAGAAATGAAACAACTCACGCAATTGACCTTCGATGATTCTCCCGTTCCCGCGAATTTGGAAAAGGTAAATCAATTGCGTCAATTGAGCCTTAAAAACACACAAACAGCCAACCTAAGCGCCATTAGCGAATGGAAATTCTTAACAGAACTGAATGTTGCCGAATCATCGATGGAAGCCGCAGTTTTGGAAGAATTGAGCACGATTTTACCGAATACAAACATTGTTGCCAGCTATCAAGCTCCAAACCAAGAAATGGTCGACAATACATTACCGGCAATCTCTAATTTAACTTCTGTTACCACTCCCATCAAAGCAGATCAGAAAAGTGAAGTTACAGTAGCCGATGTAACCTTCGATATTCCACAAAACGCCTTCTTACGCGAAGACGGAACACCCTATAATGGAGAAGTAGATTTTACCGTAAAAGTTTACAACGATGCCGTTTCCATGGCGCTTGAAGGTGCTCCAATGGCTTACAATGACAACGGACGACAAGAAATATTTTCATCCAACGGAATGATTGACGTGAGCGCCACAACCATTGACGGTGAACCGTTGACAGCCAATCCATCAAACCCCATTTTAGTAGACATGCCGGATTTGCAACCCAATGCCGATACCAAACTCTACGCATTTGATCCGTTGACCAATGCATGGTTTACTATTGATGAAGGAGCTCGTAAGCAAAACAACGATTCTATTATCGGCGATTTGATGGATTCATTGAATCAAATTGATTTAAGTAAATACGTGAATTTACAATCAGTCGATCGGTTGTTTGCCATTGATTTCTCCAAAAGAAGCGTGGATGCTTCCGAATTTCACTTACGAACGTTTCTTCCCACAAATTCGATTATCACAAACAAAAGAGATCTCTGTATCACCAAAAGGCTGAACGAAGGAAAAGCCGTTTCGAAACAAACGTGGCACATCGATACCATTATGACGCCAAAATTAATTCAGTTGTTACATTCCATCGATGTGAGCTACTCGTTGAGTAAAGGCCACATCAACAGCAATCGTTTTAATTTTAAAACGGAACCGCGCGTAATTACGGATGTGCATATTCAACCTGATTTCACACGCGATCATTACCGCCTTACGTTCAATTACCGCGACACGCTGATTAACCTACCAGTCTACTTAAGCAGTTCATCCACCAGAAGAACCTTGCAAAAACACAAGCAATTTCAGCAACAACTCGAACGCGCTCAAAAAGCGGATCGAAAAGATGAAAAACGAATGATTCGAAGAAAAAAAGCGATTACGAATAATTACATCGATCAAAACCGTGCTATGTTGGTACAACAAGCGTTTGCAGAAGCTCAAGGTTCAGCAGAGGTTCGAGAGCGTCTTCGGTTTGCACTTCCAACTTTCGGGTTGTTCAATTGCGATCGATTTCAGCGATCACCCATTAATCAAAACTTTGCGCTGAACGCCGAGTTAATCGATCAGAATCAACTAAAATATGAAACGCCTAAAATGGTGCGTGTAGCTTTCCCTGGCAATTTCGGATACATTACCGCAACCTCTTCTTACATTCCGGTATACGAAAATGACAAGTCGATTGTATTAATTGAATTGCCTGAGTCAAAACTCGGTGTAATGATCGTAGGAAGTAAAAAAGAAGCCAATGCATCTGTCATTCATACAATTGATACCGCCGGCAAATCGGCTGAAGAATTAAGACAATTTATCTTCAACATTCAATGAAACTGTTGCTGAAGTCGGCTCTTGCTTGTTTGTTCGTTGTAAATGCAGTGGCGCAAGTTCCGTCTTTTGTAAAGGAAGCACGTTATCATCTGGAAGATTTCGATTCGTGTTATGCGCTCGAAGGTCGCGCTTACACTACTTCTGAAGTGAATGTACTAAGTGATTCGGTAAGCGCTATTGAAGAATTGATGCAATACTTTTTTGAGCGGAAATACAAGTCGAATGTGGATACGCTACAGCAAAGTGTGGTACTGACTCATCTTTCGCAAATAGCGGTGCATCGTGTAAACGGTATCAGTGGCGCCAAACCGGAAAAAATGCAACGCATCAAACGTAAATTGTTTCGCGTATTTCGATCGGCACGCAGTTCTTTCGGATTGATCAATGTGTACTCTTTTGACTTGGAATTGGTCGATACTCCGACCCATTTTTACTACGACAAAAACGGTACCGACGGCGGTTTTAACCTCTATAAAGGCAAGCATAAACCCAAAGCAACAAAAGAAGATCCGGAACCCGAAACAGAGGCGTTAAAATTGGTAACCGAAACAGAATTGTTTGCACAATTAGAGCAAAAGATGCGTAGATCAGGGTGCTCACACGAATTACAAAGCGGATTAGTGAGTTGTATTGGTTATGCAGTAATTCCCAATAAGAGGACTTTTTTCAGAGAAAAAACACCAACAGTGAAGGTGGTAATCATTACCGGAACGCGAAGATTACGGTTGGTGAAAGATCGACACAAAAGCGCATAAAAAAGCTCCGACGTTTACAGTCGGAGCTTCCACAGAATTAGATATGATTATGCTTGTTTAACGTTAACCGCCACTAAGCCTTTTCTTCCTTCTTCCAATTCAAACGTTACTTCGTCGTTTTCTTTTACTTGATCAACCAATCCAGATACGTGTACGAAGTACTCTTTGTTTGATTCATCTTCTTTAATGAAGCCAAAACCCTTGGTTTCATTAAAGAACTTGACAGTTCCTTTACCCATGTTTTTGTAATTATAATCAAACAAAGATGCAAAAAAACCGAATAAATGATGCTTTCGGAAAAAAAAATATGCGAAAAAACAAGCCGAATTCGTTGATGAATGTGATTGTTTAACTGTCAACCAGATCGGTGATGAGCTTCCAGTAGAGCATTTCAGGAAAGTTGATTCAAAACAAAAGGCTTCGTAAGTTAAACCTACGAAGCCTTTTAAACAGTGACTATGATTTCCTTATGCTAATTTCACATTAACGGCATTCAATCCTTTTTTACCATCTTGCAATTCAAACGAAACTTCGTCGTTCTCATTTACTTGGTCAACTAATCCAGATACGTGCACGAAATACTCTTTTCCTGTCTCTTCTTCTTTGATAAATCCAAATCCTTTTGTTTCGTTAAAGAATTTGACTGTTCCTTTGTTCATATACTTTACTTATGATGTAGACGCAAAGGTGCGATAATTAACCGAGTAAACACCATATTAATTGATTTTTATCGTAAAAAGTTTTGATAATCAGTGAAAAAGCCCGTTTTCATTAACAAAAAAAGAGGTTGTCCAAACGAACAACCTCTTTACTTTCAGCTTACTATCTTTATCAAACCAGCATTGTAACCGGGTTTTCCATGTAGTGTTTGAACGTTTGTAAGAACGCAGCTCCGGTAGCGCCATCCACTACTCGGTGATCACACGAAAGGGTTACTTTCATGATGTTTCCAACCACGATTTGTCCGTTTTTCACTACCGGCTCCTGACTAATTCCACCAACTGCCATAATACAGCTATCAGGCGGATTTACAATTGCTGTGAATTGTTCTATACCAAACATTCCTAAGTTGGAAATCGTAAACGTATTTCCCTCCCATTCTGCCGGTTGTAATTTTTTCTCTTTTGCTTTCTTCGCTAAAACGCGCACTTCATCGCCCAACTGAGCCAATCCTTTGGTATCGGCAAAACGAACTACTGGTACCAGCAAACCGTCTTCAACAGCCACGGCAACACCAATGTGCACGTGATTGTTACGACGAATCACATCACCCAACCAAGAACTGTTTACATTCGGGTGTTTTCTCAGCGCCATAGCAACCGATTTCACCACCATGTCGTTGAACGAGATTTTCACATCTTCAGCAGCATTCATTGTTTTACGTGCTTCAATCGCATTGTCCATATCCAATGAAATGGTCAGGTAGAAATGTGGAGCAGTAAACTTTGATTCGGCCAAACGACGTGCAATGGTTTTACGCATTTGCGAAATCGTTTCGTCGGTATATGATTCTGTTTGAGTTCCTCCCGAAGTAGCGGCAGGTCGTTGTGGCGCATCGTAAGGTACATAATGATCAACATCACGTTTTGTAATGCGACCACCTTCTCCTGTACCTGAAATAAAACCAAGATCAACGCCTTTTTCTTCAGCTAGTTTTTTAGCTAGTGGAGAAGCCAAAATGCGACCATTGGAAGAATTTGAAACAGCAACCGGTGCAGCTTTTGCCACTGCCGGAGCAGCAACTTCAGCTTTAGCAGATTCAGCTACCGGAGCAGGACTTGGTGTAGTCGCTACAGGAGCTGCTTCTGCTTTTTTCTCAGGTGCAGCAGCTCCAGAAGGTGTTCCAGGATTGGCAATAATTGCCGAAACGTCCTCACCTTTTTCACCGATAATAGCCAACAACGCATTTACCGGTGTCGCTTTTCCTTTTTCAATACCAATGTGCAATAAGATCCCGTCGTAAAACGATTCAAATTCCATTGTTGCTTTATCCGTTTCAATTTCGGCCAACAATTCGCCCGATTTTACGGTATCTCCTACTTTTTTATGCCATTCAGCTACCACACCTTCCGTCATGGTATCGCTCAACTTGGGCATATAAATGATTTCTGCCATAATTAGCTAACTCTATAAATTCGGTTATTAATATTCTATAATATATGGGTAGTTCGGTTCTTGATAGATGTCATCGTACAAGTCGTCGGCTTCAGGGTACGGTGAATTTTCAGCAAACGTTACCGCTTCTTCGACTTCTGTTTTTACCCACGTGTCTATTTCACCTATTTCTTTATCAGAAAGCCATTTATTTTGCTTAATCACGTTCAAACAATGTTCGATTGGATCTTGCTCCATCCATTCAGCCACCTCTTCTTTTGAACGGTATTTCTGAGGATCAGACATCGAGTGTCCTTTGTATCGGTACGTGCGAATATCCAACAAACTCGGGCCATCACCTCTGCGAGCGCGAGCTACAGCTTCTTCAATGGCATCATGAACAGCTTCAGGCGACATACCGTTTACTGATTTCGAAGGCATTTCATATGAAAGACCGATTTTCGATAAGTCTGTAACATTGGTAGTACGCTCAACGGAAGTTCCCATCGCGTAGTTGTTGTTTTCAATGATGTAGATCACCGGCAATTTCCAGTTCATCGCCATATTGAAGGTTTCGTGCAAAGCTCCCTGACGCACTGCGCCATCTCCCATTGAAACAAAAACCACATTGTCTGT
>Ga0302292_1002178_pt1 | contig 11894 bp, 11 predicted proteins | sample III_Fen_N2_1_FD_194553 | JGI IMG/M metagenome (GOLD analysis project Ga0302292, IMG submission 194553) | Peat permafrost microbial communities from Stordalen Mire near Abisko, Sweden - III_Fen_N2_1 | ecosystem: Environmental > Terrestrial > Soil > Wetlands > Permafrost | place: Sweden: Abisko...
GGGAGCTGATAACATAATGACTTTCCTCCACCTGTTGGCATTAAAACAAAGGTATCCTTTCCTTCAAGTACATTTTGAATAATTGCCTCTTGATTTCCTTTGAAATTGTCGAAACCGAAGTTCTTTTTCAACTGCGTAGTTAATGCAGATAGTTTAGCCATATCAGTATCTTGTGTAAAAAATGAATGCGAAAGTAGTATTTATTGTCGAAATACAAGCAAGTAATAAAATGTTTTTTTACTGTTTATTGCAAATAAACTCTAATTTTTCATTTATGCTTACTACGATTTGTCAAGCAAAAATAGAAACATGTTTTAAATATCCAACATGTTTTGAAAAAAAAAACAGGATCTTAACTAATTTATATAGTTGAGATCCTGCTTAAATAGAGTATTATTCAGGAATTCAGTTTGTTGCTAAATCGGGACTATGCAATCTTTAACCGATTGACATTTGTCTTTTCTATCTTACTTTGAGCATAAGGCAGTAAAATGGTGAGTTCTTTCTCGTTTTTAGAAGGCATTTCATACATTTCGTCCATCATGATGGTTTCGGTTATCGAACGAAGTCCACGTGCTCCCAGTTTAAACTCAATAGCTTTATCTACAATATATTCCAATACAGGTTCATCGAATTTTAGTTCAATGTCATCCATACCAAATAGTTTTGTATATTGTTTGATAATGGAATTCTTCGGTTCGGTCAGAATTCGTCTTAAGGCGACTCTGTCCAATGGTTCCAAATAAGTAAGGATAGGCAAACGACCAATGATTTCAGGAATTAATCCGAAAGATTTCAAATCCTGGGGAGCAATATATTGTAACAGATTATGCTTGTCTACCTGTTCGTTTTCCTTAGCAGCATTGTATCCCACCACGCGTGTATTCAGGCGCGATGCAATTTTTTTCTCAATGCCGTCAAACGCTCCACCACATACAAAAAGGATGTTTTGAGTGTTTACAGCAATCATTTTCTGATCCGGGTGCTTTCTTCCACCTTGTGGCGGTACGTTGACAACAGCACCTTCGAGTAGCTTCAGCAAGCCTTGTTGAACGCCTTCGCCGCTTACATCCCGGGTAATGCTGGGGTTATCTCCTTTGCGGGCAATTTTATCAATTTCGTCAATGAACACAATGCCTCGTTCAGCCGCTTTTACATCGTAATCTGCCACCTGAAGTAAACGAGTCAGGATACTTTCAATATCTTCACCAACATAACCGGCTTCTGTCAGTACGGTTGCATCTACAATAGTAAACGGAACGTGAAGTTTCTTTGCAATAGTCTTTGCCAAAAGCGTTTTGCCTGTACCGGTATAACCAACCATAATGATGTTTGATTTTTCAATCTCCACATCATCGCTGGTTTTAGCCTGCATCAAGCGTTTATAATGGTTATAGACCGCAACAGAAAGGTATTTTTTAGCTTCATCCTGACCAATTACATATTGGTCAAGATATTCTTTAATTTCTGTTGGTTTCGGAAGTTCTTCTTTTTGAAGATTAGGTAAATTGGATTTTTTGCTTGAATTTTCTTTTACAATTTCAGCCGCTTGCACGGCGCACTCGTTGCAGATATGTGCATTATCTTGTCCCATGATAAAGAATTCAACCTGAGATTCAGGTCGTCCGCAAAAGCTGCAATGTTTGGTATTTTTAGCCATAATAATCAGCCCCCTAAATCCCCTGAGGAGGACTTATTATTTATATTTGTCATTTTGATTTATATCAACAAAGTCCCCCTTGGGGGATTTAGGGGGCTTTGTTTTATTTCTTCTTCTCGTTGAATAATATTTTGTCAATCATGCCATAATCCAGCGCTTCTTCTGAAGTCATCCAATAGTCACGATCAGAATCTTTTTCAATTCGGTCGAATGGATTTCCCGAATGGTCGGCAATGATAGTGTATAATTCCTTTTTGAGCTTTTGAATTTCGCGGGCAGTTATTTCAATATCTGATGCTTGCCCCTGAGCACCACCCATTGGTTGGTGTATCATGATGCGTGAATGTTTCAGTGCTGAACGTTTCCCTTTGGCACCTGCTACCATTAATACAGCACCCATCGAAGCAGCCATACCGGTACATATTGTTGCTACGTCCGAGCTGATAAACTGCATGGTATCGTAAATTCCCAATCCGGCATAAACAGAGCCGCCCGGTGTATTCAGATATATTGAAATATCTTTGCCCGGATCAGATGAATCTAAGTAAAGGAGTTGTGCCTGAATAACATTGGCCGTATAATCGTCTACCTGTGTTCCAAGAAAGATAATACGATCCATCATCAATCGGGAAAAAACATCCATTTGGGTAACATTCAACTGACGCTCTTCAAGGATTGAAGGTGAAATATAGTTACTGGTAATATCGGCATATTTGTCTAAAGACAAACCATTCATACCTAAATGTTTAGTTGCATAATTGCGAAAATCATTGTTGTTCATAATTATATGAGTTTGAAAGTTTATAAAATTCGAGAATTTATCTGCAATGCAAAAATTCAAAGTTTGAAAGAATAATCAACTCAACAGATTTAATTGAAAAAGGCTTTTAACCATTCTTCAAAAAGAAACAAAGATATAACTATTTTGTTTGATTTTTCGCGGTTAAAAGCCTTTTCGGCAAAAAGTGTGATAATAATTGTTTAGGACAATTATTTTGCTTCAAACATTTTGTTGAATTCTTCGATGGAAACTTCTTTGTTATCTAATTTTACAGCTTCTTTTACAATTGCAAATATTTTTTCTTCAGCTACTTTGTCAACGATGTTTTTCAGAGTTTCTTCTTTCTTCATCATATCTTTAGCATAGTTGGCAATGATTTCATCATCCATACCAATCATTCCATATTGTGCAAATTGAGCTTTAGCCATTTTCTTGGCAAATTCTTCAACGTCAGTTGCTTCAACTTTTATATCGCTTGCTTTGGCCAGCTTGTCTTTGACTAAGTGCCATGTAAGGTCGGTAATCATCTTTGAATAATCTTCTTCCAGTGTTTCGGCGGTCAGGTTTTCGTTTGACGATAATACCCAACGTTTCAGGAATGTATCAGGGAATGTTAAGTTGTTATATTTAGCAACCAGCATTTCCTGAGCATCAACACCAAATTTATATTCGCTGTCACCGGTCAGGTTTTCCTGAATGTTTTCTTTGATTTTAGCACGGAACTCATCTTCAGTTTTTACAACGCCTTCGCCATAAACTTTATCAAACAATTCCTGGTTGATTTCAGATTCATGATAGCGGGTAATGCTTTCAATTTTCAATTGGAAATCTGCATCGATAGCCTTTGCAGCATCTTTCGAAATCTTCAATAATGAGCTGATTTCAGCTTCGCTTTCGAAAGCTTTAGCAGGATTAAAAGTGATTACGTCACCTTTTTTTGCTCCAACGAAAAGTGCTTTTTGAGCGTCGTCTTTCATGTAAGCAGCTGTTAGAGTAGCATCTTGTACTTTAATTCCAGCTTCATTTACTTTGCCGTCGGCTATTTCAAGCAATTCGCCTTTCAGCATGTCTTTTTCTTCTACAACTTCTTCCTGAATGTATTTTCCATAACGTCCGGTGTATGATTTTACCTGATTTTCAATCATTTCATCACTTACGGCGATAGTGTAGAATTTTACTTTATCTTTTTTTGTCAATTCCACTTCAAATTCAGGTGCAATGCCTAAATCAAAAACAAATTCGAATTCTTCCTGAGTGTCGAAATCGATAGCTTTTTGTTCAGTTTCATTTGGAAGGGGCTCACCAAGTATATTCACATTGTTTTCGCGAATATAGTTGTAAAGGTTATCCGAAACCAGTTTGTTGATTTCTTCTGCCAATATAGCTTTTCCGTACATCTTTTTTACTAAACCCACTGGCACCATGCCTGGGCGAAAGCCGGGGATATTTGCTTTTTTACGATAGTCGCGTAAAGTTTTGTCCACTTTCTCGGCATAATCCACTTTTTCAATGCGTAATGTTACAATTGCATTGTTTTGATCGAGGTCTTTTCTGACAATATTCATAAATATAATAATATAGTAATTTACTGATGCTTATCTTTCCGTAATGGGGTGCAAAGGTACAAAAAAAAGAGATACGACATCCTTTTTGAAATAAAAAAAATCCAAATGGCTTAAATTTTGAGTTTCAATAATTTACTTGATGTCGTTGAACCACTTTGTTTAAAGTGAAAAGAAGAAGTAGACTGTTCCGTTACTTCTCTTTTCCCGAAGTTTATTCTGGCAAAATCAAATGTCAAAATAAGTATACCAAATTGATGGATAAAACCTGATTTGTTGCTTTCGTAGGTGTGGGTAAAGCACTATTTGTGTTTGAAGTGTCCTTTAACCCCTGACTCCAGGTTGCTCCGAGTTGGATTTTTTTGAATATCTCAAGTCCTGCTCCGAAGTTATACCCATAATCAATGTGATCTGTTGAGCTTTCAAAAGTGTCGCTTTTTGTTGTATTGGTTTTTTCGTCAACAATTTTTCCACTGAGCGCATACCCTCCATAAATGCCGCCAAAACCATATATTCCTATAGCTCCCAGCAATAAATGGTATCGGAGGTTCAGCGGAACTTCAACATAATTCATTTCTTTGTAACCTTGTTTTATAACGCCTGCAATATTCGTACTATCACCGAATGTACTTCCTTTTTGAGAAATTAAAGCAGCGATTTCAAATCCGAGTCCCGATTTTTTCGGCATTGCCTGATAAACCAGTCCGATTTGGTATCCGGTTAGATTGGTGGAGCTAAATCCATTCGTAATTTCGGAACGATTAAAGGTCTTAACTTCGGTGGCCATGTTTACACCGGTTTTTATACCTAATTGAGCAAAAATGCCTGATGAGCATAATAAAGCAAATAGTAGAAAGGTGTGTTTGCGATTCATAGCAATAGAAAAAAATCAATAAATTTTGGTGTTGAAGACTTTTATAACGACAATTTGCGATTTATAGTATAAGCTATAAATCGCAAATTGAGTTTAAATCGTTAATTGTCAGTTTCAACAATTATTTTCTGGTCATACGTTTACGTTCGTTTTCATCAAGATAAATTTTACGTAAGCGGATGCATGTAGGCGTAAGTTCTACATATTCATCTTCTTTGATGTATTCCAGTGCTTCTTCTAAACTGAAAACAACCGGTGGAATCAATTTAGCTTTATCATCAGCACCAGACGCACGCATGTTGGTGAGTTTTTTCGGCTTGGTTACATTTACAACCATGTCGCCTTCTTTCGAGCTTTCGCCAACTACCTGACCTGCATAAATTTCGTCTTGTGGGAAGACGAAAAATCTACCGCGATCTTGTAACTTATCCAATGAATAAGCAAAAGCAGTACCACCTTCCATCGCGATAATCGAACCATTTGTTCGTTTTTCAATATGTCCTTTATAAGGTTGATATTCTGAGAATCGGTGCGACATAATAGCTTCACCGGCCGAAGATGTTAAAACGCTGTTGCGTAGTCCGATAATTCCACGAGAAGGAATCATAAATTCTAATTGAATCCGATCGTTCATTACTTCCATGCTTAGCATTTCACCTTTACGGATAGCTACCATTTCAATAATTTTACCAGAACAGTCTTCGGGTGTATTTATACTCAGTTGCTCAATAGGTTCGCAACGTACGCCATCAATTTCTTTGAAAATAACCTGAGGTTGACCAACCTGTAGCTCGTAACCTTCACGGCGCATGGTTTCTATCAATACCGACAAGTGAAGCACTCCACGTCCGTATACATGCCAAACGTCTGAATCCGGATTTTTCTCTACGCGTAAAGCAAGATTCTTATCCAGTTCTTTCATTAAACGATCGTGAATATGACGAGAAGTTACAAATTTACCTTCTTTTCCAAAAAATGGCGAAGTATTGATTGTAAATACCATACTCATAGTTGGTTCATCAATTGCAATCGGAACTAATGGTTCCGGATTAAGCAAGTCACAAACAGAATCGCCAATTTCAAAACCTTCGATACCAACCAATGCGCAAATATCACCTGATTTTACTTCAGTAGCACGGGTGCGACCTAAGCCGGTGAATGTGTGTAACTCTTTGATACGGCATTTAATAGCTTTGCCATCGCGTTTCACTAAATTCACATCCATACCTTCGCGCAATGTGCCACGATGAACACGTCCAACTGCAATACGACCAACATACGATGAGTAATCTAATGATGTGATCAGCATTTGAGGAGTTCCTTCCAGGTAAACCGGTTCAGGTATATATTTGATAATTGAATCAAGCAATGGTATAATACTGTCAGTCTCGTCTTTCCAGTCTTCCGACATCCAGTTGTTTTTAGCTGAACCGTAAATAGTATGGAAATCCAACTGTTCCTCGGTGGCATCTAAATTGTACATCAAGTCGAAAACCATTTCGTGAACCTCATCGGGGCGACAGTTTGGTTTGTCTACTTTGTTGATTACAACGATAGGTTTCAATCCCAGTTGCAATGCTTTTTGCAATACAAAACGAGTTTGAGGCATAGGTCCTTCGAAGGCATCAACCAACAAAAGCACACCGTCGGCCATGTTTAATACACGTTCCACTTCACCGCCAAAATCGGAGTGACCCGGAGTGTCGATAATGTTTATTTTGTACCCAAGATAGTCTATGGATACATTTTTGGCTAATATAGTTATACCTCTTTCACGTTCAAGGTCATTATTATCCATGATTAACTCTCCCGCGGTTTCATTGTCGCGGAACAAGTGTCCAGCTAATAACATCTTGTCAACCAAAGTTGTTTTTCCGTGGTCAACGTGGGCAATAATAGCAATGTTTCTAATTTTTTGCATGTAACACAATCTTTTTTTTGAGGGTGCAAAGTTAGTCAAAATAATTCAATATCTATTTTGTTTTGCAATTCATCTGAATAAGAGCGATTAAACAGGTATAATTTAAGTTCTGAACCCGTTTTTTTTAAATTTACATGAAAATGGGAGTTAATCTATTGCTCAATAGAAAAAAAACTGTACTTTTGCAGTCCAAATTTTAGCGTAATCTCTGACAGAATAAGTAAGGTCTGTGAATATTGCGCATATTATTAATTAAACAAAGAGCAATAATGGACTTAATTAAAATTGCAGAACAAGCATTTCTTGTTGAAAAAACGCATCCAGAATTCAAAGCCGGTGATACAGTAACTGTTGCTTACCGTATTATTGAAGGAACAAAAGAACGTATTCAGGAATTTCGTGGTGACGTTATTAAAATCGTTGGACACGAAAATAAAAAACGTTTTACCGTTCGCAAAATTTCAAGTAATATTGGAGTAGAACGTATTTTCCCATTAGATTCACCTTTTATCGAAAGTATCGCTGTTAATAAACGTGGTAAAGTTCGTCGTGCTAAATTATATTATTTACGTGCACTTACAGGTAAAAAAGCAAGAATCAAAGAAAGACGCGTATAATTACCGTCTTCCGAAGAAGAAACAAAAAAGAGAAATTCGCAAAACGAGTTTCTCTTTTTTATTCTGTACTATTCGACAATTTTACGTTTTACGGGTATTAAAAAAAAGAGTATATTTGCAACTTAAAAGAGTATATTCTGATTAATCGTAAAATGCTAACCACTTAATAACAATCCATAATGAGTTTATTAAACGATATAGGAAAGTATGTTCTATTAATGAAGCGGGTTTTTGCAAAACCCGATCGTTGGAAAATGTTTTTTCGACAATTTCCAAAGGAGCTTGAAAAACTGGGTTTACAGTCGCTACCTATTGTGGCTATTATATCTGTTTTTATTGGATTCATTATGACCATGCAAACCAAACTGAATACGTCTAATCCGCTTCTTCCGGTTTATACCACAGGTTTGGTTACACGCGATACCCTTTTACTTGAGTTTTCGTCCACTATATTATGTCTTATTCTGGCAGGAAAAGTAGGCTCAAATATCGCTTCTGAAATTGGTACAATGCGCATTACCGAACAGATTGATGCTCTCGAAATTATGGGTGTAAATTCAGCCAATTATCTGATTTTGCCTAAAATTGCCGCATTCATCATTATGATGCCTTTTTTGGTTATCTTTAGTATGGCATTAGGGTTATTTGGTGGATATTTTGTCGGGATTCTTACCAGTATCATGACCACAGGTGATTACTTGATTGGAATACAATACGCTTTTGTGCCTTTTTATGTTTTTTACTCCTTGCTCAAATCGATGCTTTTTGCATTTATCATTTCTTCAGTAGCCGCCTACTATGGGTATTATGCTTATGGAGGTGCTCTTGATGTGGGAAAGGCCAGTACAAATGCAGTTGTAAACGGAAGTGTTTTGATTCTGTTTTTCAACATTCTTATCACCAAAATCATGCTTAACTAAAGCCCCTAATTCCCGAAGGGTAGGAATAAACACGAAGCGTTGAACGCAAAATGTAAAAGAAATGATTGAAGTAAAAAATGTAGATAAATCCTTTGACGGCAACCATGTTTTGAAAAACGTTTCAGCTGTTTTTGAAACCGGTAAGACTAATATGATTATCGGTGCTAGTGGTTCCGGTAAAACGGTGCTGATGAAAAGTGTTATCGGTCTGCATCGCATAGATAATGGTCGTATTGAATACGATGGTCGTAATCTGCCGGATATGCGCATGAGTGAGATTCGTATTCTGCGTCGTGAGGTGGGCATGTTGTTTCAGGGTTCGGCTCTTTTCGATTCATTAAGCGTCCTCGAAAATGTTATGTATCCGCTTGAAATGTTTTCGCCCACTACCAGAGATGAAATGGAAGCACGTGCTATATTTTGTTTGAAGCATGTTAGCTTGGCCGAAAAATCGTATGGCTTGGCTCCTTCCGAAATCAGTGGTGGTATGCAAAAACGTGTAGCCATTGCCAGGGCTATTGCTTTACAACCGAAATATCTGTTTTGCGATGAGCCAAACTCTGGTCTTGATCCTAAAACATCGTTGATTATCGACCAGCTTATTCATGAAATTACGCATGAGTTTAGCATAACAACCATCATCAACTCTCATGATATGAACTCTGTAATGGAGATAGGCGAAAATATTATTTTTATTGAAAAAGGCGAAAAAGCCTGGCAAGGGAACAAAGATGACATTTTTCATGTTGATAGTAAGGCGCTAAACGATTTTGTATTCGCGTCGCAATTGTTTAAACAAGTTAGAAAAGTCAATCAATGAAAATTATTTCTTATAATGTAAACGGAATCAGGGCGGCTCTGAGTAAAAATTTTACAGAGTGGCTTCAATCTGAGAATCCCGATGTGCTTTGTCTTCAGGAAACTAAAGCTCAACCGGATCAAATTGATACAATGATTTTTGCCGAACTCGGTTATACGTCTTATCTGCATTCTGCTGAGAAAAAAGGATATAGTGGCGTTGCTATTTTAAGTAAGCAAGCGCCTGACCGGGTGGTAGTCGGGATGAATAATCCGATTTATGATGCTGAGGGTCGTGTAATTCGAACCGATTATGGTGATTTGTCAATAGTTTGTGTGTATATCCCTTCGGGATCGTCGGGTGATGAGCGGCAAGCATTCAAAATGAAGTTTCTTGCAGCATTCGGATCATTCATTTTAGAATTACGCAAAACCAGACCAAATCTGGTAGTATGTGGAGATTATAATATTTGTCATAAACCTATTGATATAAATCATCCTGAACGTCAAAACGGAGTTTCCGGATTCTTACCGGAAGAGCGTGCGTGGCTTGATCAATATCAGGCTGATGGGATGGTAGATTCATTTAGAGAATTTGATAAGAGTGCTGAAAAATACAGTTGGTGGAGTTATCGTGGAGGTGCACGGTTTCGCAATGCAGGTTGGAGAATTGATTATCATTGGGTGACTGAATCACTTCGGGATAAATTAAAATCGGCTGCAATTCTTTCGGATGCTATACATTCCGATCATTGCCCGGTAGTAGTTGAGCTAATTTGAATGTTCTTTAATTGAGAAAACAGATTTTAATGTGAAGTTTAACACTAATTTGTTCACGGTCTCTAAATAACTTGTTTTTAATGATAAAAAATGATAAATCTTTGACGGTGCGGTTTAAATGACCTAAAATGTTTTTAACTTTGTCCATTCAATAAATACTTGCCAATATGAAATTTACTTTTTCCAGGTTAATTCTTTTTTTTGCTATAATAGGTTTCCTTAGCTCGTGTCTGGGAACAAGTAGTACAACAACTATTTCTTCGAGTCCTTTTTTCTCATCATTGGTATTTAAAACGAATGATTCAATACCGTATTTGAGTACAGCAGTTTTTACGCTGAGCGATTATGATGCGTTGTTAAAAGATTCAATAATTACAAATGTTGATTCATTGCCTTATAAAACCCGCATTGACAGCGTTTATCCAACTTTTACTTTTGAGAGTTCTACTGCGATAAGACTATATTACCTTCCGGGTAATAAATATAAACGGGACTCAGTTTGGTTGACCGGAACTGATACCATAGACTTTAAGCAACGGGTTCGAGTAAGAAATTATGCTACAGACGGTAAAACTTACAGAGACTACCTGGTTAAAACAAATGTTCACAGCGTTGATCCGGAGGTTTATGTGTGGAAGAAAATGTCTGAAAATTTAAATTCAATTAATTCAACCAGTCAGAAAGCAATTACCAGAAACGATACATTGTTTTATTATCAGAATGATGGAACGAATAGCTACCTTACTATTTCTACGAATGGTTCAACTTGGAAATCGTCATCTTTAACGGGCTTGCCAATAGACAAGCCGCTGACTGACATGGCTCTATTCAAAGGAATTTTTTATGTTAGTAGAGATGGGGTTAATCTTTATTCTTCGAATGATGGTATCAGTTGGATAAAGAAATCACTTGCCGATTTTTCATTTAAATCTCTTCTTTTTGTTTTTAATAATCAATTGTGGGCTGTAGTTCAGGCAAGCGATGGTTATCATTTTGCTACTTCTACAGATGGTAATGTCTGGTCAATGAGAGGTACAATACCGGATAACTTCCCGGTAAGTGACTTTGCTTCGGTTTCATATAGCTCTCCGACCGGAAAAGAAAAGGTGTTGGTAGCAAATGGTCTTTCTGCAAATGGCACGCTTTTAAATAACCGTTGGAGTACAGAGGATGAAACTGGTGTCAATTGGGTAGACTTTAGAAATGAAAATGCTACGCTTGATACTTTGGCAATTGGCGCATCAGTAATCTCGTATGATAATAAATTATTAGCTTTTGGTTTAAGAACAGATAATGGAAAAAGTTATTATAAGATATCAAAAGACGAAGGTTTAAGCTGGCACAGCTGTGATAGCGTACGAAACGTTCTTCCTGAAGGTTATCTGGAAACCCCACGCAGCTATCAGTCAGTAGTGGTTTTCAAACCAAGAGCATATAATAAGCTAGATTCTAAAGATTTAATTGAACAATCTAACCGCATTTTTATTATTGGAGGAAAATCAGGTTCGACAATATATTCGGATGTTTGGACAGGGAAATTAAATAGAAAAAATTTCTTGCGACAAACTATTTATCTCTACTAGTTTAGAAATGTGCTTTCGGTTTCGGAGGCACATTTTTTTATTATTTAATATCGCGCGCTGATTTTTTTTGTTACTTTTGCGCCTTCAAAACAAACACTAATTAATGAAGTCAACTAAACAGCATAATACAAAATCTATCCGGTTCCGTCGTTGGAGCAGGGCAGGATATGCTATTTTTTGTAGTTTGGCTTGCAGTGTAACCATTGGTAATGTGGCGGTTTCCATTTGCGATAAGTCGCTACAAAAAGCGGTTGGAACATCTGTATTTTCGCTTTGTGTGAATGATTCAGAATCGGAATCGCCCGAGAAACTCAAAGAACAGGCGAATTTAGAACTTGCAATTACCCAATTGCAGGAAACTGTTTTATTGGAAAGAACTTTCGAAAGTGCTGCTGCGT
>Ga0302292_1002179_pt1 | contig 11889 bp, 7 predicted proteins | sample III_Fen_N2_1_FD_194553 | JGI IMG/M metagenome (GOLD analysis project Ga0302292, IMG submission 194553) | Peat permafrost microbial communities from Stordalen Mire near Abisko, Sweden - III_Fen_N2_1 | ecosystem: Environmental > Terrestrial > Soil > Wetlands > Permafrost | place: Sweden: Abisko...
TGCTGGGTAATTTATTTAAAACCGGCGAAGAGCTAAGTATTGGTCAATGGCAGAAAATTGCCATAGCCCGTGCTTTCTACAGAAATTCTCCAATCCTTTTTATGGATGAACCTTCCAGTGCCCTTGACGTAAATTCCGAAAAACAATTATTAAACAAATTAAAAGATTTGTCTAAAGGCAAAACCGTTGTCATCATCAGTCACCGTTTGTCTACCGTACGATGGGCCGACATTATCTATGTCCTTGACAAGGGGCGGGTGGTTGAATCTGGTTGTCATGATGAGCTAATGGAGAAAAGCGGGAAATACTTCGAACTGATTCAGACCTCTAAAGAGTTTGATTAGTTATACTAAAACAATTCAGGGCAACATTTTACTGCCGCCCTGAAACTTACCATCATTTGAAAGATGGTTCTCTTATTTAAATACGGCATCTTTTATTGTCGGCGTTCCTTCAATTATGCCGCTACCTTTTCCAATAAATGTTTTTGTATCACCCATTGCAAGAGTTCGGGCTTCTTCCGAGTTTTTAACATAAACGAAAACTTCATCAGTCCTTTCCTGGTCAGTAGATAAAATAACATATAAATGTTTGGTTTGATCCATGCTCATACTTGCTACTTTTCCTGTAATTTCAATAGTATTGCCCTTGTATTCCTTATCGGCTGCAGTTACATTGCTTTTATAATCCGTATAATATTTAGAAGATAGAACTACCTTTGGGGCAGAGTTTATTGCCGCTTTTTTGTTAGTTTGTTCAGTTGGAACAGTAGCCGGCGTCCTGTTTTTGTATTTATTTGTAATAAATACAATGATTAATAAGGCGATTATTACGGTAATTACTGTTTTCCAAAAATTCTTAATGCTTGAGCTTTTAAATAAGGCATAAAGGCCAACGGGGAAAAATACAATGATCAGTAACGCAACTAACCATATCTTGTCGTACCATTTTTCATTTTCAGGAATGAGAGCGTTTGTGAGATTCTCAACATATTCCTTTGCATCATCTGTGCTAATCCCGTAAGAGTTACAGCATTCCTTTACGGCCTGATTTTCCCCTTCTGTCTTAAAGACTTCAATAATACGATTGTCAATTTCTTCTGTGTTTTTCATAGTGTTGATAATTAGGTTGTTATAAAATAATATATAAGCGGTCACATAAAAGCCTCGCTTAAATAAGCCTATCAGATTTCATGGTTTAGAGTTCATAATTCATCAAATATACATTGAATTTTAAGATTCTATTCTCCTATAACAGAAAAATAAAATATATTTTTTACACTTAACCCATCATATTATTATGGGGCGAATGTTTGGTTTTTTAAAGTGAAGAGTTTAAGCACGTTAAAAGATTTAGGCATAGACTCCATAAGTTTAAGGTCACCTGATGTGGTCATGCTTGCCATTTTTCAGATCTGGAACAGATCATGAACAAGTATCTATATCTTATGAGTCTTCAAACCAATAATCAAAAATGAAAAATGCCGGGAAATGAAAATTAGGGCGATTAATAGATTCTGTTATTAATCGCCCTGAGGAAATTCTGAGGAACAGCAGACAAAAGGCAGGTCTCACTCCAAATGCCGGAACCAAGATTATTAACACTAATACAAATATCTTCTCTTATTCCAATGTTTTCACAATCAGGTGAGATTGTGTTCTTCCTGATATATATATATGATGTGTAGCTTTGATATAATCAGATTCCTTTGCATGATAAATATCGATGAACTGTTGCGGATTACGGTCTACCAAAGGGAACCATGAACTTTGTACCTGTACTTGTATTTTATGACCCCTTAAGAATGTATGGGCAACATCACGAAGTTCAAACTTGACTTCTGTAATTTTACCTGGTATCAATGGCTCCGGATTAGTAAGACTATTTCTAAATTTGGCACGAATGACATCCGCACGGATTAACTCTTGGAATTCACTTAATTGGACATTCGGTTTTGTCGTTGAATTATTTTCCGCAGTTTCGGGAAAAACATCAATGACTTTAACCACAAAATCAGCATCAGTTCCTGTTGTTGATACATATAAATCTGCAACAATAGGTCCGGAAAGTGTTACGTTTTTATCAAGTGTATCTGAGGTATAAACGAGCACATCGGGACGAGTCGCTGCAAAACGTTGATCTTCTATCATATATTCGGCACCAGGATTAGTTCTTATTTCCGATGTAAAAGGTACAGGCTTTTTGGGATCACTCACATATTCATCAAATGTATCGACACCTGTTGTATCTGCCGAGAAAGACACCTTACCATGCTGACTTAAATATATATTTTCATCATGTGCATTAACTGGCGGCCATTGCTGATATTTTTTCCAAACATTGGTGCCGGTCTCAAAAACAAGAGCTTTAGGCAGTTCTATTGTTCCTTTGCCTTTCAGGTAAAAATTAAAGAACGGCAATTCAACACTATCACGATAATAGACGGATGTCTCAGATCCGAAATCAATGTTGCCGAAGGACTTTCCAGTACCACGTGCAAATCCGCCATGCGACCAAGGTCCCATCACTAATCTATTATCAGCATCAGGACTATTCTTATTGATGGCTTCAAATGTTTTTAAGGGTCCGTACAAATCTTCCGCGTCGAACCAACCACCTACGGCTAAAACAGCTGGTTTTACATTTTTCAGATGAGGCAGTGGTGTTCGGCTTTGCCAATATGAATCATAGGTTCCATGGTTCATAAAGTCTATCCAAACAGGAATTTTATTTTTATAGTATTTGTCGTTCAGATCGGTGAAAGTTCCATTTCTTAGAAAGAACTGATAACCATCTTTTGTCCCGATATCAAATCGTTCTGCTGGTTTTGTCGTAGGTTCGGGACGAATTTGCCCAAAGTTCGAGAAAAAGAGAAAATTACCGAGGAAGAAAGCCCCATTATGTGTAATGTCATCTCCAACAAACCAATCGGTAACGGGAGCTTGGGGAGAAACGGCCATTATTGCCGGATGGCCACTCAAAAGAGTTTGCGTAGCATAAAACCCGGGATAGGAAATACCCCACACACCTACTCGACCATTATTGTTGGCAATATTTTTAAGAAGCCAATCGACTGTATCGTAGGTGTCTGAGCTCTCGTCAATATCTTTTTTCCCCTTTTTATTGGGAATATATGGTCGTGTATCTACAAAGTTCCCTTCTGATTCCCATTTTCCTCTTACATCCTGATATACGAATATGTAGCCTTCCCGTATAAACGATGCCGACGGGCCCAAAGCGTGCTTGAATTCAGTTTCTCCGTAAGGTGCCACAGAATAGGGTGTACGACAAAGGATAAAGGGATATTTATGGGTATTATCCTTGGGTATATAAATAGAGGTAAATAGCTTTACGCCATCGCGCATGGGAATGCGTCTCTCAATTTTAATATAATTATCACGTATATAGGCAGAATCTTCTTTGTTTATGTAACCCCAGCCATTCTCCGGAATGGTTGGGGTTACTTTTGGCTGACTTTGGGTAAACGCAATATTTGGCAAAATAGTCAATAAAAACAACAAAGATAAGAAACGGCCTTGTTTTATGGTCAACGCATTCTTTTTCATTGCTTTAAAATTTATTGAGCTTTAAATTTATCCCAATTAAGTTCATTATCGGGTATGGCCAATTGTGTAAATACAGCACCACTATCCTGAGCAACAGGGATCTCACTTAAACGATTATATCTTCGAAGGTCAACCCAACGATGTGCTCCAGGTTCAAACCATAAAGAATAACGTCGTTGAAACAATATTTCCGTAATTAAACTATTCAAATCGGTAGCGCCAGTATAGGGAGCCAAATTTGCAGAAGCACGGATCACATTTATTGCCTTTACGGCATTATTTGTTTGAGTTAATTGTGCAGAAGCTTCCGCATAAATCAATATCAGCTCTTCATTTCGGATATACTTAATTGGCGAAGTTGCACTAGTCCACCGTTTATCCTGATATTGGCTTGACAAAGCCACCTTCCCGGCAGTGCTAACCAAAGGGGATGTACGATGGAAAAATTTGGCGGTTACTCTCGAATCGCCAGGAAGGGCATCTGCTATTAATGACGGATGGACTACCGGGCCACTGCTATAAGAGGCATCCAAAACATAATACAAAGGGTTGTTCGTATCTGGTGAATTACCATAGACGTGAGCCGGGCCGAGATCAAGGTCGCCGTTAAGATCAAAAAAAGATTGAGATAATGCGTCCAAAGCTCCTTGCCAGTCTTTCTGATAAATAGAAACCCTTGCAGCAAGTGCGCGATTCACTTTTCTTAATCCTGCCGGTGTGTTAAAATCAGCGTACCCTTTGGTTAATGTAAATGGAAGAGTCGTCCCTCCTTTTGCCAGTAAACTATCACCTTCATCCAATATTCCTTTTATTGCTTTAAGTGCATTAACATAGCTTACAAAAGGACCTGGATTTAAAGGGTCGCTGACATCAATGCGAATACCGTTTTGGTACAACGAGTTTGCAGGGACAAGATATTGGTATCCTTGTATGGTTTTTGCAAAACCGATATAAGCATTCTTTTCAGTGTCACTAGCCGACGATGTATTATTAACAGCACTTATTAATACATCGGCTTGTTTTATAGCCGTATATGGGCCAGTATAAGCAGCTGCCACTCCGTAAAAACTAGAGCTTGGTACCTTTTCTGCCTGGCCTGTCCAATACTGAATATTCCGGGGATCAGAGCCATTGAAATACCAGACGTCTCTTCCGAAAGTACCAAAAGCATTGGTAGCGATGCTAAGATAGGCTTTACTTCGCGATTCAAGTCCTGTAACAAGGGTTTGTAACTGATCTGCCGTAGCGTTTGATGTAACACTCGAAACGGAAGGATTATTCGGGTCTGCAATATCTTTCAATTCGCAAGAAGAAGCGAATAATAAACCTGTAAGCAATATATAGGTGGATATTTTATTTCGACTTTTCATTTTTGTGCTTTTTAAATTTATTAAATAATTACAAGTCAACCTTTACGTTAAACAGGATGCGTTTGGAAGACGGATACTGGAACAAATCGGTACCAGAATTAATGGCAGATTCAGATCCAAAGTTAGATACCTCAGGATCATATCCTTTATAAGGTGTGAAAGTAAGCAGGTTTGTAGCCGAAACGCCAACACGTAACCGATCAATTGCCTTAGCAAACGTATTTCGGAATAATCTTTTCGGAATTGTATAATTGAAACCGACTTCCCTTAAACGAAGGTAGCTTGCATCCTGAACATACTGAGCAGCTGTAGTTCCAAGATCATTGTCCCTGATCGTATGATTTTCATTCCAATCAGAAGTTGTTTCACCGGCATCGGTATTATACAAAGTAAGATTAAGTACTTTCCCGCCTTTTTTCCAATCCCAAAGCGCAGATAAATCGAAATTTTTCAAGAAGGAGAAATCATTATACCATGATGTCTGGAAATCAGGTTGCGAATTACCGTAAACGGTATAATTTCCGGAAGAAGTCAGTGGTAATCCAACAATAGTAGTTGGAGAATAACCTTCCTTGATCAGATATGTCCCGAATGTCACACCATAAACGCCTGTTGTGTAGGAAGGCACATCCAGTTTTGTGATCTTAGATCTGTTTTGAGTAAAATTAATACGGGTATTCCATGTAAAGTTCTTTTCCGAAATGGGTGTTGCCGATATAGATAATTCAATACCGTTGTTTCGTAATGAAGCTGCATTTACCTTCTCAGTTCCAAGTCCTGTGGATTGAGAAAGCGTCAAATCCTGAATTAAGTCACTTACATTTTTTACATAATATGTTCCCTCAAAAGATAACCTGTTATTAAAGAAACCAATATCAGCACCAATCTCAAGTTCTCCTGCACGCTCTGGTTTAATATTCGGGTTACCGACAGTCGTTGAAACAACAGATCCTAAAAGACCACCGACAACAGTTGGAGTAAGCGAACTGTAAAGACTTCCGTAAGGAGGGAGTCCACCAGTCTCACCATAAGCTATACGAAGTTTAAATTGACTGATATAGCCAATCTTCCAAAAATCGAATTTAGTTAAATTGGCAGCCAACGACGCTTTGGGAAAAGCATAAAATTTGTTGGCATCACCATTTAGCGTTGATTTATCCAGACGTAAGCCCACGGTTCCAATGATCTGATCATTGTAGTTAACTTCCTCCTGGCCGACTGTCCCAAAGTCCTGAACCTTTTGAGTACCTTGTGAATAAACAGACTGAACTCTGGCCTGAGCGATGGATTGTTGTCCAGCTACCAAACCTTGTCCTTGAACAAAAATGCTGTTTGATTTTGTTTCCAGTCCTACAGCTCCCAGTTGTGAGGTAAATTGAAATTTATTGGCTTTTTGTCCATAAATAAGAAAACCTTGGTAGTTCGTATTAATTTGTTCATTAGAACCAAGAATTAGATTGCCAGGATATGTAGAATTCTTTTGGGATTGCAAATCATCTGGATAATATTCCTTGCTATCTTGGTTGAGATAGTCTATCCCACCTTGTAAAGACAGTTTCAAGGTCGTATTCTTCTTTTGGATAAATTTAAAATTAACCGTACCTGACTGAATAAAACGATTTACTTTTACATTATTTATCGCTTTATCTCTAAGAGCAAGGGGGTTCTCACCTTCTGAATATGGACTTTCAGGATATACGCCATTTACGGGATATGGATTAAAATAACTTGGCATGAATGCAATAATATAGCCCAGAGTAGCACCAGAACTGTTTTCATTACCAGTAAAACCACGATCTGTATTACTATTTAAAAAATTTGAATTAACAGTAAGGTCTATCCATTTATTGAGTTTATGTTCCAGATTTAAGCGTAAGGAGAAACGGTCAAAACCAGTATTTTTTATAATTCCTCCTTCATGTACATCTGAACCTGACAAGTAAAATGTTGTCTTATCATTTCCACCTGAAATTGACAAGTTTGTATTGGTCAATAAAGGGGTTTCACCGTAAAGAATTTTTTCGAAATCATTGACTTTACCATTGGCAGCAGCATAACGTGCTAATTCTTCGGCCTGCATACTGACGGGATAGGTACTTATTATTTTTGCCTCATCCCAAGAGGCACTTCCAATATATTTTTGAATTTTCGCGAAGCCAACTTCTTGTCCAAAACTGACTTTTGTCTTGCCGCTACTTCCCTTTTTTGTTGTAATAATAATAACACCGGCGTTAGCGCGTGTTCCATAAATGGCAGAAGCAGATGCACCTTTTAATACTTCTATTCTTTCAATATCGTCTGGATTTATATCTGCCAAACGGTTACTAGCGTCATCTTCACGTGCAGTACCAGCAGAAGTAAGTGAGGACCGTCCTGTTTGCAACGTATTATTATTCAGATAAACGCCATCAATGATATACAGAGGTTGTGAGTTGCCTTGCAGTGTGCTCACTCCGCGTAATAATATAGCAGTACCACCACCCGGTGCACCACTATTGGCACGAATACTTGCACCTGTAATTTTTCCATTTAATGCTTGATCAACAGTTTGAGGCGTGGCAGTACCGACTAACTCATCAGCCGAAATAGTGGTCACGGCATTGGCTAAGTTTGACCGCTTTAAACCCGATGCCAGGCCTGTAATAACCACGTCATTTAACCTGTTTTGGTCTTCGGTGAGGTATAGCGTAACCGGATCTGTTTCGTAAACATCAATTTCTTGCTTTTTATAGCCAAATTCAGAGACCAACAATGTGACGGGTAAGGATTTTACACTAAGATGAAAATCTCCATTTGCATCCGAAAATGATCCGAGCTGTTTTCCTTTCTGTATTATTGTCGCCCCAGCAATCGGTGCTTTAGTTTTCTCTTCGAGGATTTTTCCTTTGAGTTCAATTTGCTGCGCGAATGCAGAACTGATTGTCAAAACAGCAAATAAAAAAGTGACATTAAATCTGCATACTAAATATCTAGGAAAGATTTTGTCCTTTCCCCATATAAATGATAGGTTTGTCATATGATTTGTTTTAATTAAAGCGAATATCTCCTAAATCAGCTTGTTGACTGAAAAGGAATGTTTGCTTTTGTTTATAAAAATTCGTATCTCTTCTTCGATCCATGAACTTTTTCCATAAAATCAGATGCATAAAATTAAATGATCTGATGACTTCACATTAAAAATATGAACATAATTATGTCGAAGAAAAAAACCTGAATCGGATTGAGCTATTTAGAAAATCAAGAAATTATGTGGAGAAATTATCCAGTCTCGTTTACCGTGATAGGTTAACGCATAAGTATAAGCTATTGGATAATAAAGGAAGTGTCAATACAACGTGCTGCAGCTGCACATTCGCATAGAAGAGGATAGAATTGAAGAGGATTGAGTGGCTATTGTAATTGAGAAGAATGTGATTTTTGATAGAGCCAATTCTTGATCTTGATGAGAAAGAAGATCAAATAGTCCATCCGAAATATCGGATAAGAACTTTTGGAGAATGTAATCAATACCTTTTTTCATACCATATAATATTAAAATGAATAAACTTACTTGCTATATTTTACGCAAGGTTTCATTTGACTTTGCAAATATAAATAATGTAAATATTACTTAAAATACCTTTATAATGGTATATTACATACCATGTATATGGTATTTTACATGTCTTGACATTGTCAATCTGTAAAAATATTTTTTTAATAACAACTGAAAGATTATTAGTGACATTAAAATTATCCTTAATTTTGAACCTAATTTTAATATTGTTCTCATGTCATTGATCCTTATTCTTGCCGTTCTTTCTGTTTACACCGTTTTGCTTTTATCAGTTTCGTGGTTCACTTCGCGAAAAGCTGATATTGGCTCATACACAATTGGCAATAAAAAATCCAAATGGTTTGTGGTGGCTTATGGCATGGTTGGAACTTCTATTTCTGGGGTGACAATGATTTCAGTACCTGGAAATGTAATGAACCAGTCGTTCTTTTACATGCCGATGGTATTGGGCTTTTTGGTGGGTTATGCGGTTGTGGCCTTAGTCCTCTTGCCGATATACTACCACATGAACTTAACTTCTATTTATACTTATCTGGAATCCCGGTTCGGCTTTTTTACCTATAAGACAGGAACTTCGTTTTTTATTCTTTCTAAAGTGATAGGAGTGGCGGTGCGTATCTATTTGGCCGTTTTTGTCTTACACGGTTTTTTCCCAACAGGGACAATACCATTTTGGGTGGTCGCATTTATCTTTATGTTGCTTGTTTTTCTTTATACCTTAAAAGGCGGTGTTAAAACGATTATTTGGACAGATATGATACAAACGACACTGATGATTTTGGCTGTTGTCATAGCTGTTATTTCAATTTCTAAACAAATGGGTTGGAATTTTGGGGAGATGGTCTCGGCTATAACGACAAGTAAGTATTCTTCCTGGTTTGATATAAACTGGATGGACAGCACTTATTTTATGAAACAATTTGTGAGCGGAATTTTTGTTGTCATCGTTATGACGGGGCTTGATCAAGAGGTAATGCAGAAAAATCTGAGCTGCAAGACGCTGAAAGATTCACAAAAGAATATGTTTACCACGAGCTTGACCATTTTCATCGTTACGATGTTGTTTCTTGCATTGGGCGCTGTCCTGGCCCTGTATGTACAACAAAAAGGGGGAATGGCAGCAATGGGAATTCCGGCAGTGGATAAGATATTTCCAACAATAGCCGAAAAGTATTTGGGAGTAGGAGTAGGCATCATTTTTTTGATTGGCTTTGTGTCCGCAGCCTATCCCAGCGCTGGAGGGGCACTTACCGCTCTAACCACATCATGGTGTATCGATTTTCTAAACTTTAACAAGCGTAATGACTTGTCTGATAAACAAAGACTTAGGATCCGTTACCGTACTCAGGCAATCTATACTTTAGTCTTTTTTTTATTGATATTATTATTTTATGCACTTAATAATGAGGCTGTGATAAACTTAGTATATCAATTGGCAGCCTATACTTACGGACCGTTATTAGGGTTATTTTCATTTGGCATTTTTACAAAATATCAAGTACATGACAAATGGATACCCCTTGTTGCGGTGATGTCGCCTTTGCTTTGTTTTTTGCTTGACTGGATTGGGAAAGATTTCTTCCATTTCGGCTTCGGATTTACGCTTTTGATATTTAATGGTTTGTTTACATTCGCAGGTATGTGGCTATTTAGAAAAAAACCTTTGTCTATATAATCCGTATGGACACAGCTTTTATACTTTTGAGCAAAAGGAAAACATTTAAAGAATAATTGAAACATTTTGACCGAAAAAAGAGAAATATTTTGACAATAATATGTACTTTCGGGCGTTGAAAGTTATTATTGATCATATAAAATAGACTGACCATGTCACAACTCTTTATTCGTAAACCCTTGACCCAGCTTTTTGCAGAAGCAGAAAACAATGAACATGGTTTGCGTCGCCATTTGACTGCCTGGAATCTGATCCTTTTGGGAATCGGATGTGTAATTGGTGCCGGCATTTTTGTTCTGACTGGTTCGGCCTCTGCCAATTATGCAGGTCCGGCTCTTGTCCTTTCTTTTGTCCTTTCGGCAATTGGGTGTGGTTTTGCCGGGCTCTGCTATGCTGAATTTGCTTCCATGATCCCTATTTCCGGTAGTGCTTACACCTATGGCTATGCGACAATGGGAGAATTCGTTGCGTGGATCATTGGCTGGGATCTGATTCTTGAATATCTTTTTGGGGCTGCAACTGTTGCCGTGGGGTGGAGTGGCTATGTGACCAGCCTTTTTCATGATTTTGGCTGGGATATACCTCAGGCTTTATCCAGCGCTCCTTTTAATGTGGATTCCGCCGGACATTGGTATTCTACGGGTGCTCTTCTAAATTTTCCGGCGGTATTTATCGTATGCATTGTTGCTACCGTTTTGGTGCTTGGTATCAAAGAGTCAGCCAAGTTCAATGATATCATTGTACTCATTAAAGTAACGGTTATTTTGCTGTTTGTCGGTTTTGGACTGTCACATATTGATATAGCCAACTGGACTCCTTTCATTCCTGAAAATACCGGCAAGTGGGGCCATTTTGGCTGGTCCGGCATTCTGACCGGTGCCGGAGTCATTTTCTTTGCCTATATAGGTTTTGACGCGGTATCCACAACAGCCCAGGAGGCGGTGAATCCAAAGCGGGATGTACCCATTGGTATTCTTGTTTCACTGGTAGCATGCACCATTCTATATATTGCCGTTTCTCTGACGCTGACCGGTATTATCAACTATCGTGATCTGAATGTGCCGGCCCCCATCGCTACAGCAATAGACCATGTCGGGCCAAGCCTTCACTGGCTTGCTCCCTTTGTGAAAATTGGTGCTATAGCCGGTCTGACTTCGGTGGTTCTGGTATTGCTGCTCGGACAGACTCGCGTGTTTTTTACCATGGCCAATGACGGTTTGCTTTGGAAAAGTTTTTCAAAAGTTCATTCCCGTTTTAAAACGCCTTATGTAACAACGGTTGTAACAGGTGTGGTTTGTGCGCTCGTTGCCGGACTTTTTCCCATAGGTATTTTGGGAGAAATGGTTTCTATTGGTACACTGATGGCTTTTATCATCGTTTGCATTGGTATAATAATTCTTCGCAAAACAGAGCCCGATGCTCCGCGCGCATTTCGTACTCCTTGGGTCCCAGTGATCCCGATTCTCGGAATGATTGTTTGCATGGCGCAAATGGCAGCTTTACCGTTAGGAACCTGGATTCGTTTGCTGGTGTGGATGGCTATCGGTTTTTGCATCTATTTTGCGTACGGGCGAAAGCATAGCAAAGTGCGGGCTTCCCAAAAAGATAAAGCTAACACACGTTAAAGATCTTATATAATGTCAAATTATTTGGAGTGCGGCTCAATGCGCCTTATGTTTGCATTATATTTTTCATGGTATAGATTTAAGGTATAATAAGTTT
>Ga0302292_1002189_pt1 | contig 11869 bp, 7 predicted proteins | sample III_Fen_N2_1_FD_194553 | JGI IMG/M metagenome (GOLD analysis project Ga0302292, IMG submission 194553) | Peat permafrost microbial communities from Stordalen Mire near Abisko, Sweden - III_Fen_N2_1 | ecosystem: Environmental > Terrestrial > Soil > Wetlands > Permafrost | place: Sweden: Abisko...
TTACTTACATATATACCGGTAACACCTGTAAACATGTGAATTATGCAAGTTCTTTCTGAAATTATGTAACAATCAAATTTTCAAAGCACTTATTTTTGCATAATATAGGTATAATATTAAAATTTGTTTTATGCAGTCAACTTTCGTTCAAAAACAGAGTGTTTTCATTAAGACAAATAGTACGACGCACTAATTAACCCATTAAATCACTTTACCATGAAAAAAAGAACATTCACTCTTTTACTGGTTTCGCTTATTGTATCGGGCTCGCTTTTCGCACAGAACATAACTGTGTCGGGAGTCGTGGTTGATAAAAAAACAAGTGAAACATTAATTGGAGCTAGCTTAATGCAAAAAGGGACCAGCAATGGAAGTATTACCGATTTAGATGGTAAATTCACTTTTGCAATGCCTGTTGGCGCAACCTTACTTATTTCCTATGTTGGCTACAACAGTCAGGAACTGGTTATAACTGATGCGAATCCATTGCGGATACTCCTGGAATCGAATGCCAAGAACCTGGAAGAAGTAGTGGTCGTGGGTTATGGTACTAAAAAAGCCGGGGCAATAACAGGCTCAGTAGTTCAGATAAAATCGAGCGATATTCTTAAAACCCCAGCTCAATCAGCCATACAATCCATTCAAGGAAAAGCTGCGGGGGTAAATATAATAGCCACTGATGAGCCCGGCAAGCAACCTACTGTTATGATTCGTGGTATCAATACGGTGCTCGGGGGTAGAAGTCCACTTTACATAATTGATGGAGTTGAAGCAACAAGCTTAAATGGACTAAGCAGTAATGACATTGAAACAATCGATGTACTTAAAGATGCATCATCATTAGCAATTTATGGTAATAAAGCTGCAAGTGGAGTTATACTTGTAACGACAAAAAAAGGGACTAAAGGTGCCATCAGAGTAAATTATGAAGGTAATGTTGGATTTAAAGGCATGCTAAAAACCGTTGATATGGCTGATTCATATCGTTTTGCATACTATCAGAATTTTGCTTCCGGGAGATCTAAATTTGATACGAATCAACCTTATAATACCAATTGGCTTAAGGAAATAACAAGAACCGGAGTAACAACAAATAATGCAATTTCTCTATCGGGTGGCGAAGAAAATGTCAATTATTATTTTGGAATCTCCCGATACACCGAACAGGGAATTTTGAAAGGAACGGATTACAACCGTACAAATGTTATTAGCAAAAACGAATATAAACTATTTAAAAACCGCTTGAAAATCACTCAAACATTTAACTTATCAATAACGAACAACGTCCCCAAACCATTAAGTGCATTTACGGCTGCCTATAAACAAACTCCTATTATGCCGGTAAAATATGCTGATGGAAAATGGGGAATGCCCTTTTTGGATGATGTAACAAGCCAGATTGGTGTTACCGGAGACAAATTCAACAACGTTCCCAACCCCGTCGCCATGTTAGGTTATAATGATGAAGAAAATCAGAACGTAACTTTATTTGGAACTATTAGTGCAGAATATACTATCTATAAAGATTTGAAATTCAACTCAAATTATGGGGCTACTTATGATTCTGGCAAAGGGTATACTTATACTCCAAACGAACTGAACTGGTTCAGCCAAAATCCAACTGGTACTGCGTTTCCAGACAAATACTACAGCACTTTGCAACAGCGTAGAAGCAACTTTTATGTTTGGAACTGGGATAATTACTTTACATATAATAAAGATTTCGGGAAACACTCTATGACAATGGTACTTGGTATGACTCGATCAACTTCACGAACAACTCAAGATTTATCATCCACTCGCTATAATGTTCCTTCGCAATCAAATTATTGGATCCTGGATCTCTCAAAAAACGACGATAAAACTGCTCCATCCACGCTTATTTCAAATACAAGCCAGACACCACTCGTAAATGTAGGATACTTTGGTAGAGTCGATTACAATTATAATAAAAAGTACTTACTAACAGTGTCTTTGAGACGCGATGGTATTAGTGACTTCCAGGGGTCTAATAAATGGGGAATGTTTCCGGCAGTTTCCGGCGGTTGGGTGATTAGTAGCGAAAACTTTTTTGAGCCATTGAGTTCGGTAGTTGATTATGTGAAAATTAGAGGCGGTTATGGTCAGATTGGGAATGGGAATGCCTGTCCTTCAGTCAATCAGGTACTGTTCCAAAATGGTGCAAGCTATCCATTTGGAGTTGGTGAAACCATTTACCCAGGTTCTTATGTGCCGTATGCTGTTGATCCGAATTTGACCTGGGAAACAACGATTGAATTTGGTGGGGGTATTGATTTTCGATTATTTAAACAACGTCTATCAGGCTCGATTGATTTTTATACCAGAAAAACAGACAATGTAATTTTACCGGTTAAGCTTCCTACTGTACTATCACCTGATCCGGTATTTTTAAATGCTGGTGTAGTTCAAAATAGTGGTATCGAAACAGTAGTCAACTGGGAGGATAAAATTGGAAAATTTTTAATTTATAAGATGGGTATAAATCTTGCTTTAAACAAAAATGCAATTACAGATATTTATAGTGGCTATTTTGATAAGTTGACAGGTGGAGATTTAGGAAATGGACAATACACAAAAGAAATTCATAAAGGCGACCCAATAGGCTCATTTTATGTATATCAAACAACAGGTTACAACGTCGACGGAGGATTTACGTATTCGGCAGGCAGAGTTAACGCAGGTTCCTACATTCCAAAATATACCTACGGATTTAATCTTGGACTTGAATACAAACATTTTGATATTTCAACAGATTGGTATGGCGTAGGAGGAAACAAGGTATTTAACGGGAAAAAAGCACAACGCTGGGGTGGTGAAAACGTGGAACTGAGTGAACTTAAAAACTTTTGGATACCATCTGCACCAGGTCAAAATTATGCTAACCCAAGACCTTTTTCGGATACACCGCTGGCTTCGACCTATTACATTGAGGATGGTTCATTCTTACGGGTAAACAATATAACGATTGGTTATACAATGCCCAAAATTGTAAAACAGATTAATAAACTACGGGTGTTTGTTACCGCAACAAATCCATTCATCTTTACAAAATATTCAGGATTTTCCCCTGAACTATCAGGTTCTGATAATGGAAATCCATTAACAACAGCAGGCATCGAATTAGATGCTTATCCAACTAACAGGACATTATCAATCGGAATTAGTATTGGCATTTAAAAATTAATGAACCATGAAAAATATTAAGATAATCATAATTTTGGTACTCAGCATAATGGGGTTTAATGCCTGTGAAAGCGACTTAAATGTTTTACCACAAGATAAAATATCTAAAGACGATTTTTTATCTAATCCCAGATATGCGTCAGAAGTTGTAAACTCGGCGTACAATCAAATGCTGAATTTCGAAATGTATTCATTTGCATGGATTGGTATGACAAGCATTACATCCGACGATGCCGATAAAGGATCTTCTTCCGGAGATGCCGGAACCGATAAGGATAAACTCGATAATCTGGCATTTGATCCTACCTTGCGTTCGTTCAACGACATCTGGAAACAACGCTATGCTGGCATTTACCGATGTAACGAAGGCATCTATTACCTTGGTCAAGTCAACCTGGAAGCTGGTTTAAAAGCTCGTTATATCGGAGAATTGAAATTTTTACGAGCTATGTTTTATTTCGACTTGGTTCGCTGCTTTGGTGGAGTACCTATTATTGCAGATAAAATTGATTTCAAAAATGAAGAATTGGTCAATCAGGTGGTTTATACCCGTAAAACCAAACAAGAAACTTACACTCAGATAGAAAAAGATTTAAATGATGCCATTATTGTTCTACCAGCAAAATACGGTAGCACAGACATTGGCCGTGCTACAAAAGGAGCAGCTCAGGGACTTTTGTCTAAAGTTTTCATGTATGAGGAAAAATGGAATGATGCTTTTACTATGTCGGGCAATGTAATTGACAGTAAACAATATGAATTGCTGCCAAATTATGGGGATGTTTGGCGCGAAGTTGGAGAAAATGGTTCTGAATCGTTATTTGAAATTCAGGCAACGCTCGGAAAAGGAGTTCAAGGTTATACCGATGTTCAAAGTGGTCGTGGAACTCCTGATTATGGCTGGGGATTCAATACTCCGACAGTGAATCTGACAAATGCTTACGAGCCTGGTGACAAACGACGCACTGCGACAATTATATTTACAGGACAAGTCTTGTGGGATGGTTTCCAAACTCCAACAAGTGGATGGACGAACCCCCGATACAATTACAAAGCTTACCAAAGCAGAACAGCAGAAACATGGGACGACAACAAAGGTGAGACTGCTAAAAACGTCAGACTACTTAAATACAGCGATGTGATGCTAATAAGGGCTGAGTCGGCTTTCAAGATAGGAAATACCAATGATGCATTGAAACAGGTAAATAAAATTCGGACAAGAGCCGGATTAGACACATTAACTACAGTGACCTTGAATCAGATTTATAAAGAAAGGAGATTGGAAATGGCTATGGAACATGAACGTTGGTTCGATATCGTTCGTACAGGACAGGCATCAACGGCAATGTCAGCTGTCGGTCAGGTATTTATTATTGGCAAGCATGAATTATTCCCTATTCCCGAAGAGCAAATTACATTAAGCAAGGGTCAGTTGACCCAAAATCCAAATTATTAATCTTAAAAATAAACAATTGAATTATTAACTTTAAAAAAATGTTGTAAAATGAAAAAAATTAAATTATTTAGCACGTTCATTATTGCTTCAATGGCAATAGGTTTTATTGGTTGTAAAAGCAATACAACAGAACCCCTTCCTCCTATTGGAGGATATAACTCAGCGGACGAAGTGGCAAAAGCCGATTTGGTGGCCTATTGGCCTCTAAATGGAAATGGTATTGAATCACTGTCAAGCGCTGCACCTGCAACAACTAAAAATGTGACTTGGACTGATGGCGTAAAAGGTCAGGCAGCCAGTTTTAATGTTGGTTTCTTAGCTTATAATGCAATTGCTAATTTAGGAACAAATCTACAAAGTGGATTTACAATTAGTGCATGGATAAAACTTACAAACAATAGCGACAAAGGAAACAGTTCATCTGTAATTTTATCACTTTCAAGACCAAATGAATGGGCAGGAAACATTAATTTCATGTCTGAAACAGCTTGGATGCCATCTACCAGCGATAGTATAACTGTCAAAGGCTTGCTTGTATCAAGTACTGATTTAGGTTGGCAAGATACTCGTAACACTGTAAAAGCAAATGCTGCTGATATAGCTGCTGGTCATGTTGCTTATCCAAATAAAATTGGTGGCAAATGGGCTCATGCAGTTTACACTTGGGATAATACAACCCGATTGGCAAAAATTTATGTAAATGGCGTAAAAATTTCAAATCCTGTATGGGAAGCCAGAGGTGCTGCAGGACAAACCTTTGCAATGACCACACCAACGCATCCTATTATTGGAGCTTTCGAAACGTTTGCAAATGGTACAACTACCGATGCATGGAACTCAGGTTTAATTGGACAACTTGACGAAATCAGGGTTTGGAAGCGCGCTTTGATTCTTTCTGATATAGGTGCATTGTACGAATTGGAAAAAGCAGGCAGGTAACTTCTGAGAATTTCAAGGTTTAGTAAAACTTATTTTCTAAACCTCACTTAAAAAACTGCCGGTAAGCTTTTGCTGCCGGTAGTATTTTTTAAGTATGGTTCCTTCTCTCTTTTAGAGAAATAGATTTTCACCCTTTAATAACAGTATATTTTCAATTATTTGCTATTAAATTATTCAATAACATGTATTAGACATTGCATTTCACGATTTAAAAAAAATCAAATTAATTAAATGAAATTCAAATTTTCAATATTCGTATTTTTCATTCTATCAGCGGTCTCTTGTAAGCAAAATGAAGAGGTAATAGTTCCTTTAGTGAACTCTTTTATTGAATCGGTGAGCATCAACGGAAACTCAATTAATAATGGAGGCATTGTTTACAATACAAAAAACGATTCAGTTGTAATTCACATCCTCTTTTCTTCTAAAATTGATAGGTCCAAAATAAATCCACAGAAATTATATATCACGAACAATGTGGATACAAGTTTTGTTATTTTGCCCGATACCAGTAAATCGGAACTATCATTTCGCATCAAAAAATCATTGGGTTACTATACCACCTATAAATTAGACCTTTTAGCCGGAGAAAACATGGGCATTAAACTCATTGACCCCTACGAATATACTTTTGTCACCAATCTGGACCCTACCCCTAAATTCCCTTTGATTTCAGATGACAGTTTACTTACCCTTGTTCAGAGAAAAACCTTCGACTACTTCTGGAGCTATTCCCATCCTGTTTCAGGTCTTGCACGTGAAAGGCTTAATTCGGGTGATATCGTTACTTTTGGAGGAACAGGTTTTGGAATTATGGGAATCCCGGTAGCCATTGAGCGGGGGTTTATAACCCGTACCCAGGGCTTGGAACGTATGAATAAGATAATCAGCTTCTTGAATTTATCCTCTACAGATAAATTCCATGGAGCATTTCCACATTGGATGAACGGCACAACCGGGAAAGTGATTCCTTTTGGCACCCAGGATAATGGTGCTGACCTGGTGGAAACGGCTTTCTTTATTCAGGGATTACTCACCGTTCAATCGTACTTTAAAAATGGGAACACATCGGAAAAAGCCATGTGTGCCAACATTGAGACTATCTGGGAAAATGTGGAATGGAACTGGTTCCAACAAAATGGACTGCAAAAACTATTCTGGCACTGGTCACCGAATTACGCATGGGCAATGAATATGCCAATTTCAGGATGGGACGAAGCATTGATAGTATATGTCCTGGCTGCTTCTTCACCAACTTATCCCATCACAAAAGCTGTGTATGATAATGGGTGGGCTTTAAACGGAGGAATGGAAAACGGTAAGACTTTTTATGGAATAAAACTTCCTTTGGGAGCAGACTATGGCGGTCCAATGTTCTTTGCCCATTATTCATTCCTGGGACTTGATCCGCGCAAATTAACGGATACTTATGCCAGCTACTGGCAGCAAAACACAGCACATGCCCGGATAAATTATCAGTATTGCGTGACAAATCCCAGAAAATACTACGGGTATGGAGCTAATTGCTGGGGACTTACAGCGAGTGATATACCAAACAGCTATACTGCTTCATCACCAACCAATGATGTGGGTGTGATTGCTCCTACTGCTGCCCTTTCATCATTTCCATATACACCCGTTGAAAGTATGCAGGCATTGCATTTCTTCTATTATACGCTGGGTGACAAAATCTGGGGTACCTATGGATTTACTGATGCATTCAACTTAAGCCAACGATGGTTTGCCACCTCTTATCTGGCCATCGATCAGGGACCCATTATTGTTATGATTGAGAACCACCGGACAGGGTTGCTTTGGAACCTGTTTATGCAAAACCCCAATATCCAGGCAGGACTGACTAAGCTGGGATTTAGTTACTAAATTATCCTGTTTATTTTATAGTTATTAGCAGAAAATTATTGCCTGTTTCGAATGATTTGGAGGTCTTTTAAGACCATTTCTACAAGTTTATTATGAGTAGTGCCAATGTTCAATTGTACATTTAAAATCTCGTTTGTCAGACCGGCAAACGGGGTTTTATTTTTTAAAAGTATTTGTTGATTGAACTATCAACAAAATCGATTTTCAGGTAGTCAGGCAACTGATATTAGGTCCAGCATCCACTACGAAATCTGCAAATAGCTTTTATTCCGTAAACTTTGGATTAAACAGCAGGAAGCCTATATTTACCCCAAAATTCCACTTGCTGGCCGCTGAACTGTAATAATTCGCAAAAATACCGGCTGAAGCTATTTTAAAGTTGAAAACCAACGAGGTTTCTCCCAAAAACTGAGTGGAATGAAAAGGAGCAGTATAATAAGCAGAATTATTGTCTGCCCGGTTGATGGTTTTATAAGGCACAAACCAATATGCTTCCCCACGTATATGCAAGTTCTTCGTCAAATTAAAAATTGGCTTTAATCCGACTGCAGCATATTGATTGGCACTATAGGCTTCATTAAATACCGTTAGGCTGTAAGGAGTAGGCCGGAAAGACGGAGCTTCGATAATAGTTACCGTATAATTTTGAAGCAGTTTTCGCGATGACAGTGACAATTCACCAAAAGTGCCAAGCGCAAATTGGGTGGATAACTGAAAATAGTGGTCAAATTTAGCCTTCCATTGCAGCCAGACATCAAAGACATCATTCACATTTTTCGTCGCATCGTCAAACGATCTATAGGTTTGTTCACCTCCTAAAAACTGCAATGATGTGGAATGATGATACCCTTTGGTAGGATACATCACATTATTCAGGGTGTTGGTCTCTATCTTTCCGAATATACTTCCTATTGAAAACAGGCTTTCGTCTTCTTTGCTGGTGGATGTTATTAAAGCTCTGTTCAGATAGTAATTATCAGTCAAAAAACCATACCCTATGCCACACTCTATGCGGCCCTTCATTGAGAGCGGAAAGCCAACACTTAATTTGCTATAAACTTCGTTTTGTCTGAAATTTGAAGTTCTGTTATCGTTGTAGAATATCTGGTCACCTTCGTAATAATCGAATTTATGCAATACAAGTACCATTTTTGCATACCAGCTTTGTTGGGCAGGCATGTCAATTTTTGTTCCCAATGCCAACCCATTATACATTTTGCCAAACTGCGCATCAACTGTGACTGTTTGAGCATATTCTGTAAGATTCTGATATGAAAGTCCAAAATAAGCCTGGTTGGAAGTAGATGATGAGACATTTCCACCCAGTAAGACCTTCAAATGGTCTTCCGTTTTTACTTTCAGGTGAAGGTCAAAATTCCCTGTGGAGGAATTGAACTTAGCATGTGGAATCACTTCCATAATTTTATCGTCCGAGATCAATCTGAAATAAGATTCTTTAAATTCTTTTAATGTAAAAACTTCATTCTTATTATGAAATACATCCTGGATATAAATCTTTTGAAGGCTATCCACTCCCTCGACTTCTACTTTCTGGAATTTTAATTCAGGATAACGATCTCTGAAAGCCTTTCGCTTCAGGTTTAAATCTTCAGTAGAAATCCGCCTGTGAACTCGTGCTTTTATTTCATCCATATGTTTTATGGTTGAGTCATACCCCATTTGAACCATTTCATCAACTCTGGTGAAATCAAATATCTTAAAATTGGGCATGTTGAACTTGAGCAATAGTCCTTCTTTTTTGGAAATTGTATAATCTGTACGACTCATGATCATATTTTGTATTTGCATCAAAATGTCTCGCTCATCAGGTTTACGGGGATTTCTTGCAACCACGCTTCCAATCATGAAATCAGGTTTAAAATCATTACGCATGACATCTACAGGGAAATTATTAAAAATTCCCCCATCGAACAACAACCTGTTATCAATAACCACCGGCTTGAACATAAAAGGATATGAAATAGAAGCATGTATGGCATCCCCCAGCACTCCATAACGAAATACCACTGCTTCTTTATTATAAATATCCGAGGCAACACACCGGAAAGGTACAAACAACTTGTCAAAATCGCCACCAGCAACTGCATTAGCCTGTGAGGTCAACGGTACAAACGCATAATTCATCTGACGGGGTGAAACGATATTGGTTGGAAGCATTGCTGATTTTAAATTAATTGAATCCAGATTGTGAATGTTGAATGAAATTTCTACAAAATTTGGTTTCGGATCAGCATTTCGGTAATAATATTTATAGTTTGAATCAACTTCACCCGTTGACCAATTCCTAAAATCCTTAGATTTAATAGTTTCAATCATTTCATCGATGGTAAATCCCATAGCATACATTCCTCCCACTATAGCACCCATGGATGTGCCCGCAACATAATCAATGGGAATGTTGTTTTCTTCCAATGCTTTGATCACCCCGATATGGGTAATGCCTTTAGCACCACCCCCACTCATGACAAGTCCTATTTTCTGAGCCTGAATCTCAGGAACTAAAAGTAAAAACAAATATAAAAACAGGGTATACTTTCTCATTGTAAAAATTGATTTGTTAAACACCATAAAAATACAACAAAAGAATATAATAACATGTTTGATTGGACTGAATTATTTTTTTTTCTTAATAAAAACTACAATTATCGGCCACCTGTCCTTCAGCATGTTGATTTTCAGTTATTCGAATACTAGAGATGCCAAGGTTAAAAAAGATTCTTAGCAATTGATCCTGATGAAAGATTAATAAAATTGATTACTTTTGAACATCTTTTTATTGAAACAAATTAGATACATGGATAACGTCCGAAAACATTCTTTCAATTCAAACGTTTGAGTTCTCAATTACTCTTATTAATATAGATTATATGAAAATCGGATTTCTTATTTTTGCCCTGTTACTACTCTTTTCATTAAATGGTTATATTATCGTACGCGGATGGCAGGCATTGCCTTCCGCTTCTTTATTCCGGCCACTTTATCTGGTGACAGCCATTTTGCTTTTTTTGGCAATGTTTGCCGGAATGATTTTCGGCAATAATATGTCACAAGGACTAGCTAAAGCAGTCAGTTTAGCCGGTTTTACGTATTTCATTATTTTTTGCTACCTCTTTTTGTCTTTTCTGCTGGTGGATATCCTGCGCCTGATCAATTTAGTCGTACATATCGCACCGGCCTATATAGCCAGTTTCAGGTTCTGGATGCTGGTTGCTACATTAGGGATAACAGGAATATCTTTGATTATTGGAAATTACAATTTCAAACATCCGAAAATTACAACACTCAATCTGAGCATTTCCAACCCTACTCAAAACAAAGTCTTGAAAATTGTAGCGGCAAGTGATTTGCATCTGGGCATAACGATTGATAAAAAGAGCCTGCAAGGCTATGTAAAAATGATTAATGACCAACACCCTGATATCGTGTTGTTGGCAGGCGATGTTTCCGACAGGTCCATGATACCCGTTATCAGGCAAAATATGCTGGAGGAATTAAGATCAATCAAAGCACCCAAGGGGATATATGCCATTAATGGGAATCATGAGCATTATGCAGAAACAATCAATGCAACAGCTGATTATCTCAAAGAGGCAGGGATCATTTTTTTACGGGATTCGTCCTGCCTTGTTGATAATAGTTTTTATGTGGTGGGGCGTGATGACCGTACTAACACACATCGCAAGTCACTGAAGGAAATAGTGGGCGGGTTGGATCAGAAATATCCACGCATCCTTATGGATCATCAACCCTATCATTTGGAAGAAGCTGAAAGGAACAATATCGCATTGCAACTATCAGGACATACCCATAACGGACAATTCTTCCCGGGAAATCTGCTTGTAAAATGGATATATGAATTGAGTTATGGCTATTTGAAAAAAGGAAATACCCATTACTATGTTTCTTCGGGCCTGGGACTTTGGGGACCACAGTATCGCATTGGAACACAATCGGAACTGGTAGTTATTTATTTGAAAATATAGATGTTCCACGTTCTGCGTTCCGTGTTATGTATACCGTGTTATGTGTTATGTGTTAATGAGGTAATAACTAACTGAATTAAAGTTCAATTTTAAATCAGCTGAATAATAAACAAAATAAAACAGCTACCTTTTAACCAGAATAACTTTCAACCCAAGAACGCGGAACGCAGAACACATAATAATTAACGTTTAGCTTTAAAGAATTCCTTCATCAACCTGCTGCATTCTTCTTCCAGAATCCCCTTCACAACTTCTGTTTTCGGGTGCAATGCATTTGGCGCAAAACGGTAGTATCCCCGTTTCTCATCCCCGGCACCATATACTATCCGGCTTATTTGTGACCAGCCAAGTGCTCCGGCACACATTACGCAAGGTTCAACCGTTA
>Ga0302292_1002191_pt1 | contig 11860 bp, 9 predicted proteins | sample III_Fen_N2_1_FD_194553 | JGI IMG/M metagenome (GOLD analysis project Ga0302292, IMG submission 194553) | Peat permafrost microbial communities from Stordalen Mire near Abisko, Sweden - III_Fen_N2_1 | ecosystem: Environmental > Terrestrial > Soil > Wetlands > Permafrost | place: Sweden: Abisko...
GAAAGCGTTCGCGCAATTCTACGATGGCCATAAGGAGCAAATCTTCTTTTTGCTCATCGAGCCGTTTTTTGTATTCGATGGTGTAGCCCTGGATGATCGATCCTTTAGCAATACGCAAGATATTTACGTAGGCCGAATTTTCATTTTCGTCGTAAGCAAACACATCCGTATTTTCAACCACGCTGTTGGCTATAATCGATTTCGATTTATAGCTTTCTATTAAATCGTATTTTAGCTTTAGTTGGTGTGCTTCTTCAAACTTATATTCGGAGGCAAGCTTCTGCATTTGTTCCAATAGCATTTTACTTATCTCGTTGGCATCACCCTGAATAATCTGACGGATTTGTTCAATGTTCAGTTTATACTCCGCTTCCGTTTCTTTTCCTTCGCACGGTCCTTTGCATTTATGAATATGATATTGCAAGCAGACTTTGAATTTACCTGCCCGAATATTTTCTTTTGTTAGCATCAATTTGCAGGTGCGGATAGGGAAGAGGTCGTGCACTATTTCGAGCAACGAGTTTATAGTAAAAGTAGAACTGTACGGACCGAAATACTGTCCGCCGTTTTTGTAGATATTTCGCGTTTTGAATATTCGGGGAAAAGGTTCGTTGGTAATGCAAATGCTCGGGTAGGTTTTACCGTCTTTGAGCAATACATTGTAGCGGGGCTGATATTGTTTTATCAGATTATTCTCTAAGAGTAGTGCGTCTTCTTCGGTTTCAACGATGATATATTTGAGCGAAACAATATTTTTTACCAGCACATTTGTTTTGCCCTGTTCGTGTATTTTGTTGAAGTAGGAGTTTACCCGTTTCTTCAGATTCTTTGCTTTGCCTACATAGATGATTTCGTCTGCAGCATTAAAATATTGGTATACCCCCGGTTTATCCGGCAGTGCATTTACCTGCTCTTTTAATGTATTATTCGATTTCATGCGGTTTATTTATGGCTTGTTCCACGTGGAACAACTTGCTTTATTGTTTCGTTTCTTTGTTCTTTTGATTGATTTGATTTTGTTCCACGTGAAACAATTTGTTGTTTTTATCGTCCGAGCAACACCAATAATATGTTTACATCGCTCGGTGAAATGCCCGGAATACGGCTTGCTTGTCCGATGGTTTCGGGATCTATCCTCGAAAGTTTCTGGCGTGCTTCGGTGGAAAGGGACTGAATAGTATTGTAATCGATGCGTCCGCGAATGTTGATATGTTCAAGTCGTTGGAGCTTGTCGGCAATTAATTTCTCGCGTTCTATGTAACCTTCGTACTTGAGCAAAACCTCGGTGGCTTCGACAATTTCTTCTTTTCGGCTTCCGAGCGCTTCGATTTTTTCTTTCAACGCAGGGATGGCTTCGGACAAATCTTCGATGGAAAGTTGCGGACGAAGAACCAAATCGCTCAACTTGCATCCGTGTTTTAGTTCGGAAGAACTGCGCGAAGCAAGAAATTCGTTGATGAATGCGGGCTTAATGGAGTAGTTTTTGAGGAAATCGGTAAGGATATTTTGCTTCTCAATTTTGGTATTCAGCTGTTGGAATCGGTTATTTGTTGCCAATCCTATTTCGTATCCTTTGCCTGTGAGGCGAACATCGGCATCGTCCTGGCGAAGAATCAAACGATATTCGGCGCGCGAAGTAAACATACGGTAAGGCTCATCAACTCCTTTGGTAACCAAATCGTCGATGAGAACGCCAATGTATGCTTCGTTGCGGGCGAGGGTAAATTCTTTTCCGCCCACACAATTTATATGTGCATTGATACCTGCAATGAGTCCCTGACCGCCTGCTTCTTCGTATCCGGTGGTTCCGTTTACCTGTCCGGCAAAGAAAAGATTCTTGATTCGTTTCGTTTCCAGCGTATGTTTTAGTTGGGTGGGGTCGAAGAAATCGTATTCGATGGCATAACCCGGGCGGAAGAGTTGTGCGTTTTCCAAACCCTGTATGGTATGTATGGCATCGATCTGAACACGGAGTGGGAGAGAAGAGGAAAAACCATTCAAATAGTATTCCTGCGAATCGACTCCTTCAGGTTCAAGAAATAACTGGTGCGAAATTTTATCGGCAAAGGTCACAATTTTGGTCTCGATGCTGGGGCAATACCGTGGCCCGATGCTCTGAATTTGTCCGTTGAACAGGGGAGAATCAGCCAAGCCCTTGCGTAGTTCGTCGTGGGTGGTTTGGTTGGTGTTGGTGATCCAACAGCTTTCCTGCTTCAATCCGCGCTGTGCTTCTTCTAAAAAGGAGAACTTATGGAAGTCGTTTTCTCCCTTTTGTTCGGTCATTTTGGAGAAATCAATGCTTCGTCCGTCGATACGACAAGGGGTTCCGGTCTTCATTCTGTCGGTGGTGAAACCGATGGATTTGAGTTGCTCGGTGATTCCGAACGATGCCGGCTCGGAAATGCGACCCCCTACAAGTTGGTTTTTGCCAAAATGCATCAGTCCACCGAGGAAAGTTCCGGCAGTGAGGACAACGGATTTGGCACGAAAGTGTACGCCAAGTGCGGATTTTAATCCGGTGACTTCGCCGTTTTCAATCACCAGTTCTTTGACGGTGTCCTGCCAAACGAAGAGGTTAGGGGTGTTGGTGATGGTGCTAATCCAATGTTGGATGAACTGATGGCGGTCGCTTTGGGAGCGGGGACTCCACATGGCGGGTCCTTTGGAGCGATTGAGCATCCGAAATTGTATGGCGGAGCGGTCGGTAATGATACCCATCTGTCCTCCGAGCGCATCAATTTCGCGCACAATTTGCCCTTTGGCTATTCCGCCCACGGCGGGGTTGCAACTCATCTGACCGATTTTGTTCATGTCCATGGTGATGAGAAGGGTTTTTGAACCCATGTTGGCTGCGGCGCAGGCGGCTTCATTTCCGGCATGACCGGCACCGATAACGATTACATCGTATTTAAAATCCATTATTATTTAGTTTCAATTTTGTTTATAATACCCGGGGCTTTGCCCCAAACCCCACATCCTTTTTGTCTTGGCAAAAATAAGTATGCAAAAAAGGTCAAGACTGTGTTCGCTTTGCTCGAAAAACTTACGCTTGACGACTGAAATCTTTTAAACTCACCTCTCCCTTTGGTCGAGTCTCAAACAGAAAAGATTTCTACGTCGTCTTCAATTGTTTTTCGGCTCACCGAACAAGGTCGGTCGTTGACAAGGCCTTGCGAAAAGTAGCCGGTTTTATTTTTGTACTTATCAGGCTTTGATAATTTATGCTTCATCTTACATTAAGCGCCCTTATAACGTTGGGTAAATACCTAATGTTTTGGGCTGCAAAGTTATAAAAAATGAATGGACTATGAAGTGTCCGAAACTAACTAATTGAAACTCTTATGTAAGAGATGATTGAACTTTAATTGTGCATGTCTTTTATGCGAGTAGAGGTTTATAGTTTATAAATGGAGGTTTGTTGTTGGTTAATGGAGGAGTAATTTTTATAATTGGAGGTTAGAGTTTTGTTAATGGAGGAGCGAGTTCTGTTAATGGAGTTTCCAAGTTTATGTATTGGAATAAGCTACTTGTTAATCGACTTGAGGGGTATTGATATGGAGATTGAATTTTGATAAATGGGGATTCAAATTCCATAATTTGGAAGATCTATTTTGTTAGCGTTGGTGTAAATATAAACTTGCGGGTAAAAAATTTCCCGCCCAAACCGACAAGGATTAATTATCGGCAGAGGGGCGGGAAAAACTAATAGGATAAATTATTGGGCAGATAAGTGAACTGTTAATTCTGATTTTTTTTGCTCCTTTTTATCAAGAGTACTTATTGTTTATTTTTTGAGTTGTGAGAATACTAATCCCGATATCTGGCGGAACTGAGGACTTGTGGCACCGAATACCGATTTTACGTATGTTTTTGCATCGGCTGCACTGTCAACAAAACCGATAAGTGGTTTGTAAAGTTCCTCATTGCGGGCTATGCGTGCATTGTCAACCGCTACTTTTGCTTCGATAACTGCATGGTTCTTCGTGGCTAAATCATCCCGATAGGCTTTGAGTGCTTCGATTTTCAAATCGGCTTCGTTGGGGTTATATTGAGGGGTAATTTCCAGCAGTTTGATAAATTCATCAAAGTTTTGAAGCTGATCGTCGTACCCAAGTTGTGCGCTTGAAATTTGTTCGTCGTCAGTTTGCGTGGTGGTTTGATCAGCTATTTTTTTGCTTGTCTTTTTCTTAGAAGCCTTTTCACCTTTAATTTTACGAACCAGCGCTTTGGCCGATTTGTCGGTTTGTTCCGATGTTTTTGACGAAATCAATGCATTCAATGCCCGGGTTACCAGCGATTCCAGCGGTTGGAATGCATCTTTGCGTGCATTGCCTGCTGCCGTATAAGGTTGTTTTACTTCGTGGAGTCCTGACTGGGAAGCCCGTGAATTGGTAAGGATTTGCTCCAGATTCATGATTGAGATGTCGTTGTTTGTCGGATTGTACTTTGCTCCGAATCCCTTTAGAATAACAATCATTTGATCCAGGTTGTCGATGTTGACTTGATGTCCGGTTTCTTTTGTTGCGCTCATTTTCGATAAGAATTAAATTGTTAGGTGATAGATTTATTTACAGTTAATGCACACTAAACACGTTGTAAACAAGTTTGTTGTACGAACAATTAACATGTTACAAAACTAATAATTTTCTAATTATTACAAATATTGATGCTGCTGGAGTTAATAAAAATTAAGTGTTTGGTGTCGGTGTTTGATGCTTCAAGTAGGGGATTATTTTATAATAAAATCGTAGTTAAAACGGCTTGCGTGAATTTTTTGTATTTATTCCAAAAAAAGTGGCATTAAGATTATTTAAGATTTTAATCGACTGGTTCTCCGGTTTTTGAAGGTTGTTTTTTTCCCCTTGGAAATGTAAGACAGAGGAAATTCTTTAAATCAATATGTAATTATAACATTATGTTGCGCATAGTCTTTGATTTATAGTCTACAAATTGAGATATTTGCAAAGTGGAAATAAAAAAGTTAATGTGTTTGTTGTAAATCTAGAGGTTAATGTGTAGTTTTGTGATATTAAATAATTTGAATCAAAACTCAACTTCTAATGCTAAGCTATTATTTTGGTGATACAATAGATAATTTTTTTCGAAAAAACACGGAAGAAATAATTGGTGCAATCACTCTTTCAAATCAATTTGATTCAAATGCGAATCAGAATAAATCGTGGAAGCAACAAATTGAAATTTTGAAAAAGTCACTTGTTGGGTTAGATGGAATGATTTATTTTGAGTTCTCAATTCCTCGAATGGGTAAGCGTGTTGATTGCATTTTGATTATTCAAAATATTGTTTTTGTGATCGAATTCAAGGTTGGCGAAAAAGAATATCTGAGTGCAAACTATGATCAGGTTTGGGATTATGCTCTTGATTTAAAAAACTTCCATAAACCAAGTCACAGCGCAGTTTTGGTTCCAATTCTTTTAGCAACAGAAGCGAAAGATTTAGCCATTCAAATTATTGAAACATCGCATGAAGATCAATTAATTAAGCCATTAAAAGCAAACAAGATAAATTTTGGTGAGGTAATTAAGCATTGTCTTATATATTTAAACAATGATTCTGAGATTAATGGTGATGAGTTTATCAAGGGTAGCTATTCTCCAACTCCGACAATAATCGAAGCAGCTGTTTCGATGTATAAAAATCACTCAGTTGATGAAATAACAAGGAGGGATGCTGACGCTAAGAATTTGACAGATACTACTAATTCAGTTTCAAAAATAATTGAATATGCGCAAGCGGAAAATAAGAAAGTTATTTGTTTTGTAACAGGCGTTCCGGGTGCTGGAAAAACACTTGTTGGATTGAATATTGCCACTAAACATTTAGATAAAGAACAAGCCACGACAAGTGTTTTTCTATCTGGTAATGGTCCACTCGTTGCTATTCTTCAAGAAGCCTTAACAAGAGACAAAGTTCAACAAGAAAAGGAAAAAGGAAATAGAATCACAAAGAGTTCTGCCCGTGAGGGTGTGAAAGCTTTTATTCAAATTATTCATCATTACAGAGATGCCTATTTGATTGACCCTAATGCACCTTATGACCATGTTGCTATATTTGATGAAGCTCAACGCGCGTGGAATAAAGAACAGACAATCAATTTTATGCGAAGGAAAAAGAATCAACCTGATTTCAAGTATTCTGAGCCTGAGTATTTGATTTCTTGTCTTGACAGACATAAAGATTGGGCTGTTATTGTTTGTCTAGTTGGTGGAGGTCAGGAAATAAATACTGGAGAAGCCGGTATTTCTGAATGGCTTTATGCTATAAAAAATTCGTTTCCTGAGTGGGAGGTTTGCATATCGCCTAATTTGACAGACAGTGAATATAATGCTGTGGAAGCAATTGCAGAATTAGAAAGTTCATGCGTAACAAAATATGATTCAAATTTACATCTATCAGTTTCGAGGCGTTCCTATCGTGCTGAGAATGTATCGCTTTTGATAAAACAAATTTTGGATATAAACAGAGATGGGGCGAAGGAAACGCTTTCGAATATATCAAATAATTACCCAATTGTACTTACGAGAAATGTTGAAACAGCGAAGAAATGGCTGCGAGAAAAGGCGAGAGGTTCAGAAAGATATGGAATTATAGTCTCGTCACAGGCTTATCGCTTAAAACCACTAGCGATGGATGTTCGCGTAGAGACAGATCCTGTACATTGGTTTTTGGGCGAAAAAGATGATGTTCGTTCGTCATATTATTTGGAAGATGTAGCAACCGAATTTCAAGTTCAAGGATTGGAGTTAGACTGGACATGTGTAACTTGGGATGGTGATTTTAGATATTCAGATGACGGTTGGAAGACATATTCTTTTGTTGGAAACAAGTGGCAAAACATCAACAAAGAAGAAAGAAAATTATACTTAAAAAATGCCTATCGGGTTTTACTGACACGTGCTCGTCAAGGTATGGTGATTGTTGTGCCAGAAGGAAATGCAGAGGATCATACAAGAAAATCAGAGTATTATGATTCAACCTTCGAATATTTAAAAGAATTGGGGATAAGTACCATATAAGAACTATAGGTTTATGAATAAACAAATAATTGAAAGTGCTATTATATCTGCAATTGATTTGATTTCGAATGAATTAGATATAATTTCAAATGATGAACTACAAAGTCAGTTTGAGATTACTTTAGAGGAACTTAAGATTGCATTAAAGGAATTAAAACAGGAGTAAAATTTACTGATACAGAAATTGAAAAAAACCAATTAAACAAACAAGAATAGTTATGAAAAACCGGAATTTGATTCTCTGTGTTTTGTGTGTTTTTGCTCTGGCGGGCAGTGCGCAGGAAAAACTAAAGCGTGTGGTGGAAAAAGATAAGGTGAGTAAACTGACCGAGACGTACTATGTGTTGGACGACGAGCCAAGGATAAAGGAAGGTGCTTATCAGCTGCAGGGAGCGGACAAGAAGGTGTATATTACGGGTGAGTATAAGAAAAATTCGCGTGTGGGCGTGTGGACTTTCAGCAACAAGGCGGGCGAAGTGTCGCGCAGGTTTAATTTTGAAAGAGACAGCGTGGTGGAATACGTGTGGGGGCGTAACGACTCAACACGGATGCGCGTGAAAACGGTGAATGGATGGAAGCTAAAGGAAGTATCGTCGCCTCCGTTTCCGATGTACGGCGACTTGAGCTTTATTATAAGCCGTAGCCTCACTTATCCGGAGAAAGCGAAAAAGGAAGGCGTGCAGGGCACTGTGGTGGTGGGTGTACGGATAGACAGAACGGGTGTGCGGGTGGCTTCGGGTGTGCGTACGTCGGTGAACAATGCGCTGGACAAAGAGGCACTGCGGGTGGTGAATATGATCGATGTGTGGTATCCGGCAATATGCGATGGACGTAAAACGGAATGTGAATATCTGATTCCGGTACGGTTTGAGCTGAAGAAGTAGGAGCGGAGCGAGACTACCTGTGGAGGTTATTCTGGGGAAATGCGTTGGTATGTAATGTATTTAGGAAATTCTATTTAATGGAAGCTCGAAATAAGCATATTCAATTTCAATAAGAATGTTTTTTGTCAAGTCCAACGAACTTGAATGTTAATAACCGCGGGTGCAACCCGTGGACAGAACACTACCTGAATCGGAACCCCGTATGGGGTTCAACCTAAAGTTATCGGATATTGAACCCCGTTCGGGGTTCTGATTATTTTTTATTTATACCACGGGTTGCACCCGCGGTTATTAACATTGAATCCTTTCAGGATTCTAAAACCTGCTTTTTAATTGACGTTGAGCTTTTTTCTTATCCCGAACTCACGTTAATTAGTTTCGGATAGTATAATGGCAGGAATTGATCCCCGTGGGGAATTGATTCCTATTTTTTTTTGAGTGAATGTGTGGTTTTGGGATGAACAAAATCTTGTTTTTAAAGTTATAATCAAAGTTGATATTACGGAACGTACAAAAAAGATGCAGAACATGAATACAGCTACACAAAACCTGGAAAACGACCACGTGTATATACTCCGACTGACAGACGTGATGGAGCGCATGGTGGTGACACTTTCGCCGGACTTATCGGGGATGGAACTGGTGGTGAAATTGATTCAGCAGTATGCGGATGGATTTCATCATGCTAAGGAAGAAAATCTGCTTTTTCCGCTTATGTTGCAGAAGGGATTTTCGAACGAGCAGGGACCGATATCGGTGATGCTGCAGGAGCATTCGCAGGGTCGTAACTTCGTGAAGGGCATGAGCGCGGGCATTGACCTGTACAAACAGGGTGATGATACGGCGATACCGCAAATATACCGCGCTATGCAGGGTTATATTGACCTGCTGCGGGCACATATAGGGAAGGAAAACAATGTGCTCTTCCGCATGGCCGACCGGGTGCTGAGCGCCGCCGAACAGGAGAATTTGCTGACTGATTTTGCGGCTCTGGAAACCGGAAGCTACGCCAAGGGAAAGATACAGCAATTTATAACCGATATAGAGGGGCTGGAGGCTATTTATGGAAGCGGCAAGGAGTAAGCGGTAAGCGGCAAGCGGTAAGGAGTAAGTATAATTTGAGAACTAATATAAAACAGAGAATCATTTTTTAAACTGGTATATTTATGGATGGATATGAATCAAATCGTCGGGATTTTTTGAAAAAGCTGGGACTGATAGCCGGTGCTACCGTGCTGTCGGCTACGGGAATGGCAGAAGTGCAGGAACTGATAACCGATAAAAAGGAAAAATACGCGCTTACGCCCGAACAAAAAAAGTTTATGAAGATGTACGAAAAATGGTTGGATGAGTTTCGCGGAATGGCAAAATTTCAGAAAAAGGATCCCGATCATTTGGATAACAATAAAAAACTGGTGGCACTGTCTGAAGAGGCCAAAACCTGGCAGAAAGAGCTGATAGAGCACATGAAGGATGAGAATTTTGCACGGTATTTTATGATTACCACCGAGCGGGTAACGACAGTGATATAAGCCTGTTTTTAGGAAAACTCGTCAAGACACAAAAAGACCTTACTTCATGGAAGTAAGGTCTTTGTTATTTTGTATTAACCGTGGTGTATTTATAAAATGGAATAGTTTTCAGATTGGGGTTTTACCCCAAACCCCACTTCATTTTTTGGCTTGAACCAAAAAACGAAGCAAAAAAGTTCAAGACTACGCCCGCTTCACTCGAAAAACTGACGGTCTGAAAGCTAAAATCCCCAAACTCCTCCCTGCGGTCGTCAAACAGTGGGTATTTTTACGCTTTCCTTCCTTGTTTTTCGGCTCACCGGACAATGTCGGTCGTTAGAGTCGGGTGAAATTTATAAGTTTCGCAATGAAACCGAATTTATTAATTAAATCCACTACGGGTTAGTATTGCTTTTTTTACTTGATATCGCCTTCGGCAATCAGGTATTCGGCAATCTGCACGGCATTGAGTGCAGCCCCTTTTTTGATTTGGTCGCTCACGCACCAGAATGTAAGTCCGTTCGGGTTCGAAATGTCTTTGCGCAAGCGTCCCACGTGTACAGGGTCTTTGCCTGACAGGAACAATGGCATTGGGTATTTCTTTTCGGCAGGATTGTCGATTATTTCCACTCCCGGTGCTACGGCAAATGCTGCACGTGCTTCTTCCACACTCACTGGTTTTTCAGTTTCGAGCCACACGCTTTCCGAGTGAGCACGCAAAGCAGGTACACGTACGCAAGTGGCACTCACTTCTACGTCGGAGTGCATAATTTTGCGGGTTTCGTGGTACATCTTCATTTCTTCTTTAGTGTAACCGTTATCGGTAAACACATCTACCTGCGGAATAAGGTTGTATGCCAGCTGATAAGCAAATTTATTTACAGTAACGGGTTCGCCGGCCAACACTTGTTTGTATTGTAATTCCAGTTCGTCCATAGCAGCAGCACCGGCACCCGAGGCAGCCTGGTAAGTAGATACATGTACGCGTTTGATATGCGAAAGATTTTCGATGGCTTTGAGTGCCACTACCATCTGAATGGTGGTACAGTTGGGGTTGGCAATAATACCGCGTGGACGCGCTTTGGCATCGGCAGCATTCACTTCGGGCACTACCAACGGAATATCGGTATCCATGCGGAAAGCCGAAGAATTATCAATCATTACAGCACCGAATTTGGTAATATCTTCGGCAAATTCTTTGGATATACTTGCACCAGCGGAGGTGAATACTAAATCAAAAGGTTTAAAATCGTCGCCGTGTTTAAGCTCTTTGACGGTGAGTTTTTCACCTTTGAACTCATAAACACTACCCGCACTGCGCGACGAACCAAAAAGGCTCAGTTCTGTCAATGGGAAATTGCGTTCGGCTAACACACGCAAAAACTCCTGGCCGACGGCACCACTGGCACCTACAATTGCTACTCTCATTGTTTTGATTTTAATACCTCTGGCTCCATAAAGAGGAATGAAGAGGTGAAATTTGAAATATCTATACTCTAATCTTATTGTTTATTTTGTACAATTTAAAGAAAAAATGTCATTGTTAAGTTCTATTGTGAAATTATTTATATATTTGCATATCAATCGGGAAAAACTAACTTAACTTTCCATCGGGGAATAAGAACCGATTGTTACCCAAATGGTCTGCAAAAGTAATTCATTTCAATAGAATTATCACACAATATGAAGAATTTAAGCCTGTTTTTCGTGTTTTTTGTGCCAATTTTTTGTTTTGGTCAGGTGAATGAAAGTTTTTTGGATGGAAACTTTATAAATAACCCAATTTGGGTCGGCACCACATCCAATTTCATTGTGAATGGCTCTCTACAGTTACAATCCAATGCTGGGGGAGCTTCCACCTCCTTTCTTTTTACTCCCTCGGAAGCTATTGAAAATGCCAGTTGGGAGTGTTGGGTAAAAATGACCTCTTCCACTTCGCAGTATAATTATGCCGTCATTTATCTTACGTCCGACAAGAATGATAATCCTGCGGTCTGTAACGGATATTATGTTCAGGTAGGTGGCACAACCGATGAGGTGTCGTTGTTCGTGCAAGAAGGTACAAAGAAAACTAAAATAATTGACGGAACGGATGGTCGGACGGGTGGAAATCCGGTGGAATTACGAGTTAAGGTGACGCGCGATGCTGATGGAAATTTCAAATTATACAGTAAATTTGCTTCGGAATCAGACTATGTATTAGAGGGATCAACACAAAATAACGTTATAACGAGTAGCTCCTACTTTGGATTGATGTTTGTTAATCCTGCTCTTGCCCGGTTAGCCTATTATTTTGATGATATAGTTGTCAGCGGAACAAAGGCGCAGGATAAGGAAGCACCTGTCTGGGCAGGCTTAAGTATTGAACAACCCAATAAGTTGAAACTAAGTTTTTCGGAACCGATGGATTTCAGTTCAGCTGCGTTTA
>Ga0302292_1002192_pt1 | contig 11859 bp, 10 predicted proteins | sample III_Fen_N2_1_FD_194553 | JGI IMG/M metagenome (GOLD analysis project Ga0302292, IMG submission 194553) | Peat permafrost microbial communities from Stordalen Mire near Abisko, Sweden - III_Fen_N2_1 | ecosystem: Environmental > Terrestrial > Soil > Wetlands > Permafrost | place: Sweden: Abisko...
AAAATAAATTAGCATAGAGTACCCTGGGCAGATCTGCACCAGTCGGGTTAATACGGATAATTTTGACTTTCCATTTTTTACGATTGTGGATATATCGCAATTTTGAAGTATAATCACAACTAACCTCTTATGCGGGTCTGCCCGCGACACAGGCGGGCAACTAAAATTATTCATCAGTGAGAATCGCGCTTTAAAGTTGATTCTCCATCTAATCAATAGATTACAGCATTTAATAAACACATTGAGGATGCAGAACGGATCAAAACATTCGCTGCATAGATTATACCTTATACCAGTGCAGATTCTAATCAATTGAAGTCACTATTCCCGGAATTGAATAAGTTGGATATTAAAAATTATAATCACTGGATTGATTAGATATTTAAATCAAATAATTTAAGTTTGTATAGCTCTTGTTTTATGTTTTATTCAATAAGACAGAACCGGTATTTCTAAACCTAACCAAACCAGGAAGATGAAGCACTACAAAGATATTCAACGCAAGACCTGCAATTTAAGAGAACTGACCAATTCAAACTAATGCCGATATATACACAACTCTGTGGATATATCGGTGTTGAACGAAAACGCCTTTGGCGCTAACCTTTGGGTACCGTTTTTCGTTAAGAGTGTTACACAAAAATATACGGATATGAAAAAAAACTTTACGCGAACAGATGACCTGCGAAATGCGGGTGCGCAACTACAGTGAAAGGACCATTAGAGGTTATATTTCAGCCATTGCGCAACTTTCCAAACACTTTAAATCATCTCCCGATTTAATTACCACTGCACAACTTAAGGATTATGCCTATTTTCTGATTCAGGAACAGGAGGTTTCTGTTTCTACCATCAACCAATTAATCAGTGCCTGGAAGATTTTTCAGGTTGATGTGTTGGGAAACGATTGGGAAAATTTCAGACTCAAACGTCCCCGCAGGGAAAAGAAAATTCCAGTTGTATTATCGCAAGCCGAAGCCGTAGCCTTAATCAACGCGCCACGTAATTTTAAACACCGGACCATTTTATGCCTGACATACGTTAGTGGCCTGCGCCTGAGTGAGGTGCTTAGCCTGAAACTGGCCGACATTGATTCGGGAAGAAAACTAATCAGGGTAATCAGGGGGAAAGGCAACAAATCCAGGGAGGTTAACATTCCCGATCAGCTCCTTGTCCAATTGAGGGAATACTACCGGTATTACCACCCCAGGTTGTTCCTTTTTGAAAGCTTCGTTCCGGGAAAACCTTATTCTGCCACTAGTTTTAGAAATATAATAGACCAGGCAGCGATTAAAGCCGGAATTAAAAAGAACCTGTCGCCACACGTTTTGCGCCATTCGTTTGCCACCCACATGCTTGAACGGGGATTAAACCTGAAACGATTGCAATTGATGCTGGGACACAATTCGTTGAAAACCACCTCCATTTACCTGCATCTGGCCAACCCCGACCTTAGCAATTTGCCCAACCTGCTTGACAACCCCACGCAATAAACTCATGCAGGCGATCATCAATCAAAGGCACAGGCTCGAGGTAGCCGATGTCTTTATCTGCTGCCAACAAGAATTTATACAGCACCATACGCTTTGTCCAGTTCAACAAAAAGCCCTGGAAAATATTATACAATGCCGTACTGCCCGACTCGTGGGACATTTAAACTGCTGCACCAATTGCGGGTACGAAAAACCTTCATACAACTCGTGCCGGAACCGTCATTGCCCCAAATGCCAGTTTATCAAACAAGTTCAATGGGTCGATAAACTAAAAGGCAGGTTGATCCCCGGAAAGTATTTTCATGTAGTTTTCACCATTCCTGAACTCCTAAATCCCCTTTTTTATATAAACCAGGCTGATTGTTACCACTTGTTGTTCCAGGCAGCATCCGAAGCATTGCAAAAGGCAGGAAGTAATCCCAACTTTCTGGGGGCTGATACCGGAGCAGTTGCCGTATTGCATACCTGGGGGCAAACGCTCACCTACCACCCCCACATCCATATGCTCGTTCCTGCCGGTGGCTTGTCGGAAGATGAAACACACTGGGTTCAGGCACCAAAGAAGTTTTTTGTGCCGGTAAAAGCACTTTCTTCCATGTTCAGGGGAATATTGATTAGGGAACTGAAGTCGTATATGGACCAAAACAAATTACGGATACCTCAAGACATGCTCGGTTTTGAGGAATTCAAGAAAAAGCTGTACCTGAAAAACTGGAATGTCTATTCGAAAAAAGCGTTGGGCGGGGTAAACAGCGTACTGGCTTACCTGGGAAGGTACACCCACCGTGTAGCTATATCAAATAATCGGCTTATTGCACTGGGGCAGAATAATATCTCATTCTTTTACCGTGACTACCGAAATGAAAACCGGCAACGTACCATTTCGTTGGACCAAACCGAATTTGTACGGCGGTTCCTGCAACATATACTGCCATCGGGGTTCTATAAAATCAGGTATTTTGGTATTTTGGCTACGGTCCATATCCATACCAAAAGGGAACAGGCCATAGCCCTGATCGGAAAAACTATCCTGCTCCCAGTACTTGAGGGCTTATCGGCATACGAAGTGATCCGTGAATTAACCGGCAAAGACCCTGCTCGTTGCCCAAAATGCAAAACCGGATTTATGACACTAAAAATGGTGATCGATAAATCCGGGTGATACCATATAGATTGAAACGTTCTTTGCAGTTTTGATTGTCCTCCAAACAGCATCTCTACCTGTAATGGGAAAACGATACCCATATCTGGGCGGAAATAACCAAACGAAAATTTTCCTCATACTTTCCAAACAGCAAACTGAGTGTAAAACATCAAAATAGTCCAGTGGGATGAAAAACAGGAAAAAGGACAAGGTTTAACAAGTGCATAGGTGTCGGCGTAATCGTACAACTATATTTTATCCAACATTCCCGATTTAGATTTATTCTTTTCTCAAAAATCCTTCGATTCTTATCTTTATGTTGTATATTGCAACAACGTTGGATAAAATACTTAGACGTTAGGCATAATTGTAAATATGGATTCGAGATATGGTTTAGAGATTATGAATATGATTGATGATATGAAATATAAGATTGAATTTAAAAAGCAAACAAACTTGATATTTGCTATATTCCTCGGACTTTTTGCAATTATTTTGATTGCAATTTTAGCTACAATAATGTACGGATTAATTACTTCACCTAGTCGGATTAAGGATTTTGCATTTATTGTAATTGTAATGATTATAATTGGATTATTAATACTAGATAGATTCTTGTGGCAGATTAAAGGTGTAGAATTATTATTGATTACAGATAAGATTGTATTAATAAAAAAAGGAAAATTATATAAATCAACTAAACAGATTGATTTTAATGAATATGAGTCAATTTCATTTGATAAGGATAATACGACTTCAATAATTTCAAAGTTGTATGGATTAAAAGGTGGAAATATAAAGATTAATTATTTGGGTCGTCAAACAAGATTTGGACAGGATATTTCTTTGAAACTTTCAGAGATTGTGTCAAATGAGATTGATATAGAATTAAGAAAAATACAAAACAACCATGCCTAACACACGGTCATAAAACATTGGGGTTCAAGTGGTAATGCAAGCGCATTATTCGCTGGCAAGGTTCTTGTCGGCTGATAGATTCAAAACTCCGAAATCCCAACGTTTTATACCGCTAAGGCGTTAGCAACAAGTGTAGGAAGGACGCAACTAGAACTTGCTTTTCAGCATCTTATAATAAAAAACTATGAAAGCAATTACTTTTGTAACAATTATTTTCTTTGGTTTAATTGGTTGTAATAAAGACAAAGTAAAAAGCCCATCAGATTTTACAGACCGAACTGGATTCATTGAGATTCATAGATGCTATTGTTCTGAATCAGCTTTTCGTTATTTAATTGTAATTAATGAAATTAATGGTACAAAACGATATAACCCAGTAAATTTACCTGTTGATTTTAAGGACTCTAATTCTCAGATTGCTTTCACAGCAAATTTGCTTAATGACAGTTCTGTAGTTTATACAAATACAGCTACGGACGCAGTGATTGAAGATTTTAGAGTACGAAATATTAACTTGGTTAAGATTAATAAAGTCAACAATTAATTTTAATAAACACTTGTTGCTAACAGCAAAATACTTTCAAGTCGGGGGTCTTTGCTTCGTTGACAGGAAAGTAGATCCCGATATACATCGGGATGACGAAAGCAATACTTCTTAGGAAGTTCATCGGTTAAATCCCGCCCTTGAGTGTATATAGACGTTGTAGTCAAAAAAATAAAAAAATGAAAGCACTAATTCTATTATTTGCATTTTGCGGATTCTTAAGTTTCACTGCTAATACTTGTTTAGCGCAAGAAACCAGAATAATAAGTAATGAGGAGGTTTTAAACACAGCTAAAGCCTATTTAAATCACTTTGTTGATGCAATTGATGGAATGTACAAAGTTTATGGCTTCAACTATAAAGAGGATATGAAGAACGTTAAACTTGGAGCTCCTTATGAATTAGTATTTTTATCTTCCGATTTTGTTACAGATTCAGTTTTCAGTATTAAAAAGAGCTATTTTCTTAATGAAAACTATGGATGGAAAGTTCCATTAATTTTTGAAGATACAATCCGATGTTCTATGACGGTTATCTATGCCAATGACACATTAAAAGCCACAGGTGGAGGTGGAGCATATTCTTGTCAATTTCTTGATAAGTGCGAGAAAAATAACACCATCTCAAAAGATGGAAAGAGGTATTTGCTGGTTCCTGAAATAATATACATGTGTGAGTTTATTATGTTGAAAGATTCAAATAATACGTTTAAGCTGTATCCTGTTTATAAAGATAATGAAGGATACAATGATTGCACAAATGATGTGTCTTATAATAAGTACAATTCAATGAAAGATTTTTTTAATACTTATAAAACGAAAATCTATTCATCAGCTATTGATAAAATTAAATCTTCATTCAAATTTGAAATATATCCTAATCCATTAAATACTAATGGGATTTTGAAAGGAGTTATTCCACAGACGATAGCAGAAGCTGAAATGAAGATTTTTAATTGTGAAGGGAAAGTCTTGTTTCAAAATCGAATTAAAGATAGAGGAGAAATTGAAATAGTTTTAAACAGAGAAATATTTTCAATGAGTGGAGTCTACTTGTTTAAAATCACTTTGGATCGGGAAACAATTACAAAAAAAATAATAGTGACAAATTAAAGCCTATAACAACAAAATACCCTCAATCTGGGGGGTCAGCTTCGATGACTGGAAATTAATCCCGATTGCATCGGGATGAAATGCAATACTTTGTAGGGAGTTCATCGGTTAAAACCCGCCCTGCTGGTATTTTCGAAACGTTATCAGCAGCCAAGTTCAAAAAACATATGATATGAAATCAATTATACTTTCTTTGATTTTTGCCCTAATTTCAATATTAAGCACTTCTGGTCAGAATTATCAGACTGTTAATTCAAAAAGAATTGTGTATTTTGACAATCAAAATAAAAATATAAAGTGTATAAGAATTGATTCTGTCAAAATTCAAACTGATTCGATATTATTCCCTTTTACTGAAATACAAAAGCTGGATAATTATTGTTATTCACCAAGAGTTGCTTCGTGGATTGGTAAAAAGATCATCATAAAAGAAAATGGGTTGAATGAATTTATTAATAAAATGGGCGATACAATTACCATTCATACTAACGCCCCGATTGGAGATAAATGGATTGCATTTCAAATAAAGGACTCACTAATAGTTGAAGCTTCTGTTGTAAACCATGATACACTAACCTTTTTAGGATTAATTGATTCTGTAAAAACTATAAGATTCCAGACTTTTGACAAAAAGATGAATCCTTTAGTTGAAGATTTAAATCATATGGAAATTAAAATCAGTAAGAATTATGGGTTTGTTAAAACTCTTAATTTCTATTTATTTCCAAATTTTAAAATCGATTATCCTACTGGTCAGTTTGAGGAATACAATTTGATTGGGCTTTCTAATCCCGAAATAGGGATTCGCAATTTGACCTGGTTTGAGATAAATGATTTTCAAATTGGTGATGAAATGCATATTTTGGATGAATCAAGTTGTTGGGACGGACGTGGACGTGGTTCTGCTACAACAAACAAGTTTATATATAAATACATAGACCGTGCTGATTATATTGATTCAATCATTTATCGTTATTCACGTAAACAGAGCATTAAGACTATTTATACTGATAGCAGTTCATTTAAATTTTATAATGATACTTTAAAAACAACAATTAAGCCGGATTTATTTTTTGATAAGCTTCCCGGAGAACCAATTATTCTTGAATATGGGACTTACAATTATTACATGTTAAATGAATCTCCTTTAGCAAAATTTAGTCCAGGCTATCCTATTTTTGGATTTACTGGTGATTCATGCTGGGGTTTGATAATAGCTGATGGTTGTATTTCGGATAAGAAATATATCAAAGGATTGGGAGGTCCTTATTATGGCTGCACGGAAGCATTTTGTTTAGGAGGTGCCGAAAGAAAATTGGTGTATTTTAAGAAAGGAAATACAACCTGGGGAAATCCTTTAATCATAACTGATATTTCCGATATTGAACAGATAAACAACATACAAGTGTATCCAAATCCCGCAAATGATTATATAAATGTAAAATTCTGTGACATGAGTAACTCAGATTGCTCTATAAGTATTTATAATATTCAGGGAAAATTGATGATATCCAGAAAACTTGAATTAACTGACTCAAAGATTGATATTTCTGCTTTTAAAACAGGAACTTATATTTTTAAAATTTTTGATAAAGAGAAAGTATTAAAACTAGATAAATTAATAATTGAATAATGCCAGCCCATAACAGCAAAATACCCTCAAGCCGGGGGGTTTAGCTTCGTTAACAAGAAAGTAGATCCCGATATACATCGGGATGACGAAAGCAATACTTCGAAAGAAGTTCATCGGTTAAATCCCGACATGAGTGTATTTTCAAGACGTTAGGGTGCATTTTAAAAAAACGGGAGCTTATAGTGATTAAAAGAAATGATTTTTGATTTTATAACTGCTGATTAATTGAGATGTTATAGTGAATTAATGTGACGCACTAAAAATACTCCGAACACTTTTAGATTATTCCAAACGATAAAAATTTTCTAACTTTGCTTTACATATACATAAAATGAATATTATGAAAATAATTCAATTATCACTAGTTTTTACGCTATTATTGGTCTTATTAACAACAAATAATAAAGCTAATAATTCTTCAAAGCCGGATGACTCTTTACCAATAATTAAAGAAACTAACGGAGTTAAACAATTGTATGTAAACAATGAACCGTTTCTGATTATTGGAGCTGAACTATTAAATTCTTCTGCCTCGAGCATTGAGCATATGAAAGATATTTGGGCACAAGTTCGATCACTGAATGTGAATACGGTTTATTTACCTGTAAACTGGCAGCAATTTGAACCGGAAGAAGGTAATTTTGATTACTCACTTATAGATAGCCACATAAATAGTGCATATGATAATAACCTGAAACTGGTTATTCTATGGTTTGGAAGTTGGAAAAATGGAGAGTCGAATTATACGCCCAATTGGGTTAAAACCGATATGAAACGTTTCCCACGTATGCTTTTTAAAGACGGGAAAATTTCAACCACCATTTCAAACACGCATAGAAATTGTTTAAATGCCGATTTGAAGGCTTATCAAAAATTAATGGAACGAATTGCTCAAGTTGATAAACATGGCACTGTGTTAATGATGCAAATTGAGAATGAGGTTGGTTTATTAGGCGGCACAAGGGATTTTTCACCTGAGGCTACTAAACTATTTGAACAACAAGTTCCCGGTGAATTAATTAAATACATGAACAATAATCTTACTAAATTAAAACCCAACATCCGTGAGTCTTATTTAGCTAATGGTGCAAAAGCCCAAGGTATATGGGAAGAGGTTTTTGGAAAATCGACAACTACCGATGAAATCTTTATGGCATGGAAATACTCCAACTATGTAAATGAACTTGCAAAGGCAGGGAAAGCTATTTATAATCTACCTACATTCGTAAATGCCTGGGATGCCTCTGGAGGTAATCTCATTCCGGGTGTTTGGCCCAGTGGAGGACCAAATTACCTGATGATTGATATTTGGCAAGCTGGTGCTCCTGATATCGATATTCTTGCTAACGATAATTACTCACCAACATTCGGAATGTCAGCTGCAAATTTTGTACACAACAAAAACCCTTTGCTTTTACCTGAAGCCTGTGCCATTTGGATGAACGATACAATAAGTGCTGCTCCAAAAGCATTTTTTTGTTTTGGGCATTTCAAAGCAATGGGTTTTTCGCCATTTGGTATCGATCATCATACTTACCATAGCAACCATCCCATAAAGAAAGCATATGAAGTACTTGGTATGCTGAAGCCATTAATTATCAAAGCTCAGGTTGAGGATAAAATAAACGGGTTTATGGAAGGCGATAGTGTATCACCGGCATCTTTTCAACTTGGAGACTATAACTTTAAGCCTGGCTATAACCTTCAAAAGAAATCACTTATTAAAGGATATGGGTTAATAATTCAGATTGCTGAAGATGAATTTATTGTAGCCGGAAATGCTTGTAACATTAGGTACCAATCTGCTGATTCCGGCAAACCAAATGCTCAGCTCCTCTCAGTTGAAGAAGGAAAATTTGTTGATGGGAAATGGGAAAAAAAGAGGACGATAAATGGAGATGAGTTTGGAATAAAACTACCACCCAATCCGTATAATATAGCTTCCGATGTTTATCTTAACGATGTAAGCTTACTTAAAATAAAACTTTTTAAATATTAAATGGTAACTATTCTCTGCATGTATTAGATTTAATATTAATATGATAATTATAAAAAAACGCACCCTAACACGCGATATAGACAATAAGGGTTTCAGTGATATGCAAAATTTTGTAGTTCGCTTCAACTTATCGTGTAACTTGATAGGAAATAGCCCGAAACCCCTTACTGTCTATATTGTCAAACGTTACCTGCAAGCATAGAAAAAAGGCATTGTGCAACGAACAAACCATCTAATCGATGCAAATTGTGCAGTGATAAATTTTCAAATGCGACGAATAATACGTATTTTCGTTGCAAAATATACGACGAATGGAAATTTATATACATCAAAAAGACCATTGGCCAGATTTTACCTGGAGAAATGAAGAGTTTTTAAAGCAATTAAGTGAAGCAAGAAATTTGCAGGGACGTTTAATTGGAAAAATGGAATCATTGGGCATTGATTTGAGAAACGAAGCTTTACTTGACACTTTAACATTAGATGTTTTAAAATCAACAGAAATAGAAGGAGAATTTTTGAATCCCGACCAAGTTCGTTCATCAATTGCACGGAGATTAGGAATGGAAATCGCGGGTTCTGTTGATTCTGACCGAAACGTTGATGGGATGGTCGAAATGATGATTGATGCAACTCAGAATTGCTTCAAACCATTGACGGCAGATAGACTTTTTGATTGGCATGCTGCATTGTTCCCAATGGGCAGAAGTGGTATATTCAAAATAACTGTCGCGGATTGGCGAAAAGATTCAAGCGGGTCAATGCAAGTAGTTTCTGGCGCAGCAGGAAAAGAAAAAGTTCATTTTCAAGCACCTGATGCAAATCTAATAGAGACTGAAATGAACCGTTTTCTCAAATGGTTTAACGAAAACGATAAAACCGATTTAGTAATTAAAGCTGCGGTTGCTCATCTTTGGTTTGTTACAATTCATCCTTTTCAAGATGGTAATGGTAGAATAACAAGAGCATTGACCGATATGTTATTAGCTCAATCAGACAAAAGCACTCAACGATTCTATAGTATGTCGGCTCAAATCAGGATAGAAAGAAAACAATACTATGAAATACTTGAGAAAACACAACAAGGAGAACTTGATATAACCGAATGGATAAAATGGTTTTTATGCTGTTTAATAAATGCCTTAAAATCAACTGACACAATATTGACAAAAGTCTTATTCAAAGGGGATTTCTGGAATAGATATTCAAAAACAAATCTTAACGAGAGGCAGAAAAAGCTAATTAATAGATTGTTAGATGGATTTGATGGAAAATTGACTTCGTCAAAATGGGCAAAGATTTCAAAATGCTCAAAAGACACTGCAATTCGGGATATTAACGATTTGATTAATAAAGATATATTGCATAAAGAAACCGCAGGTGGAAGAAGTACAAATTATGAATTGAAAAAATGAAATAAATGCCAGCAGGTAACATCAGTTACTCGTCTAGCTCGGCAGCAGTGGTTTTCGGTGTGTATCTTTTCGCTCAGGCAGCTTACAGGCTTCAACGGAAATCGCCCGCAATCCGCCCCTGGGGATAGCTGAGGGCGTTAGCGGTCAGTTAAAGTACACCATTTCAAACGGTTTCGTTTATTTGATTGAGTTCTTTTTAACTTTTTAGGATTGACAAGTATCTGGTTTCATGGACAATAAGATTTTTAATATACAAAAAATGAATATAAAATGAGAAAAATATATACAGTAAAGAGAACGCTAATTGACATTACGATTATGACAATTATATTTGTTGTTATAGCACTTGTAATGATTCCATTTAATGAACTAAAATTTAGACATTTCACTGGGTTAATTGGAGTAATCGGCTATTTTGTTGTAAGACTAATTATAGATACATATTACACAAAAAAGAGATAGAGATGAAAACCGAACCGCAAACAGCAAAATACCCTCAAGACGGGGTTTCTGCTTCGATGACAGGAAAGTAGTCCCAGGTAATCTGGGGCAACATTAATTAGCCTTTAAGAGATAAAAGTCATTGCCAATAATGAATTTGTAATGATAGTGCAATTATCAGTGTTAGTATGCCAATTATCGTATTAATTGTTTGTGAGATTGATTGAGATATAGATAAAAAAAATACAGTTAACATATTTTGACATCAATATTTTAGATTATATTTGCCTGACTAAATTTGAACTTATGATCTTGCGCATTGCATTTTCCTTTATATTTATTATAATTGGATCAGGCTTGTCTTTTGCTCAAATATCAGGAAACTATAGTCTTTCAAGCGATTCTACAGTCAATCGTCTTGCGGGTTCAAATCGTATATATTATACCACCCGGATCGATAATCGCCCCAAAATAGATGGTAAACTTACTGATGCCTGCTGGGAAAAGGGAGTTTGGGCCGGCGGTTTTACGCAACAAGTACCGGCTCAAGGGAAAAAGCCTTCGCAGGAAACTGAAGTAAAAATCCTCTATGACAATAACAATCTGTATGTTGGGTTTAAATGCCACGATAAGGGACCGGGTAAAATACGACCTATATTAAGTCGCAGAGATAACAGCATCGGCGATATCGTTGGAATTGCTTTCGATTCGTATCACGACAAACAGACCGCCTACGAGTTTAATATTGCCGCTTCAGGACAAAAAGTGGATATGGTTCATCTGGGTGCCGATAATCTGGACTACAATTGGGATGCAGTATGGAACGGTAAGGCTCAGGTTTACGACTCCATCTGGACAGCGGAAATGCAAATCCCTTTTAACCAGATCCGTTTTGCTCCCGGCGACAAACAAGTGTGGGGCATGCATATCTGGCGCTGGATTGATCGCCTTAATGAAGAAAGCCAGTGGAAGCTGGTACCCATTGATGCCCCGGCAATGGTATATTTATTTGGCGAATTGAAGGGTATCGAAGATATTAAGCCGAAAACCAATTATGAGTTTCTACCTTACCTCAGCACACGGTACAATCCGAATACTGATCTGAGTAAAAAAACTACCTATGGTTATGGATTGGACGGGAAAGTCCGGCTCAATTCAGG
>Ga0302292_1002193_pt1 | contig 11858 bp, 11 predicted proteins | sample III_Fen_N2_1_FD_194553 | JGI IMG/M metagenome (GOLD analysis project Ga0302292, IMG submission 194553) | Peat permafrost microbial communities from Stordalen Mire near Abisko, Sweden - III_Fen_N2_1 | ecosystem: Environmental > Terrestrial > Soil > Wetlands > Permafrost | place: Sweden: Abisko...
CAACAGCTATATTCAGGCGCGCATGGTTGTTGAACCGGCAACAAGTCACCGCAACAAACCCGATGACAAACCGGATGTTGCCTAGTTCGGGTTCGCAGCAAATGTTTTGACTTGAATACCTTGCTCAACTGATCCGATGACCCCGAGCCACCGGATCAGTTTGTTTTTGGAGATACATGTTGGCTCAGGAGATGGAGCCGTTTCTTCTGCGGACGGTGTCACCGTGCCGGCGGATGCACCCGATATGCTGGCGAACATATACAATGGCTCAGCGGACGAGTTGATCGTGCTGGAAAAGGGTGTCGTTTACCCGGCGGACGACCTGAAAGCATTAGAAATGACCTTGAAATTGCTGGCGGACGCATCCGTTTCTCTGGCGGACGCATCCGTTATGTTGGCGAACATATACGATGGCTCAGCGGACGAGTTGAAAGCATCAGAAATGACCTTAAAATTGCTGGCGGATGCATCCGTTATGTTGGCGAACATATACGATGGCTCAGCGGACGCATCCATTATGTTGGCGAACATATCCGTTGACTCAGCGGATGACATCAACACGCTGGAAAAGGACTTTATAGAGCTGGAAAAGGAGTTTAATGGATTGGAAAAGGACTTTGTGGAACTGGAAAAGGAGTTTAATGGATTGGAAAAGGGATTTGAAAGTCTGGAAAAGGAGTTTAATGGATTGGAAAAGGGATTCGAAGGTTAAGAAATGGGGTTTAGGCAGCCAGAGACTCAATATCAGAAAAATTAAAAGCCCACTTGACAATTTGTAGGCTTCGCATTTTGTATTGTCGCTGAGTGTTTTTACGTTCAATTTTAGACCAGACAATACAAAATGCGAAGGATTAAATCCGAAGATTTAATAAGATATTCCATTAGAAATCAACAATTTGAAAATTATACGAATCAATAATTTGATTATTTAATAATATTCATAAATTTGAAGGCGTATCGCGAATATTATAGAGTCATGCGTCAGTTTAGGTGCGACACACATTAATAGACAAAGACAAATATTGACGAAATATGTTTTCATATATAGAAAGCCAATGGAAAGTATTTAGACAGTATGTAATCGAATTAGACGGTTACAAGTGCAGACAATGTGGACGAGGACAAGACGAAGTAACATTACAAGTTCATCACAAAGAATACAAACCGGGACTTAAAGCGTGGGAGTATCCAACAGCTGACTGTTTTACTTTATGCAAAGGCTGCCACGCCCAGACACACGGAATTATTCAACCAACTTTTGGATGGGAATATATTGGCGATGAAGATTTAGGCGACCTAATTGGGACTTGTGAAAATAGAGGTTGTGGTGCTGATATTAGATATAGTTTTACTGTTTTTCACCAAAAATGGGGAACATTACAAGTAGGAACAGTTTGTTGTGACAATCTTACAGATTCAGAAATTGCTTCAAACTTAAAAGAATCCAAGCTGAAATTTGAAAGTAGAAAACAAAGATTTACAACCTCAAAAAGGTGGACATCTAATGGCTTTTTACACAAAATCAAACAAGGACTTTTTGACATCGAAATATTTGAAACCGAGAATGAGTTTAGCTTAAAAATTAATGGTAAGAAAAGTAAAATAAAACACAAGACGTTGTTAGCGGCAAAGACACGGGTTTTTGAAATTATTGAGGACGGACAGCTAATGAATTTTTTTAAGGACCGTAATTATGATTTTGACAAACAAAAAAAGAACAGTAGAAGAAAACCGAACGCATAACATCAGCTACCCGTGTAGCTTACTACGTTATGGGCAAGTGTAGGTGCAAAACAAACAGACACTAAATATTGAGAAAATCATGGACAACCAATTCTTAATTACAACGACCAACAGCATTGAGCATTTTGAAATCGAATGTTATGTTGAAATAATTTCAACCAATGTCGTAATTGGAACAAATTTCTTTTCAGATTTTGGAGCTTCATTAACCGATTTGTTTGGAGGATTCTCTGGTTCATACCAAAATAAACTACAAGAAATCTACAATATAGCAATCGATAACTTAAAGAAAAAAGCCAAACGAATGGGCGCAAATGCAATAATCGGTTTGAAAATTGATTTCGACGAAATATCAGGAAAAGGGAAATCAATGTTCATGATTTCAGCTTTAGGTACAGCAGTTGTTGTCAGACAAAAAATGGAAAATATAACCAGTAATATCAAAGGAAGTGTACCTGATACAGCAATTTCATTTATTGATTTAAATAACGAAGTAAGAAAGCTTCAAATAATAGAGAAAACAAAAAATAAAACCCTTCCTTCTGTAGACGAATGGAATTATCTTTTGAATAATCCGATAGAGGAAATAACGAGTATATTATTAGATAATTACATTGCAATTAATCCAAAACATATAGAAGAAGAAACTGAAACTGCAATTAACAAATTACTTTTTGAGAACTTCCCAAATTACATACAAAATTTTAACAAGGATTTCACAATCAATCTTTTATATGATAGAATTGACGGAGATGCCAGTTCTATTTTAGAAATACTTAGAAAGTATAAACTTTTCAACAGTGATAAGATTAAACAGTTGATTGAAAAAGGGAACTTAGCATGTGCAATTGAGTGTTTAAAAATAGACAAAGACGTTTATGATTCGAGTGATGTCAATGAGATGAATGAAATAATAACTCTTTTAGAAGAACTTCCAGACTTAGGTAAAATTGAAATATCAAAAGGACTGTTATCAAAATCAACTGAAGTGTTTTTATGTCCTTTAGGACATAAAAACAACATAACTGATGTTTTTTGTCAACACCATGATAGTGGATATTGTTTTGATTGTCAACTAAATATTAAAGGTATCACAGAGAATCAACTAAAAGAAATCGAAGTTTTTAAATTAAAAGTTCTCACCCTTGAGAAATTGCTGAAAAATTAAAGTGATATGACAAACACCAGCCCATAACATCAGCTACCCGTCGCGGCAGCAGTGGTTTTCGGAGGGTATCTTTCCGCCCGGTTCCGGTTAACCGGGATTGATCCCTAAGTACTCGGGACCCGCAATCCGGCTTTGGGTGTAGCTTAGGCCTTTTCAGGTTACTTTCTTTCAAAAACGATAAAAGGCAAATTGATCAGAACAAAGAAATTATCCCCTCATACAGCCTTGAAAATGATTTTGTAAAGCTATATTTATTGATACAATTTTAAGAATAGAGTTTTTGCACCAACTCACGTTAGGTGCAAGGCTGCAACACAGCAATATTATACAATTTTACAATTTGAATGATATATACTTTTGTATTCATAATCAAAACAATGATATTATGGATACAAATGATTTTAACAAAGGGAAGTTATACATCAATGGAGAATGTGTTGATGTTGAAGATTTGATATGGAATGAACATTCTGCTTTTAAAGGTGTATTTCTAAAACATCTTATTAAAGGAGAAAGCACTGATAATCGCTTGAGTTGTCATCTGGTGAAAATTAATCCTGGTTGTGAAATAGAAATTCATAATCATGCAGGCAAAACCGAATTACATGAGATTATAAGTGGATTTGGACATTGCATGATAGAGCAAAAGGGATTTGATTACCACAAAGGAGTAATTGGATTTATCCCGGCTGACAAAGCCCATTCAATAAAAGCAGAAAACGAAGGCTTGTTTTTGTTAGCAAAGTTTTTTCCAGCTTTATTGTAAATTTGAAGTATGAAAGATGAACAGGAAAAGATTATACACTTTGAACTAAATAATAAGCAAAGAATATCTATAACTCATGGGTACAATATTTCAAATGCTTTTCCTGTTCATTTTCATTCAACGTATAACCTTGGGATTATAGAACTCGGAGAGAGAGAATTTACTTATCGTGGTATAAAGACAGTCTTAAAGCCCAATGATATTTTTATTATTCAGCCTTTTGAGCCCCACAGTTGCAGGTCTTATGATAATTCAAGCCATAGGTATAAAATAATTTCATTAAATCTGGATAATTCCGATTATTTCTATTTTCCGCAATTAAAAATTTGTCAACCTGACTTATTAAGCAATATCAGGGAATTTCATACTTTTGCAGAATATGAAAAATCATCTTTGAGATTGACTAGTTTATTTGAAGATATTTTACTCCAATTAAAGAAATGTTCATTAGGATATAATTCTTCTATTTTAGATGAGGAAATTTCATCCAAGATTCATTTAGCAAAACAATTTATTGAAAATAACTGTCAGCTTGATATTTCATTAAAAGAAATGTCAAATATTGCATGTTTAAGTGAGTTTCATTTCAATAGATACTTTCATAAGTGCTATGGATTATCGCCTTACGCTTATTACCTTGGTTGTAAGATAAAAAAGTCGCAAAAGGTTTTGATTAAACAAAATTCAGTGATAGAAACTACCTATGTTATTGGACTTTTTGACCAAAGCCATTTTACAAAGCTATTTAAGAAACATATTGGAGTTACACCAGGGAAATATTTAAGAGATCATAAAAAATATGAATAAAATAAAGCCCGGCACCTAACATATGCTCTTAGCGCAAAACGTTAGTTAGAATTTAACGAAACACTACACAGACAATGAACAGACTAGACAGACTAACAAGCATACTCATACAACTTCAATCTAAACGACTGACAACTGCTCATGAAATAGCTAAACGATTTGACGTTACAAACAGGACAATTTATAGAGATATTCAGACATTAAGACTTGCAGGTGTTCCAATTGGTGAAGAAGAAGGAAAGGGTTATTTTTTAGTCGAAGGTTATCGGTTGCCACCTGTAATGTTCACAATGGAAGAAGCAAGAACTTTGGTAACAACAAGCAAAATTCTGAATTATCATACAGAAGATTCACTAAAACAAAATTACGAGTCGGCCCTCTTAAAAATTAAGGCAGTCTTACCACTTAAGGACAAAGACAAATTGGAATTTTTAAATTCGAGAATTGGATTTCAAAAACCTTGGGCACCAACAAGTTTGTATTTAGATAGAATCCAGCATTCAATTATCGAAAGCGAAAAACTGAAAATAAAATATCAGTCAAGAGAGCAAGAGCAAATAACGGAACGAATAATCCAACCTTATGCCGTTTATTTCAGTGGTGCTGTTTGGACAACGATTGCCTTTTGTGAGTTACGACAAGAAATAAGAGAGTTTCGGCTTGACAGAATAAAAGAACTCAAAATTCAACAAATTCATTTCAACCCCGACAAGACCTTCAGCATTGAACACTATTTAGAAAAACGTTCAGAAAGATTATTTTTAAACCCCTGACAAAGGGCTGTCCTATGTGCCTTTTTTCTTTGCTGCAAATTCAAACAAAAATGAATATAAGAGCAATTTTATTAATCGTCATTGCTTCACTTTCAGGAAGTGTAAGCAAGGCACAAACACAAGAAAGCATGACAGCAAAACAAGTCACAATCAGAGACAAACAAGTTGAAATCAATTATTTTCAACAGGGAAAAGGCGACACAACAGTTCTGTTTTTACACGGCTGGTGTATTGACGCAACGTATTGGAAAAATCAAGTAGAATATTTTTCTAAAAATTACAATGTTTACGCAATTGACCTGCCGGGCTTTGGCAAATCCAAAGCAGAAAGAACAAATTGGACTATAGAAGAATATGCCAATGATGTAACCGCATTTATTGACGCAATGAACTTAAAAAATGTAATAATCATTGGACATTCAATGGCTGGCGAAATAATGTTGCAAACAGCATTAAGCAACAATCCCCAAATAGTAGGTATTGTAGGTGTTGACAATTTCAAATTTATTGACGTTTCATTTACTCCAGAGCTGATGAAACAAATAACCGACTTTTTCCCTAGGCTTGAAAAGGATTTTAAAAATTCTGCACCTGGATATGCAGATATGATGCTTTTTCACCCAACAACTTCAAAGGAAGTGAAAGACAGAGTAAAAACTGATATTGCAAATAGCGATTCTGTTATAGGCTATGGAACATTTATGAACCAAATGCAATATGCATCTACCGATGCACAAAGACTGGAACAGCTTAATTATAAGTTATACCTGATAAACAGCGACAGTTTTCCAACAAACGAAACTGGACTGAAAAACCATTGTAAAAATAGTTTTCAGGTGGAAACAATCGCTGCGACCGGACATTATCCAATGATAGAAAAACCGACTGAATTTAATTTGATTTTGGAAAAGGTATTGACAAGTATGAAATAAACTGCTCCTAACATCAGCTAACAGCGGGGTTTCGGTGTTTCGTTGACAGGAAAATAGTATTTTGAAAGGCAGCTCTTCGTAGGAAGTTCATCGGGTAAAATCCCTTCCTGCGTTTAGCTTCCAATGTTGTAAGCAAGCCAAACAAATGACATACTAAATAATAGATACTATGATATTAAAATATGGAATGAATCCCTATCAGGATTATGCTGAAATTATTGATAATTCAAATGCGCTAACCTTATTGAGCGGAAATCCAAGTGTTATAAATATATTGGATGCTTTGAATTCGTGGCAATTGGTAAAAGAAGTCAGTCAAACATTAAATATTGAATGCTGTACCTCTTTTAAACATGTAACGCCTTCTGGAGTGGCAATCTATAAAGAATTAAATGCTAATGAGAAACGGGCTTATTTAATTAAGAATCCTTTGTCTAAATTAGCCACTACTTATGCCAGAGCAAGAGGAACTGACCGATTAGCTTCTTTTGGCGATTTTATTGCTTTAAGTCATTGTGTAGATAAAGAGACCGCACTTTTAATAAAGTCAGAAGTTTCAGATGGAGTTATTGCACCAGAATTCACTAATGAAGCACTAGAGATTTTGTGCTCCAAGAAAAGCGGTAGTTATGTAATATTTCAAATAGATAAAGACTTTGAACCTGACGAAATTGAATCACGGGAGATATTTGGAATAACTATAAAACAAAAGAGAAATAGCTTAAAAGTCAGTGACGAAAATTTTTCAAATGTGGTAACCCAAAATAAAACAATCCCTTCTGATATTCTTTCAGACTTAAAACTGGGAATACTCACCTTGAAATATACACAGTCTAATTCAATTTGCGTTGTTTCCAAAGGTCATGTAATAGGTATCGGTTCTGGACAGCAATCAAGAATCCTGTGCTCAAACTTAGCTTTGACTAAAGCAAATGTTTGGTACCAGAAGTGCAAAATGAATTATTCGTTTTTAAATCAATTCGAAAACAAAAAGAGGACTGAACTTGATCAATTGATTGAATTAGAAAGACAAAAGCAATATGGTGATAAAATCTTATTGAATGAATTACCAGATACGTGTATGCTTTCCGACGGATTTTTTCCGCAAAAAGATAATATTGAGTTAGCATACCAATTTGGAATAAAATATATAGCAACACCAATGGGGTCAATAAGGGATAATGAAATAATTGATACAGCAAATAATTATGGAATCGAAATTATAAACACTGGAATTAGATTATTTCATCATTAAATTGCTAGATAACAGAAAGGCCAACGTATAACATCAGCTACCCGTCCAAGTGCGGCAGCAGTGGTTTTCGGTATGCATCTTTCCGCCCGGTTCCGGTTAACCGGGATTGACAGGAAATTGCCCGCAATCCGCAAATGAGAGGAGCTTCCTACGTTGGCAATTTTAGTGACGGAATTCCTCAATTAATAAAATATGACAAAAGATAGACCATTGACCACGCTTTTTATGCTGATGTCCTTAGACGGAAAAATTTCGACAGGTAAAAGTGATAATCTTGATGTTGACAAAGATTTTCCTGAAATTAAAGGTGTGGCTGATGGACTATACCAATATTATGAACTTGAACAAAATACTGATTTACATTCTTTAAATACAGGACGAGTCCAAGCTAAAATTGGGATTAATGACAAAACAAGTACAACAAAAACACCTGTAAGTTTTATTATCATTGACAATAAGCCTCATCTAACAGAAAATGGTATACAATATTTCATTAATCGAAGCAAAAAGTTTTTTCTAGTTACTACGAATAAATTACATCCAGCTTTTCAAATTTCCATTCCAGAAAACTTGGAGATAATATATTATGACAAAGCAATTGATTTCGAAGACCTTTTTTTCAAATTTAAATCTGTTTACAGCATAGAAACAATAACAATTCAATCTGGTGGGACTTTAAATTCTGTTCTACTAAGACAAGGTTTGATTGATTACGTTTCGATAGTAATAGCACCTTGTTTAATTGGAGGTAAGGATACCCCAACAATTATAGATGGACAATCTTTGTCTTTGGAGACAGAACTACAAAAGATAAAAACACTTGAACTTGAAACATGCAAAGTACTTGGAAATTCATATATACATTTGAAATATAAAATAACTAATTAAATAAAAAACTGCCTACAAGATTAGCTACCAATCATTTCATATTTCTTTTGCAGTGCACAATCTTTTACTGGAATTCACAACCCTGATTATCATTTACACAAAGGGTTCTTCCTGTCTTTAAGTGCTGGCCCAAATTTTTCTGGAATCTCAGCTAAAGTTTATGGGCTAAGTAACACCAATTATAATGGTACCGGTTCGGTCATGGATTTAACAATCGGCGGAGCCATTAAAGAAAACTTGATTTTATTTCGGAATGGAATCGATGATTGTATTTTGGAGTTTAATCCGATCATCGAAGCGATTGAAAAGTAGCCCATTTGCACAAATGATAATAAACACACCAACCGGCTTTAGCCAAAAGAATTGGATGACTTCCGGGGAAAACGAAAAAATCCCGCTTCGTAGCAGGATTTTTATATCAGTTTTTCAGTTTCAGCTTACATAATCAGCTTGTAGCCTTTGCCGTGAACGTTAATGATTTCAACTTTCGGATCGTCTTTCAAATGTTTCCGGAGTTTGGTAATGTAAACGTCCATGCTACGGGCATTGAAATAGTTGTCGTCGATCCAAATTGTTTTCAGGGCAAAGTTGCGTTCCAACACTTTGTTGGCATTGTTGCACAGCAAACGGAGCAATTCGGCTTCCTTGGTGGTTAACTTCACTTCTTCTTCGCCACCGGTTAGGATTTGCTTGCGCGAATCGAAGGTGTAAATACCCAATTGGTAAACTGCATCTTCGTGCGAATTGCTGTCCTGACTTACCCGCCGCATAATGGCTTCAATACGGAAGATCAGCTCTTCCATGCTGAATGGTTTGGTGATATAATCGTCGGCACCGATTTTGAAACCCTCCAATACATCTTCCTTCATGTTTTTGGCTGTCAGAAAAATAATCGGGACATCCATATTTAGTATACGGATATCTTTGGCCAGCGAAATACCATCTTTTTTTGGCATCATGATATCCAGAATACAAAGACTGTATGGCTGATTTTTAGTGAATCCTTTGTACGCTGCCTCTCCGTCGGGATATAAATCAGTTTCATATCCTTTGGCAATCAGATATTCTTTCAATAACAATCCAAGGTTTTCATCATCCTCGGCCAATAGCAATTTTACTTTTTTTTCCATGGTTTTCTGTGTTTATCGGAAAATATATCATGAATTTTGTTCCTTTATTCAATGCACTTTCAACTTTTATCTTTCCCTTGTGGGCATCTACAATAATTTTAACGTAGCTCAATCCTAATCCAAACCCTTTTACATCGTGTACGTTGCCGGTTGGAACGCGATAGAAACGCTCAAAAATCTGGCTAACATGTTCGCTTTGTATCCCAATACCGTGATCTTTTACCGAAACAACCAGAAAATCGTCTTTAATTTCGCTCGAGATGATAATCCGTGGTTCGTCCTTACTGTATTTTACGGCATTATCGAGCAAGTTAAACAAAACATTGGTAAGATGTACCTCGTCAGCCTTAATGATTGCAGGATCGGCCTTTAAATCAGAGGTCAATTCTCCGTTTTTAGACTTAACCCGAAGTTCGAAGTTTAAAACGACGGAGTTAATCAGCGTATTAATATTAACTTCTTTGAATTTGAGTTTCAGTTTTCCCTCATTAAAGACAGCCATTTGAAGCACTTTTTCAACCTGCGTAGTTAACCGCTTACTTTCCTGAAAGATGATTCCGGAGATGTGCTCAATGGTTTTGGGTGTATTGCTAACGGTATTGTCGCGCAACATCTGACTGGCAAGCGAAATGGTCGAAATCGGCGTCTTCAGTTCATGAGTCATGTTATTGATGAAATCGTTTTTAATGTTCGATAATTTTTTCTGCCGAAGGATAATCAATATCGTGAAAACGAAAATACCAATCAGCATTGCTGTCAGAACAATCGTTGGAATAACGAGGAATCCGGCTTCTTTTAGCAAATAGGTATTCTGTTTTGGGAAACACAAATAAAGCCAGTTGGGCTTTTTTAATTCTTCCAAATCATTGGGAAACAGAAGCACATTGTGTTCTTTCTGTTCATTTTTATTGTAGTTTTTATCGCCAAAAATAAATCGTTCCTCTCCATACGAAAAAGATTTTACGGCATATTTAAAGTCCATATTTATGCCTTGTTTTTTAAGTTCGGTTTTAATAAACCGACCAAGGGTAGTGGGATCAATACGTTCTTCAATGGGGAGTGCCGAACGGATAAATGCGATTTGATAAAGTTCAAGGAGTCGTGCCTGTTGGTTAAGCCGGTCCTGGTACTGTTTACTTACATATCCATCGTATTCATGAATACGATCAAATGCATTGGGATAATCACCAGGCTTTCCACGTTCATTAGACTGATCGTCAGGATTTCCTAACTCAATGTTAAATTCCTCCGTATAGGCAATTCCTGAAGCTTGAAGTGAATATTGCGAAGATATTTGAACCTCTTTCTTGCTCAGTGATCTGGGATTTGTTCGTTGGGAATTACCAGGAAAAATGCCACTGTTGTGTTGCACAGAAAGATTTTTTTCGTAAACGGCAAGCAACGAAGCTTCTTCCATTTCGAGACGGTTTGATACCGCAATCAACGCATTTTTTACGGAAGTATTAAATTGCTCTTCTTTTATTTCGAGCGCTTTCAGAATCGAATTGGTCTGAACCAGAATTAAACTGGTCATCACCAAAGTCATGATCACAATTAATATAAGTATTACCCTTCTACTCATAGCGCAAATATAATCTTAAAAAGTGCTGATAATAAATACTTAACAATATTTAACACAGGTGTTTTTATCATTAAACACTAAAGTTTTAACTCTTGAAAATAGAAATCGCGACTGCTAATCAGATCCGGATTTATTTTAGTCAACTAATTTGCTAAAATAACTGTTTGAGCTTGAATGAAAGGAAAATGTGTTAAAGCACGAAATGCCAATCCTATTCGGAAGGGCTTATTTCGGGATAACGTTCTTTAATTTTGTCGAGTGCAACCTTTGACGCATTTTGCTGGGCTTCTTTCTTTGATGCTCCTGAGCCTTTTCCCAAAAGTTCATTATCTACTTCGATGATGGCGATGAACCAGGGTTGTTTCCCATCATTTTTGCTTTCGTCGGTAGTATCGAACGAAACTGCTTTTTTATTTTTTTGCGACCATTCGATCAACTGACTTTTGTAGTTGGAGTTTGTATTTTGTACTTCGACCAGATTCACATGGTTGTTCAGCAGTTTGCGGGTGATGAATTTTTTAGCTTCCGGATAGCCTTTATCCAGGTAGATTGCACCGATAAGTGCTTCGAGTGTGTCGCCATAAATATGGCTCGATTCGATGGTTGAGGTGGTGTTCGACTGAATGTAATGATTCAGGCCAATCTGATAAGTCAACTGGGTCAGAAAACTTCGGTTGACCAGTTTCGAACGCATTTGTGTAAGGTAACCCTCGTCCTGATTGGGAAAACGGTTGTAAAGAAAATCGGCAATAGCAGCGCCTAATATGGCATCGCCCAAATATTCAAGTCGTTCATTATTAATATAGTTACCCTG
>Ga0302292_1002195_pt1 | contig 11850 bp, 4 predicted proteins | sample III_Fen_N2_1_FD_194553 | JGI IMG/M metagenome (GOLD analysis project Ga0302292, IMG submission 194553) | Peat permafrost microbial communities from Stordalen Mire near Abisko, Sweden - III_Fen_N2_1 | ecosystem: Environmental > Terrestrial > Soil > Wetlands > Permafrost | place: Sweden: Abisko...
CCCGGTGTTTTATCCAATTACAGACGCACCTGAATTCAATTATGGATCTGTAGCTTCTGTAACTCGTGATGGTATGGCAGCACACATGTATTGGCATAGCGCGGCTTCTTGGACTGCTACTGCCAATTGTACTTCTATTGCTTACAAAACGTTGCCATCCAATAGCTTGATTGCCGCTCCATACGGGCACCAGGCTGCTTTGGCCATAGGTGTGAACAGGGCAACATACATGCATTTTATTTCTCCCTATTTGAATCCAGGGACCTATCGAATTTATTTGGGTGTTTCCTTTTCAAGTGGGACAGCTAGAACCTTTTATGTGTTAAACCCTAAATTAGACTCCGTTTTGCTAGTAGCGCCGACAGATACAACCAAACGTCAGTTTTTCTCTGTAACCACCGCTACGGCTCCAAATAAACAATCTGTTTTATTTACGGGAACAGGAACGGTGAAGCATTATGATATCTATTGCGGAAAGGCAACCATAACCAGAGCGGGTACTCATATGCTTTCTTTAGAAACAGGTGGTGGCACGGGAACGGAATATGGTTTTTCCTTGTTGCAATTCATCCCTGTCACGACAACCGATTTGGATGCAGACTATGATTATCCGAAATTTGACCAATCGGGTCAAGCATTCATGAGTGCAACCGACACCATCAAAAAGGTAAACAATACACCAACCAGTGGATACTACTTGCCCTATCAAGTGCCCGATCCATCAGCCACTACCAAATATGATGTGACGTTTGATGCTGGCCTTTACTTCGCCAATATGATGGTCACCGTCAAACGTGCCGAAGACAAATGGACCCGCGTATTTGTGGATACTGCTGATGCCACCGGTAAAACCGATATCGCTAAATTGCCTGCTGGCAAATACTTTGTTGAAGTAAATAAAGGTCAATACTCCACAACAGTTGAAATTACTGGAAATGCAACTCCTTATGTTGGTGTACAAACTGGAACTGTTAATTTCTCTTATAGTCCTGAAGCTTGGTATGTTGGTAAAACATTGAAGGTCTATGACTATACAGGGAAAATTTTACTTAAAACGTTGGTCATTCCCGAAAGTGGAATACTTCCTGCTTTTGCATTGCCCGTGGATGTCGTAAACAAATACATTTATTACATCTTGAATACGGATGGAACAACGCATTTTGAAGATGGCACCATCTCTGTTACTACGACAGCCGACATCAATCTGGATTTTAGAGCTGCCAAACAAAATGTCAACATTGCATTAGGCAATGACAAATTTGGACAAAATCAAGCTTTTACTATTGTACGTTCAACGAATGCAAACGCACTTTACGTTTCTTCTACAAGCGATGCAAGTGGCAATATCGCTACTCAATTACCTGCAGGATCTTATTCTCTTGCAACCAAGTCAGGCATGCTATTAAAGACCTTCGTTGTTAAAACTACAGCGACAGCCGTTGATATCAGTCAACGTTACACGATTAATTTCTGCCCAGGAAAAACTGTTGCGAACGCTAACATCAATGTATACCTATCCTCCAGCAAAGCACTTTTGAATACCGTTACGGTAGGATCTGATGGTAAAGTATCTTTGCCAGGCATGACGAGCGGACGCTATTATCATAACATGTATACTGCAAATGGGACGGATACCTCCTACATTGTGAAGAAGTTCACTTTTGTGGTAGAAGGTGCCGATTTAACGCTCGGAGATGCAACTAATTTAGAGCAACCCTATTATCTGCCCTATAAAGTTTACTTTGATATCGCATCCGGTCAACCTGAACTGACATGGAGGACGGGTGTTGGTTCTTTCACTTCTGGCCAATTGAAAAACGTTAAATTTGACAATGTGCCCATCGACACGATCTTCGTCGTAAAGGATACGACGTGGTCGACCGATCATACCACGTACACCTTGAATTACGATTCCACTAAGATCAGCACGATTAAATATTACGATTGGGCTATCAATTATGGTTTCGATGGATTGACAGTAAACAGCACGGTTGCCAGTACCTTTGTTTGGGGTGATAAATTTTATTTCCGAATTGCTCCCAAGCATCCTTTGACGTTTGTTACACCAAACCTCAATCCGGGTCGCTACAATGTGTATATGTCCAACCGCTGGAAACCTGCCGGTACAGCCACATCCTATTGCGCCACTATCGATACTTCTTATATGGACGGCAAGCCATTGTTGGTGACGGACGGTCTCGTTCGAAGCTTTGATGGTTACGGTAACAGTGCTTTGTTGCGTCAATTCCAAACGACTAACAGCGCCCAGCCTGCCATGCACCTAGGCGAGGCTTTGGTAACCAAACCAGGTACGCACGAGTTCTCTTTATATTCCATCGTGGGAAGCACAGGTGCTACCGCCAATCAGGGCAATACCGTATGGGGTGGCATGATTTACTTCGTACCGATTGATCAAGATTCTGTTGGCATCAATGTGACCTACTATCCAAGAGTGGATTATGCGGGACGTGCAGTTTATAGGAATGCTTCTGAAGGCAACACTACTGCCATCACCGATTTGGGCACTGATGGTATCAACAAACCGAAGTACTTCCCGCAATTTGCCGATCCGAGCATCTTGTCAAACGGAACAGTGGATTATTCAAAGAAGTTCACTGTTAACGGTGGTATTTACAGTAAGAATGATGTTTTGACAACGGTTTCACCCATTGACAATTGGACCACGAAGGCTGCAACTGCCGATACGTTGGGAACAGCGGTTGTTGCATTGAATCCTAAATCTGAAGCGTATGCTTGGGCAATGGATAAAGAAGGAGTTCATGGTACTGCTGTTGTCAACGATAATAAAACCATCGATATACCGACATCAATCGAAACTGTTTTGAAATCAGGTTATTCCATTACTCCGAATATTGATGATGAAACTATCGGAACGTATTCATTCAGTTCAACCGTCACCATAAAGAATACCCTTCCTTTCTACTATCCTATTTCCGGTGTTGTATTCTACACCAAAAACAGTGATATTATCAAGGCTGCAGGTGACACGTTGTACAAACCTAAATTGGAAGCTCTTAATGGCATTTCACCAGTATTTTCTACTGACCTGCCCATCCTTCCATATACATTGTCTTCCATCTATACGGGTAACGGTACTCGTTTGCAAGCTGCAAATGGTATGGTAACCAGCGTAAAGACTCTGAATACAGTGGTTGGTGGTATCTATCCGAACCCCGCACGTGAAACAATGAATCTGAAATTGGCTGAAAACGCAGGTGTAGCCACCTTCGCCATTTACAACCAATTGGGTCAGATCGTTCGCAGAGGTTCCTTCACAGGTACGGAATCCAGTGTTAGCTTGAACGGCGTCAACAGAGGCATGTACATTGTCAAAGTTGGTGTCAACGGCAAGAACTGGAATACGAAACTTATTGTAGAATAGTTCTTTATCGAATCTTTTAGGAAAGGGCTGTCCAAACGGGCAGCCCTTTCTCATTTCTTGATCAATAACAGAGTAAAACGTCTGATGCTAAAAGTTACCTGTTGATTCATAAAGATTTACTAACTTTTATCCGGTATCATATTACAAACAATTATTGTCATATTTTAAACACGGAAGTGAAAGCCTTTTTGTTCTTTTGACTCCGCAATACTCTGAAAATCCAATTTTTAAATCTAATACTTTTATTATGAAAAAAACCTTTACTCAAGTCCTTGGGAGGTTGTCGTTTATGCTGGTATTCAGCGTAATGGCGGTTAGTGCCTTGGCGCAGACTTTAAAGCCTTATCCAGTCTTTTTCCCGCTTAACGATTATCCGGAATTTGAATACGGAACCAAACTTGCCACTTTTACGGATGCACAAGACACCAGTATTCATTGGAGCAGCAACATTCTTGGAACTGATGTCTGGGCCAACTGTGGTTCGGGTAGCTACAAATATGCTCCCCAAGTCTCTCCCGCTAGCGGTGCATTCCCTGCCGGCCGTGCATTGCGTTTCACCATTGGTGCGAGCCGTTGTATATATATGGCTTTGAAAACTCCATATATTAATCCAGGAACATATCGCATTTACATGAATGTAGCCCTTGGTAATTCCTCCAGCCGTGTTGGTGGTTATTTTTACAACATCAAGCTGGACGGAAGCTTTATTACGATGTCCGACTCAACGTTGAACAACCGTTACACCATTACGACGGTGCCTTTGACCGGAGGTAACGTACAACGCGTGAAATATACTGGTACGGTTGCCAACAAAAGTTACGATGCTTATCTAGGAACTGTCACCATCCCTGCAGATGGTGGTAAGACCCACAGCTTGACATACAACATTTCTACTGGTAAAATCAATGGTTTGAACAGTGGTGGCGATTATGATTTTTCGATGTTGTCTTTTATCCCTGTAACCGCCACCAACTTGGATGCCGATTACAACTATCCACAGTTTGACTGTGCAGGTAATTCATTCTTTGCCTCCGACTCTTTGAAGACTGTAAGTAATACAGCCGTTACCGGTTATTATTTGCCTTATCAGGCTACTGATTCATCGACCTATACTAAATTTGACGTAACCTTAGATGCTGGTTTGTATTTCGCCAACAAACAGGTTGTCGTTAAACGGGGCGATGACAAATGGACTCGTTTGTATGCAGGAACTGCCGATGCAACCGGTAAAGTAACATGCCAGCTTCCCGCTGGCTCCTATTATGTAGAAGTCAACAAAGCGCTTTTCACGACAACCATCAGTGTTACACAGAACGCTTCCTTTTATGTAGGAGTATCCACGGGTACTGTTCATGCCCAGTATTCTCCAGAAGCTTGGTATGTCGGAAAGCAATTTAAGGTTTACAACCCAGGAGAAACGGTATTGTTATACGATTTAACCATTGGTGCTGATGGTAAAGTTTCCGATTTTGCCCTCCCTGTAGATGCCGTGAACACCTATAAATATTATGTGAAGAATACGGATGGTACCAATTTTGACGCAGGAACTATCTCGGTAGCCAATACATCCGACATTGTATTGGATTTGAAGCAGACCAAGCAAGATGTTGCAATTAACCTCGGTGCAGACATTTATGGTGCAAACCAGGCATTTACAATTGTTAGATCAAGCAATGCCAATGCTCTTTACGTAAGTGCAACAACAAGTGCTTCTGGGAGTTATTCGACGCAATTACCTACCGGTACATATTCTCTTGCTACCAAGTCTGGTTTGATTTTAAGTACATTTGAAGTAAAGGCAGTTGCAAAAACTGTTGATCTTAGTGCACGTTACAATGTTAATTTGTGCCCTGGTAAAACAGTTGCAGGTGCCTTAATCAATGTGTATTTGGTGTCTCCCAAAACTTTAATGGGAACTGTGAAATTGGATGCAGACGGAAAGGGCATTTTACCCGGTGTTACGAATGGCAGATACTACCACAACCTTTATAAGGTGAATGGTACTGATACGACCTATTTGTTGAAGAAGTTTACCTTCGTCGTGGAAGGTGCTGATTTTACAATTGGTGATGCCAGCAATACAAATCAACCTTACTACTTACCCTATAAAGTATATTTTGATATTGCTTCGGGGCAACCTGAGATTACATGGGGCGTAAGTTCCACTACTAATTTCACTAATGGAAGTCTTAAGAATGTCAAGTGGGAAGATTTACCCATCGATACTATCTTTGAAATTAAAGATACAGCATGGTCAGTTGATCACACTACCTATGTATTGAATTATGATTCGACCAGGATCAACCAAATTAAATATTTTGATTGGCAAGTTCAATATTATTTCAATGGAGTGAATATTCCTGCAACACAAAATAACGCTTATGTCAGAGGTGACCAATTTAATTTCCGACTTGCTCCAAAAAAGAAATTAACTTTTGTAACACCAAATTTGAACCCTGGAAGATACAATGTTTACATGAGTAACCGTTGGAAAGGTGCAGCCGGTTCACCAAAGGTAGATACGACATATATGGACGGAAAACCCCTGTTTGTTGCTGACGGAAAGGTTCGTAGCTTCTATGATTGGGGAGATGCCACCGTCTATCGTCAGTTTACACCTTATGCTTACCAGCAAGCGATGCATCTAGGAGAAGCATTGGTTACCAAAAATGGAACGCATGAACTTTCATTGTATTCCATCGCAGGTAGCACAGGTGCACTAGGTCAAACCAGTCAGGTTTGGGGTGGAATGATCTATTTCATTCCTGTTGACCAAGATTCAGTTGGTATTAATGTAACTTACTATCCTCGAATTGACTACACTGGTCGTATTATTTACAGGAATGCATCCGAGGGCCCCACTGCAGCACAAACATCAATGGGTACTGATGGAGTGAATCGTCCCAAATACTTCCAACAATTTGCTGATCCAAGTATTTTGGCAAGTGCAGATGTTGATTTTTCAAAGAAATTGACCATCAATGGAGGCATTTATAGTAAAAACGACGTTTTAACAACTATTTCTCCTGTAGACAACTGGACGACAAAATCAGCAACAGCCGATACATTGGGTACAGCCGTAGTAGCATTGAATCCGAAAACGGATGCCTATTACTGGTCCATGGACGTAGAAGGTGTACACGGAAATGCTGTAATGAATGACAACAAGGCCATCACAATCCCCACTTCCATTAGTACCACATTAACTTCTGGATACTCAGTTACTCCTAGCATTGATGACGAAACTATTGGTACCTATGCTTTTAGTTCTACCATAAAGACGCAATCCTTGCCCTTCTATTACCCCATCAGCGGCGTGGTATTCTACACCAAAAACAGTGATATTATCAAGGCTGCTGGTGACACGTTGTACAAACCCAAAAATGAAGCGTTGAATGGACTATCCCCCGTTTACAGTACTGATTTGCCCATTCTACCTTACACTTTGGCTTCCATCTACACGGGTAACGGTACGCGTTTGCAAGCTGCCAACGGTACGGTGACCAGCGTGAAGACTCTGAATTCAGTGGTTGGTGGCATCTATCCGAACCCTGCACGTGAAACGATGAATCTGAAATTGTCTGAAAACGCAGGTGTAGCCACTTTCGCCATTTACAACCAATTGGGTCAGATCGTTCGCAGAGGTTCTTTCACCGGTACCGAATCAAGTGTCAGCTTGAACGGTGTCAACAGAGGCATGTACATTGTCAAAGTTGGTGTGAACGGCAAGAGCTGGAATACAAAACTGATCGTAGAATAAGTTATATTCAAATACTAGAAGGGGCTGTCCATATGGGCAGCCCCTTTTTTAATCAACAATGAACATACATGCGATTTAAAGTTCGTTCGTTAGCGAGTGTCATCATGGTTTTATTCGTAGCACTTGTATTGTCTTCATTCACTCAAAAGAATGGTAAAAACTTGATCAAGATTTCAGAAATGAAAGTCAAGGCTCCATTCGTTATGCCTGCCATCAACGTGCCCGATTTCAGTCGTTGTAAAAAAATGCTGATTACAGATTTCGGAGCAGTTCTAGGTGACCAAGCTAAAACCACAGAGGCGATAGGAAAGGCCATTGAAAAGGCAAACGAGGCTGGTGGTGGAATCGTGGTGGTGCCTAAGGGTGAATGGTTGACGGGTGCGATTCATTTGAAGAGCAATGTCAATTTGCACCTGGACAAAGGAGCCACGTTGTTGTTTTCGGAAAACCCTGCCGATTATTTGCCGGCTGTCCATACTTCTTGGGAAGGTTTGGAATGCTTCAATTACTCTCCCCTCATTTATGCCTACCAATGCCAAAATGTGGCGGTGACGGGACAGGGTGAAATCAAGGCCAAGCTGGATGTTTGGAAAAACTGGTATGCGCGGCCGGCTGGGCACATGAACAGTTTGAAGCGGTTGTATTATTTGTCGGTGGACAATGTGCCTGTGGTGGAAAGGCAGATGGTGAACGATACGGCGCATCTTAGGCCACAGTTCATCCAGTTTAACCGATGTGAGAATGTATTGCTGGAGGGAATTACGATTACGAACAGCCCGTTCTGGACCATCCATCCGTATCTGTGCAAGAATGTGGTGATACGCAACGTGAAGGTTTGGGCGCATGGGCACAACAACGATGGAATTGACCCGGAAATGAGCCAGAATGTGCTGATTGAAAACTGTGTTTTCGACCAAGGTGACGATGCCATTGCTGTGAAATCGGGGCGAAACCCGGAAGGATGGCGTTCGGCAACGCCTTCGAAAAATATGGTGATACGGTATTGTTTTGTGAAGAACGGGCATCAGCTGTTGGCCATCGGAAGTGAGTTGTCTGGGGGTATTGAAAACATATCTATTCAGGACTGCAAGGTGGCGAAAGATGCGAAGATGTTCAATCTGGTGTTTATCAAGACCAACGAGCGGATGGGTGGGTATGTCAAGAATATCTTTGCCAAGAATATTGAAGCCGGAAAAATGGATATGGGCGTGTTGGGCATTGAAACGGATGTGCTGTATCAATGGCGGGATTTGGTCCCGACTATTGAGCGAAGGCTGACGCCCATCAAGGACATCTATTTGGAGAACATCAAGGCGACGAACGTGAAGTATATTGCACAGATTTTGGGGCAGTTTGAATTGCCGGTTGAAAATGTTCGTTTGAAAAATGTCAAAGCCGACACCGTTCGTGACGAAAAGAAATACATTCAGGAGCATGTTTTGAATTTTACGCATTAAGTATGAAACGACAATTGATTTTATTGCTTTGCATTTTTGGGATTGCTCAATATGCGTTTATGAAGAACGTTTTTCCGGATGGAACCCGCATGCCGAAATGGTTTCTGCAAACGACAAAAGTGGATTTGAGTCGGTTGGGCAAGGTGTATGACATCACGGCTTACGGTGCTACCAACGACAGCCTTTTGCTGCAAACAGCCCTCATTCAGAATGTTATCGATGAAGCGGCAAAGCATGGTGGAGGTGTGGTGTATATTCCAAAGGGCGTGTTCCTTACGGGTGCGCTATTTTTCAAGCCTAAGACGCATCTGTACGTTTCGGAAGGTGCTGAGCTGAAGGGTTCAGACACTATAGAAGATTATCCGTTGTTGCCTTCGAGGATGGAGGGGCAGAATTTGGATTATTATTCGGCGTTGATCAATGCGAACGGGGTAGATGGGTTCACGATTTCGGGCAAGGGTACCATTGACGGGAACGGGTTAAAGTTTTGGCAGTCGTTCTGGCAACGGCGAAAGGAGAACCCGAAGTGCACGAATCTGGAGGTTTCCAGGCCAAGGTTGCTGTTTGTAAGGAACTGCAACAATGTGCAGATTCAGGATGTGAGACTGCACAATTCGGGGTTTTGGACCAACCATTTCTACAAATGTAAAAATGTGAAGCTGATTGGCTTGGATATTTTTGCACCGAGGAAACCGGTGCCGGGACCGAGTACGGATGCGGTGGACCTGGATGTATGTTCGAACGTGCTGATTAAGGGTTGCTACATTTCGGTGAATGACGACGGGGTTTGCCTGAAGGGTGGCAAAGGGCCTTGGGCCGATCAGGATTCGTGCAATGGGGAGAACACCAACATCTTGGTGGAGAACTGCGAATTTGGTTTCTGCCATGCCGTATTGACTTGCGGAAGTGAATCGATTCACGACAAAAACGTTTTGCTGCGGAATTGCAAGGTCAAGGATGCCAAGCGGTTGCTCTGTTTGAAGATGCGGCCGGACACGCCACAAAAGTACGAATTCGTAACGGTTGAAAACGTGGAAGGAGAGGCAGGAAGTTTGCTGGACTTGAAACCGTGGACGCAGTTCTTCGATTTGAAGGGGCGGACAGACTTGCCGGTTTCCATCTGTGAGCACATTACGTTGCGGAACATTCGGTTGAAATGCGAGCAGTTTGTGGATGCAAAGGCTTCGGAGAAATACTTGATGAAGGGGTTTGCTTTTCAAAATGTGCAGGTGGAAACGGCGAAGGGTTCGTACGATAAAAGCATGTTTTTGGAATCGACGTTTAATAAGGTAATAATCAATCCACCAGTGAAATAAAACTATTTGGGATGTGCCAAAAAATGAACTTTTAATGTCAAATCTATTCTTTTGAACCAGCGCTTTCGATGTAGTTTTGCACATCAATCGACCTTTACACACATGAAGCACAAACTCCTGATTTCTTGCTGCCTATTATTGGCGGTGCAACTTACTGCCCAATCATCGTTCAAATTTGATTTCGGCTCTGGCGCCGTGCAAAAAGGCTACCTCAAGGTGGATGATAAAACGCTCTACTCCAAAGGTTTGGGCTATGGATTTGATTTTACGGCAGCGCCTAAAGCGGTCAAGTTCGGAAAGGATCCGCTTAAGGGCGATGCCTGTGTAAGCGATCATGGATTCTTTTTCTCCATCGATGTGCCGGAAGGCAATTATCGGGTGAAGTTGTTGCTGGGCAATGGTGAAAAACCTTCGTTGACCACGGTTCGTGGCGAGTCAAGAAGGTTGTTCTTTGAGAAACTTGCCACCCAAAAAGGGGAGTTCAAAGAAGTAGTTTTCACTACCAATGTAAGGTATGTGGAGATTGATTCCACCGAAAAAGTGCGCATCAAGGAGCGGGAAAAGAGTAAGGCCAATTGGGACCATAAGCTTACCATTGAGTTCAACGATGCGGCGCCTTCGGTTTGTGCCATGGAAGTGGAGCGCGTGGAAGATGCCGTGACGGTTTTCCTTTGCGGAAACTCGACCGTAGTGGATCAGGACAACGAGCCGTGGTGCGGTTGGGGGCAGATGCTTCCGCGCTTTTTGGACGACAAGGCTTGCGTGGCCAACTATGCCGAATCGGGCGAAGCAGCCAATACCTTTGTTTCAGCAGGAAGGTTGAAGAAATTACTCACGAAGATTAAACCGGGCGACTACGTTTTTGTCGAGTTCGGCCATAATGACCAAAAGCAAAAGGGGCCAAACGATGGACCATGGCTGTCGTACACCACCAACATGAGGCGGTATGTTACAGAAACGCGTGCTCACGGGGGCATTCCGGTGTTTGTAACGTCGATGAACCGTCGCAATTTTGACTCGGACGGCAAAGTGGTCAATACCTTGGGTGAATATCCCGATGCCGTTCGGAAATTGGCTTCAGACGAAAAGGTGGCGTTGATTGATTTGAATGCGATGAGCAAGGTCCTTTACGAAGCGTGGGGCCCGGAGGAATCGGTCAAGGCGTTTGTTCATTATCCGGCCAATACCTTTCCGAACCAACCCAAAGCGTTGGCGGACAACACACACTTTAACTCGTATGGTGGGTATGAGTTGGCTAAATGCATTTTGGAGGGTATAAAAAAGGCGTTGCCTGAATTGGCGGCGCACATACGGCCTGATTTTACGGGATTTGATCCGGCGCACCCGGATCCGGTGGCAACTTTTTCCATGCCCATGAGTCCGTTTGTTGAAGTAGAAAAACCTGATGGAAATTAATACACTATGAAATCACGCATCTTTTTTCTTTTGATTATTGCTCTTTCGCTGGGCGGAACGGTACAGGCTCAACGGTACATGGATAAATTGGACCGCAGCATCGTGGCCCAGAAAGTGACCGGTGGGGTCTATGTGAACTGGCGCATCACGGCCGATGAATGGTACAATACCTCTTACAAATTGTATCGGGACGGTAGTTTAATTTACACGGCTGGTCCCTCCGATGCCTCCAATTACACGGATGCGACTGGAACGACTACGTCCAAGTATACAGTTACGAGCGTGCACAACGGTGTGGAATCGGCACCGAGCAAGGTTGGAGCCGTGTTGACGAACAATTACATAGAGATTCCGTTGCGCAACATCAAGCAGTTGGGCAAGTTTGAATACTATCCGAACGATGCCACGGCTGCCGATTTGGATGGGGACGGCCAATATGAGATCATCATCAAGCGGATGAACCGCGACTGGAGCACGGGAAATACAAGTTACACGTAT
>Ga0302292_1002208_pt1 | contig 11824 bp, 7 predicted proteins | sample III_Fen_N2_1_FD_194553 | JGI IMG/M metagenome (GOLD analysis project Ga0302292, IMG submission 194553) | Peat permafrost microbial communities from Stordalen Mire near Abisko, Sweden - III_Fen_N2_1 | ecosystem: Environmental > Terrestrial > Soil > Wetlands > Permafrost | place: Sweden: Abisko...
ATCTTCCACGGGAAGAATATGAAAACTGTAGATTCGTAAATTGCAATTTTTACGGAGGTGATATTTCGCATATAACCTTTCGTGAATGTATTTTCGATAGTTGCGATTTCAGTCTTGCAAAAGTCAAGAATACAGCTCTTAACGATATTCGTTTTATCGGTTCAAAATTATTGGGAGTGCAATTTGAAGAGTGTAATCCATTTTTATTATCTCTTGATTTTGAAAATTGTCTTCTCAAACTGGCTGTTTTCTATAAACTTAAACTCAAAAAGACACGTTTTAAAAACTGTAACCTGCAGGAAACTGATTTCACAGAGGCCGATCTGACCTGTTCGGTATTTGATAATTGTGATTTGCAGAGAGCTATATTTCAGAAAACCATTCTTGAAAAAGTGGATTTCCGATCCTCTTTCAATTATTCCCTCGACCCGGAACAGAACCGGATCACCAAAGCACGCTTTTCAAGATTAGGAGTGGCAGGATTACTGGACAAATACAGGATTGAGATTGAATAATAGTTCTTTTCTAATAAGGGGTATGTATTTTGAAAAAGAACGACACCTAAATAATTTGGAATTAGCTTTTTGCTTGCTCTTATCTTTTTCTCCTTACTAACTACTTACTACCTACTATAAACTATAAACTATAAACTATAAACTATAAACTATAAACTATAAACTATAAACTACTTTCTCAAGTCTCTCGCTCCTCTCACTTCAGTTGACACTTCATTCAGCCAGCCTGCTTGTTGTAAAACGGCTGTCTGTATTTTTATAAAGCGAATATTTTTCAGAATAACAGGTTTTCCTAATGAATCCACAGCATTGGAAATATTGAATTTATTCGCTCCGACTGTAGCATCGTAATCCGTTCCATCCATGTTTTTGGCATATCCCCAGACAAACCGGTCTTGCGGTACAACCCAGTACTGGGTTCCTCCACCTGAATTATTATCATAAGCATCAGGCAACCTTGAACCATGGAATGTAATGCTGTCAGTAATGGTTGATGGCCACCACCAGCCAGATGAAAAGTTTGAGCCAAAACCTGAGATTAATTCGCCGCGGGTTCCTTCGCTGTCTTTCCATGTAATATTGGCTGAGTCAGCTTTTGCTTTGTAATAACAAACCCAGTAAGTATGATGGCTATTGGCATACTGGTTCCCTTTAAGTTCATACCATGTTTCGTTGGGAAGTCCATCACCATTCGTATCCGGCATCACATATACGATTCCAGGTTCGGGTGAAGCACCCTGCAAGCCGTACACTTCAAAATCGAAACCATCACCGTTCACGACATCATGATCGAATCCTGCCACCACATAACCGCCAAAGCCACCCAGATACAACCATCCTTTATCGTTGGATGGAGCACCCGTAAAGTTCGAAATATCTGTCGGTTTAGCTATCTGAGCATGTTGCCCAGGTGCATATACGTAATCATAAACCCTGGTGATATAAGCCGATGATGTTTTAGGATCTGAATTACTCCCGTTACACGAACTTAAGAAACCGGTAAGGATTAACAAAAGGCATATGAAATGGAAAGGGATAGATTTTATATTATTAGAAAGCATATATCTTCAATTTTATAGAACGGTACAAAGTTACGTCTTTAAATTCAAAATTCGCATTTACATTTAGTTGTCAGGAATGATTCTACTAAAAAACATATCCATAAAATATCTTTAGGTAAATTTCATAGCTTGAATCAAAAACAAATATATTTCAAACTTTATTTACTAAAATCTTCCTCCTGTCTTCTAATTCTTCTTACTTACCTCTTACTACCTCGTTCATGGTTCATGGTTCATGGTTCATGGTTCATGATTCCTGGCCCTAAAAAAAACTTTATAAGATAAATTGCAAAAACATCTGTCAAACATCCGGCAACATTCCGCCATGCTTTATTGGTTGATTTTTGGTTTATTTTTGGTTTGGAATTCTATAAAGATTAAATCTGACAGTATATCTATATACATTTCACTTAGGATTCATTTCTCTTATAAGAGAAGTGACTTTATTATGATATATAAATGATTATATAATGATATATAAGTGATATATATATCCAAACCAATACTAAACAAATACTAAACAAATACAGCAGCCCGGAATATGAGCGGATGCTTACCATTGTTTTATCCTATTTTTAAATATTAAAAAAACAATAAGAATCCGATTTCCAATTTAAAAACGAGTGAAACAGAACCATGAAAAAATATTTTATTCATACAAACCGATCATCAATTGATTCGACTAAGAGGCTGATTCGGTTAAGAAGATAAAGAAAGCAGCTAAAGATGTTGATAGGAGTTTTTGATAAAATTCAACAACTAAATTATTGAAAAATAAAAGTCATATCCGGTATACTAAAAAATTGCACAATTTTAAGAAGCTGAATTGACCGGGGGAAAATAAATGAATTATTTTCATTTATTTAAATCCAAACCGAGTGATTGTTTCGTCTAATTTAAAACAAGAAAATATTCTGTTGATGAACAGGTTAAAGGATAAGTCAGGATGGATAGTATCAATATATAAAAATCAACTTATTTTCATTCTTTCAAATCCAAATCCATAAATTGTTTCGTCTAATAATAAAACAAGAAAATTTGGTGTAAGAAAAACTCATAAATCGAGTCTTTAAATTAAATATCGATTGAACACAAAATATAAATCTAAAACAAATAAATAAATTATGAAAACAATTAAAAATTATCAGTTTAAAAGAGTGTTGGTTATAACAGGATTTGCATTCTTTTCTTTTTTACTTCATGCAGAAAATTCAGGGGTTATTAGAGGCAGGGTAGTCGATGAAAACAATCAGCCTGTGGAATATGCCACTGCAGTATTAAAAAATTCAGAGACAAATAAATTTGTCACAGGTACAGTTTGTAACTACAGGGGTGAATATATAATCGAAGATGTAGAACCAGGAGAATATGTACTATCAACAAAAATGATAGGGTATGGTTTAACTGAAATGCAAAAAATAGTGGTTGATAAGGAACAAAACAGGGTAGTTGAAAAAGATGTAGTAATGAACGAAAAGCCAGAAAACAGTATTGTAGTAGTTGCAAAAAGAGCAACATATGCAAACAATCTTCAAACAGCTCAAAGATAAAACTGTACTTAATTAATTAACAGGATGGCCGAAAGTCATCCTGTTTTTTTTGATCGAATGATTCATCATGATAAAGGATAAGAAAGTCAGAAACCGATTTATTTGTATTAATTTCTATCCTGTTTGAAAATTGATGTTCAGTTATCTGAAATTGATTAAATTTATTATTACTTTTGAAAGTTATTTTTACTTAATACATTTAAAGCTCTTTTATCTAATCCTTTCATTTTAGAAAAAACCTGTAGTACCTTTCAATAAAAACCGAAGCTATTTGTAAGTGAATAATAAATATGTCAATCCTGTTAACATGAATAATCCGCGAACTAACCGGCTAACTAAAAAATTTCCACAAAACAAGATGTTAAAGAATCCGGCATTAGGGTCTTTGATTATTTTTGGTTTCTTTTTTTTATTTATGTATATATACAAACCTCTCAATACCCATGAATCACAAATTGCAGGGTATACTGTCACAATGGCCATTTATGGCTTCGCCAGTGCACTACCGGTATTTATATTGGGGAAGTTGATTCATTCAATAAAATACTTTTCAAATGATGAAGAATGGAACCTCTTAAAAGAGTTTATAGCCATTTTTCTTATTTTGCTTACTATGGGCACAGTGGTTTATTTTATGGCATTCGTAGTTGAAAAGCCCGCTGACAGATGGAATTTTTCGACTTATTTTGACTCCTGCAAAAACGTTTTCCTGATTGGGGTTATTCCCTTTCTATTTTTTACCATATTGAATTTCCGTTTTCTTCGATCTCAAACAATTCCTTCTGTGAATGGAACTATCGTTCCGGGTGATTTAGGATCTGAAATTCCTGAAGAAATTATTCAAATAGATTCCAAACTCAAGAAAGAGAAATTAAACTTCTATCCAAGCCAGTTCCTGTACGCTATGTCCGAAGGCAATTATGTAGAATTTTATTTAAATCGTGACAATCATATTCAAAAAGAAATCATTCGCAATTCTATTAGCAATATCTCAGATCAATTAATAGAAATCCCATTCTGTGTGAGAACACACAGGGCATTTATTGTCAATGTAAAAAAAGTCCATCTCAAGAAAGGAAACACACTTGGTTACCGTTTAAAACTCACTGGCATCGATGTCGAAATTCCTGTTTCGCGTCAGAACATCCAGGCTTTTATCCAACGGTATAATGAGTTCAATTAATCCGTTTATCCCAAAAAGTTACTGCCTGTAACAAAATTCGACTTCACAATCTCATCTGTTTTCACCTGGCAACAAATCCTTGCTATGTGTCCCAATTATTTGTATCGTATTTTTTAATTCAGTCAATTTGCACCGTGATTCTGTGCAACTATCGACATGAAGGAATGTCATACTATCCGGTTTGGAATACATAAGTAATTAATAATGAATAATTAAAAATTAATAATTTTCAAGAAACTGCAGTTTAAGCTTTTTTTGCAGATTTTCAAATAGATTATTTAACTATCTATGATTACTTTAAATTAAAACACACTCCTGATTTTAGTTTTTTCAATTGACTATCAAAAAAAGAATAAAAAAAATGACATGCTAAATCCAAATGAAGTACTTATTTCGTCTAATTATAAAAACAATTAAATTAATGTAAGATATTTTTCACTTATGAGTCAATACTAGTAGTACTCAAAATGGAAAATGTTGTAACCCATTGAAAGAAAATAAAAAATAAACAAATCTATGAAACTTATAAAACAACAATTCAACAGCCGAATGCTGGCATTGGTGTGCATGGCGTTCTTTTCTAATCTGCTCTTTGCAGGATCTAATGGTACTATTAAAGGGAAAGTCCTTGACGCCAAAAATCAACCAATAGAATTTGCAACGGCGACTCTTTTAAATTCTAAAACAAAAACGTTTATTAAAGGGGAAGTCAGTAACGAAAAAGGGGAATTTAAGATTGATAAATTATCACCAGGCGAATACCTGCTGTCAGTGACCATGGTTGGTTATGTGAAAAACGAATCGGAAAAAGTGGTTATCGATTCAAGAAACAACCTGATAGAAAAAGAAATCGTTTTAAAAGAAAATGTAGTACAACTTTCAACGGTTGAAGTGACTGCCAAAAAGAAATTTATTGAACAAACAGTCGATAAAATGGTGATAAATCCTGAAGCATCGATTACCTCTGCCGGTGAAAGTGTGTATGAAATTCTGAAGAAACTACCGGGAATCGACATTGATAATAACAATAACATTAGCCTGAAAGGGAAACAGAATGTAAAAGTGATGATCGACGAAAAGCCGACCTATGTTTCGGCCGATCAACTTATTATCCTGCTTAAAAGCATGCAGGGTAAAAATGTGGATAAAATAGAAATTATGGAAAATCCTCCTGCCCGTTTTGATGCTGAAGGAAATTCAGGACTTATCAATATCAAAACCAAACACAACAAAGCACCCGGTTTTAACGGAAGTGTGAATGCAGGATTGAGTTATTCCAATAAGATACGTGAAAACGCAGGGATTGATATGAATATGAATTTTGGGAAGCTGAACCTGTATGGCAACTTCAACTATAGCGACTGGCGCGGCTGGGACTCTACGGAAGGGATACGACGTTTTACTTCTACCGATATGGCCGGTCAGTATCAATTGATTGAGAACAAAGGTGATTATGACGGGAGAGGTTATAATTATAAAGTGGGTGCCGATTATTATTTCAAAAAAAATCAGGTGATAAGTGTAATGTTTCGAGGAAACTTTGGTTCGGACACAGATACCGACAACAGCAAGACATCATTTACCGATTCAAACAAAAAGGTCGACTCTACATTGAATACCATTTCAAACCATTATAATAACTGGGACAGCAAAACATACAATGCAAACTACAAATGGGATATTGACACCACCGGAACATCACTCTCGGTTGATGCCGACTATGCCCGTTTCTATTTCAGGGCAAACAGTGATCAGCATGTCACCTATTACGATGCTGCAGGACATTTGCTGAACCGGACTTCGGAACTGTACACTCATCAGGGTGAAGACATTGACATCGTTTCTGCAAAAATTGATTATGTACATCCTTTTTCAAAAACCATAAACTTTGAAGCCGGAATGAAAAGCAGTTTTGTAACCAATAACAGTAAGATCGATATGATGGGTTTTCTGACTCAAAACGACAATTTTATATACAAGGAAAATATTCAGGCAGCTTACGTTAACGGGAATGCGCAATTCAATAAAACGACCATTCAACTGGGATTAAGGTTGGAGAACACCAATTCCACCGGCAATTCGGTCACGCTGAATCAGGTGGATACAAAATCGTATATTCAACTTTTCCCTACATTCTTTGCACAGCAGAAGCTGGATACAAACAATACTATCAATTTCAGATACAGTTACAGGATAGGTCGGCCGAATTATGACATGCTGAATCCATTCAGATGGATGATCGATCCGTATACATACAATCAGGGGAATCCGTTGTTAGGACCGCAGTTTACGCATTCAGCCAGCCTGAGTCACACTTACAAAGGGATATTCATTACGAGTATCGGTTACAGTTATACCAAGGATTTGTTTTCACCAGTGCTTTATCAGGATGATGCTACAAAAACCATTTATCAGACCATGAAGAATCTGAATAATTCTATCGACTGGAATGCTTCCGAAACAGTGCAGCTTCAACCCGTAAAATGGTGGAGACTGAATGGTACGGTAATAGGTATGCACAACGAAGTGAATTCAAATTTAGATGGTGCGGTACAATTTAAACGATGGAGTTACAGTGGAAATTTAAGTACAAACTTTACTCTTCCATATAAAGTTGAACTGGAAGTAAGCGGGAATTATTCGTCAGAACAACTTATGGGTAACTTTATCCAACGGCCAAGGTTTACTGTAGATTTTGGTTTACAACGAAAAGTACTCAAAGACAAGGGAGTATTGAGGCTTTCTGTCAATGATATTTTCAATACAGGTGGAAATGGTGCCTATTCAAAATACAACAATATCGATATTGACGTGGTGAATAAATATGATTCCCGTAAACTGAATCTGACTTTTAGTTATAATTTTGGAAAAGACCAGTTTTCTACCCGGTCAAACCGGTCGACAGCTTCCAGTGAAGAACAAAGCAGAAGTGGAAAATAAGTGACTGAGCTAAATAAAGATTTCCTGGCTCACCCCAACCCACCCAATGAGAACGGGGTGAATAGAATATACCGTTAATCAGAATTCTTACAGTCTGAAAATTCATCAGTTTTTTTTAATAAGGTGAATAAGGTTTAGTTTGTTGTCGTTGAGATTTTCTATTAAGGTTTAACACTTAAAAATAAGGTTTTTAAAGAAAATAAAAACCTTATTTTTGTTTTTAAACTATTATAGAAAAATAAACACAACTATGACCAAACCTTATTTTCTTATCACTTCTTCAAATTTCAATTTGAAAGCATTTGATTTTTGACTATCGGCTTTTACACCCAATGTGTGTTTTTTTACTTTTGAGGTTGTGTAAAAAGAAATTTGAAAATTGAATATTCTTACAATATGAAACTGGAAATCTAATAAGGTTAATAAGGGCAAGATATTTTTACTTAACATTTCTACTAAGGGTAAAAAAACAAAAATAAGGTTTTAATTTAACACCCTTATTATTAGATATTAAACCTTAATGTAAAACCGAATCACTTCGGATTAAAATTTTATTCCTTTATTTTATAATTAATGACCAACTTTTAATTTGTAAGTTGTAATTTAGAATTGATCCGTTTTTACACAGCCTGTTTATTGTTTTGTGATTATCCGTAAAATCCCCATAGCTTCAAATAATATATTCCTGTACTCTGTACCTAGTGATTAATAAATTATCATGGTCTACAAATAGGATTAAACTCCGTATCTAATGCAAAGGATCTGCAGCTTACTAATAATCATTTATATTAAATTCATTCTTTCAAATCTTATAGTATAAACCTTATTTCTCTTCTTTTTTTCGCTACTATATAACTCTTTGCAAAGTGTTGCTAATCTGAGATTAGCAAATAGCCGTTTTCAGCCCTTCACAGTTATCTATCTTGATGTTCGATCTCTGATCGTGGGGGACTTAGTAGAAAACCTAAAACCCCATGAATATGCCCTTATTTCCCTTATTTTTCTATAATCGATTCTTAAGTGATAGATTTTGTTGTTGCAATTTAAATCTAACTGATTATACAAAAGGCAAATTCAAGAATTTTTGAATGTTGGGTGCAAAAGCCGATATTCATTTTTAATTATTTAAAATTTTCTTTTTACACAACATCTAAAGTGAAGAAGTAAGAGAGGAATAAGGTGAGTCAGACAAATTGTACATGGTAATTAATCGCAAGAAAAGAAACTCTGAAATAAATTTTAATTTATAGAGTCATTCTGCAGTATTTTAATTTAATTTGCAGAGATTTTAAATAAATAAGTCCAATGAAAAAAATATCTGGGTTTCTTCTTCTCTTTACAATATCTTGTTCAACCCTTTTCAGTCAGAATTACAACGATTATTTTATCGACAAAGCCTGTCGCATCGACTTTCACTTTTGTGGAAATGTCAGTACAACAAATGCCTATCTCGACAAAATCGTTCAGGAACCTTTTTGGGGTGGACGAAGGATGCATTTAACCAACGATATGAATTTAGGACAGTACCGTTTCCAGGTACTCGACAGTATCAGCAATAAGCTTATTTACACCGATGGGTTCAGTACACTCTATTATGAATGGCAATCGACTCCCGAAGCGCTTCTTGTCAGTAAAAGCTTTGAACAATCCGTGCAGTTTCCTTACCCACAGAAATCTGTAAAAGTCATCATCGAAAAGCGGCTTGATTTCAACAGGTGGGAGAAATTGATTCAATTCGGTTTTTCGCCTTTTGACCAGCTCATTCGCAAAACAAAACAAGAGAATGTTCCGGTGAAAACAATTTGCAAAACCGCTTCTCCCGAAAAAGCGATCGACATTGCAGTGATTGCCGAAGGTTATACAGCAAACCAGCAGGCTAAGTTTTTCCGTGACGCCAAACATCTGGCCGACAACCTGTTTACGCACGAACCTTTTGCGAAATACAAATCGAGGATTAATATTTACGCCATTGCTGCTATTTCGGCCGATACCGGGGTTTCTAAACCTCAGGATTCTAACTGGAGAAATTCGGCACTCGGATCTCATTATTTCACTTTTTATTCCGACCGCTATCTGACAACTATGAATATTTTCAAGGTACGCGACTTTGCATCACTGGTGCCTTATGACGCCATCTATATTCTGGCAAATACAAAGATTTACGGGGGTGGAGGTATTTACAACTTCTACGCACTGGCATCTGCAGACAGCAAGAAGGCTCAGACAGAAGTTTCAGTGCATGAATTCGGGCATTCGTTTGCCGGGTTGGCAGATGAGTATTTCTATGACCACGATGCGTTGAATGGAATGTACGACATTAAAACGGAACCCTGGGAACCAAATATAACAACATTGATCGATTTCGATGCCAAATGGAAAAGTGAGTTACCCGTTAACACCCCTACTCCTACTCCGTTAACTGATGAGAATAAAACAAAAATGGGTATTTTCGAAGGAGGCGGGTATCTGTCAAAAGGTATTTACAGGCCCTTTTTCGATTGCCGCATGCGAACCAATACAGCAAAAGGGTTCTGTCCTGTTTGTGAGAAAGCAGTGGAGAAGAGGATTCTTTTTTTGACGGAATGAATTGGCTCGTTCCGTGTTCCGTGTTCCGCGTTTCGTGTTCAAGGTAGAGATGTGATATTTCTATTAATTATTATTTTTTAATTCTGTAAACGAGACGTCACTTCGTTTTGTTGATTGGGTGATTGAGTGAATGGGTGATTAAGTAAATCTACCAACAGATAGAAGTAACTTAGAATTTTTGTAAATCAAAAGCAAACATCTCAAACCCGAAACACGGAACACGGAACACTGAACCAAATTAACCAATCAACTTAATCAACTTCAAACCCCAAACTTCCAACTTCAAACTTCGCTTCACTTAATCGTGACCATTGTTGCCCCAAAACCGTATTCCCTGAACGAAGCATCCTGGAAATAGTACGATTTGTATTGGGTTTTGAGAAGTTTTTCGATTTCACTGCGTAAAACGCCTTCTCCTTTACCGTGGATAAAGACGATTTTTTGTCCCTTTTTGTTTTTGTTTTCTTCCAGTACAGCATGGAATTTATCCAGCTGGCATTGCAACATATCCCCATTAGACATACCGGCTGTTGAGTCGAGCAATTCATTGATATGCAAATCTATCTCAATAACATCAGGGAGTTCTTTACGTTTAACAATCCTTGGGCGGTGTGTTTCTTCTTTTTGAAACATGGCCTGTTTGATTTCTTCGGGTGAGACATCTGCTAATTTTTTATTCTCTTCTTCTTTTTCAATTTCTGAAGAAATATTAATCAGCATGGCAGGTTCGTCGAAATAATCGTTTGTTGTAAAACTGTGAAGTTTATAGAATTTCACTGCATTGATTTTCAGGCTAGCATCAATTACATTTTGAGGTGTATAGCTTTTCCCATTTTTGAATGGCAGGAGTTGAACGCGTATCCGTTCCCAGGCACTTAACTGTTCCTTTGTAATTTCTGTCAGGAGTTCCTGTGTATTCGGTTCGATCACACCATTGGCTACACTCTGCCAAACATTGTTTTCACCATTTACCACATTGAAATACACGAAATAGTTGCTGTCATTCACCAGATAGCATTCGTATGCTGTAGTTTGCATCTGCTTGATATCTATCGGGAAAAAAGCCAGCAAAGCAATCATTGTTTCGCCTTCGGGAGTTTCAACAACCGGTTCTTCGACTGGAATCTGAGGTTTAATAACCGACGGTTGAGATTCGGCAACTGGTGTCTGAACTGATGTTGATGCCGGTTTCGTTCTAAAGTCTTTTATAGGAAAATTAGTTTCACTGTTTATTGCTACAATTACCAGGCATTCGCGTTCCTGAACGGGCATTTCAAATCCGTCTTCATCTTCGACATAGACTATTTTCTTTATTTCATCAACGCGGGTTACGATTCCTCCACCCACAGCGTTTAAAAAACGCACATTATCACCTTTTTTTATCATAATCTTTTTTAACCCCACTCCGTTTCCCGTAAAAGGAAAAGACTTTTCCCTCCGGGGGAATTGAAGGGCTTGTGTTTTTTTTGTACTTTTGTGCAAATTTACAACATTTTTTCCATATCTCCCGTGAACCAACCAAAAGAAGAATTGCCCATTTGTATCAATAGCTTTGATTATCCGCTTCCTGACGAACGAATAGCTAAATTTCCTTTATCACGACGTGATGCATCCAAATTGCTTGTTTATCAACATGCAAAAATTACAGAGAGTGTTTTCTCATCCCTTGCTGACTTTATCCCAACCGACAGCCTGCTGGTGTACAACAACACACGTGTTATACAGGCACGGATTATTTTTCACAAAGAAACCGGAGCCCGTATCGAAGTGTTTTGTCTGGAACCGGTTAAGCCTGCCGATTATGCACAATCGCTCGGTGCCACTTCCGAATGTATCTGGAAATGTATGGTTGGGGGTGTGAAAAAATGGAAAGAAGGGAAATTATCAAAAACCATTCTGTTTGAAGGTAAGACCTGTACTTTCAATGCCGAACTGCTTCAAACCGACGATAACACCCACAGCATTGGTTTTACCTGGGATTGTCCGGAT
>Ga0302292_1002209_pt1 | contig 11823 bp, 13 predicted proteins | sample III_Fen_N2_1_FD_194553 | JGI IMG/M metagenome (GOLD analysis project Ga0302292, IMG submission 194553) | Peat permafrost microbial communities from Stordalen Mire near Abisko, Sweden - III_Fen_N2_1 | ecosystem: Environmental > Terrestrial > Soil > Wetlands > Permafrost | place: Sweden: Abisko...
AATATAAATTGCTGATATATTTGTATTTATAAAAATGAGATTTGCGAAAATTTGTGCTATTTGCGTAATTTGCGTTCAAAAAAACACTTATTGGACACCCTCTTACCTGTATAAGTTAAATATTCACACATTTGCCCTCTTTCTTAAAAGTTTTTATGTAGTAGTTTTTCACCTTCTTATCGTTTCGCTTATTCCGTTCATCATTCCCCCGCTCTTTTCGTTTTTCCCTGTATTTTTAAGGAACTGTAATGAGTTCTACCCCAACATGCAGCCCGAAAATGGCTACATCCCTCCACTAAAACAAGTGCGTTTTTACACTTTTTAAAACTTTTAATGTAGTAGTTTTATAACTAAAAATCAATTTTTAGTTTTCTTCAATCATTTGACTGTAAGTAGACTATAATTATTTTATGTAAATTTGTTTCGTTGCTTTTATAGCCGAAAGACCTGTAGTACTCCGTGATGGAGGGTTATTTCTTTCTTGATTTCTCCACTAGCTATACTCATACAGTCATTTGCACGATAGCGGTGCGTGTAGTATACCGCTTTTTATCCTTAGCAGGAGAAAACGATCGAAATCAGGTCTTTCTTTTTACAAGTGCAACCTACAAACGCTCTTTGTTTATTGAAAAAAATATTCTGAATAAAATAATGCGAAAAAAGATGATAGAAAAATTTAAAAAGAGCTAAGAAATATTCTATTTTGAAAGAACAAAAGTACAATCTCAACCGATTTCAGTACGATCTGAAAAGATAAAAGTACAATCTTATCCGATTTCAGTACGATCTGAAAGGATGAAAGTGCAATCTTATCCGATTTCAGCACAGTCTGAAAGGATAAAAGTGCAATCTTATCCGATTTCAGCACAGTCTGAAAGGATAAAAGTACAATCTCAACCGATTTCAGTACGATCTGAAAGGATAAAAGTACAATCTCAACTGATTTCAGCATAGTCCGAAAGGATAAAAGTGGAAGATTGTATGAGAAAAACATTAAAATCGGGTTTCGCGAGTTCCAACTCGCGGTGCAGATTGAATATCGCGAGTTGGAACTCACGTGACCCGAATAAATTAATTGTCAATACTTTACTTTAGCAATATCATTGAAAGTGAAAATAACTTCACATATAACCTTTATCAAATAATTTAAAACTAATTACAAAATGATTAATTTACAAGAAAGAAAGCTCCAGATGTATCTGACATTACGAGCATTGTTGCGGGCTTATCCCGAAGTATTGGCCAAGTTGCCCAATGGTGTAGAATACCTGGCAGCACTGGATGTAGTTATTCTGACTATTCAGGACAACATTGAGCTTAAACAAAAAGGAACAAAGACCATCAGTAATCAGCAAAAGGAACAAAAAGCACAATTAAAAAGCCGAATACTGGAAGATGGACAGAAGTTGAAAGCCTATGCTAACTATCAAAACAATGCAAACCTGGTAGAATTTTGCTCAGTAACAGAGACGAAACTGGGTAAACTGAATGACACTGAATTTGTGGTACATGCTAAATCGCTGTACGGCTATATTGGCCAGGCATTACCTAACCTGGCACGCTACCAACTGACACCAGAAACGCAAGCATCGTTGCTCGAGCTGATTACAGGATTTGAGCTTATCAACCCTGTATTGTCGAACGCGCAAGGGAGTTACAAGAACCTGTCGGGCAATTTAATTGTAAACTTTAAAGAAGGAGATGCTATTGTAGCCAAACTCGACGTTGAGATGGAGCTGGTAAAAACTACAGACACACAAGTGTATAATTTATACCGTACCAAGCGAAAAGTGGACTATAACACCGACAGCAACGATCTGGTGGGTCACATTAATGATGCCGAAACGGGCGCAGGTCTGCCAAATTCCACATTAACCTTTACGCTCAACGACAGCACGGCGGCTCCAATTGTAAAAACTTCGGCCGATAAGGGTGGATTCCAAATCAAAACCATTGCCCCTGGCATCTACACCGTAGTAATTACCAAAATTGGCTACCAAACCCAAACATTGCCCATTACCATTATGGGTGATGACCAATTTTCACTGGATGTAAAGTTGGTGAAGGGGTGATAAAAAGAGATTAATTGCACAGATTCCACGGTAAGGTGGGTATGTGCAATTAAAGATGGTATGAAAAGCAGGAGCTTTTTTTTAGAACAAAGGAGTCTTTACACTACGGCGAACGTAGGTACAGCAACAACTTGAAAGATAATAAATACACTGCAAGAAATAACATATCATCTTGGTACAAATTAATAAATACAAACTTAAATATATACTTTTATGAAAATAACATTCTTTTTGAGAATAGCAACTTTATTATCTGCTACAACTTTACTATTTGCGTGTAGTGAAAACGACAGCTTAAATTTAAACAATGAACTTGCTAAAAAGCAAGATGTTTCAAATCAGGTTGCTAAAGAAACATTTGTTTCTTTAGACAAGGCCACAGAAGTCGCTGATTTGTTTTTCAACCAGCTGATTAAAGGTAATGTTTCAACAAGAAGTGCTGTGAAGGCCCAGAGAGGTAGTACTTCAATTGAAACATTAAGTGAAAGTGGGACTCCTTTAATGTATATTATAAATTACCCGGGTGGGGGATTTGTTATCATGGGGAGTACAAAAAATTATTATCCGGTATTAGCGTATTCAGATAAAAATTCTTTTGAAATAACATCTGAAATGAATGGTGTATCTGACTGGTTGGAAGAAACAAAAAAAGCAATCAAAACAAGTGATGCTTTAAAAGATACAATTAAGCTTGCGATGCAAAATCTCTGGAAAAGTCACGAAATAGCAGACATTCTTTCGTCACAGAGAACTCGGAATGCACCGCTTAGAAGCTCTACCTATAGCAGTGGAGAGATAGCTTGTTGGAACCGTTGTGATGAACTCCAGATGCAATATGGGAGCGAAGGTTGGAACTTTTTGCCATTATCTCAAACTAAACATGTATTTGATGACGCTGGATTTTTTGGGGTATATGAAGATTTATGTTATGGCGCGGATTTTAATCATTCTCCACTTAATTGTTCTATTGTTGCTTATAAAAATGTATATAAGAACGAGCAGGTTGGTCCTTTGCTATCTACACAATGGTATCAAAGTGCACCTTTTAATGATTTGTGTAACGGTTACTCCGCTGGTTGTGGTGCCATTGCCGTAGCTCAAGTCATGAAATATTACCAATACCCTCAATCATTCAGTTGGAACGGCTATCCCTTCAATTGGAACAATATCCCTGTATTTCCACAATCAGGTTCAGACCAGGCAGCTCTTGTTAGGCTTGTTGGTAACACTGTAAATATGAACTATTCTTCTTCTGGTTCTTGGGCGACTCCCGGCAATATGGAAAGTGGTATTAGATTTCTTGGTTACAATGTAACCCGCGCTGATCATAACTACGAATCAGTGGAAAAGCAACTTCTTACTTATAAAAGACCTGTTATTATGGGAGGCAATGCTAATAATGTTCCTCTTCCCAGTCCTCTTAATTATATTGGCAACAGCCATTACTGGGTTTGCGATGGCGCGCGCGCAATAACAACGGGTCAGATGCTATATTTTACAGAGTGGCAGCCTGACGGAAATGGTATTTTCACCACGGGTTGGAATACAATGGATTCTCCGGGCGTATTAGGCGGAATAGGTTATCTGTATTTCCACATGAATTGGGGCTGGGGCGGAAATCAAGATGGTTGGTTTGCCTTCAACGATATAAATTCAGGCAATGGCAATTTTAAATATGCAAGACAAGATTTTTATATTACTAAACCATAAATACCATAAATACCATGAAACCATTAAATATAATAGGCTTTTTGGCTTTGATGATGAATTTTTCTTCCTGTAATCTCCTTTTCAGTCATAATGAGCCGGAGTATGTTTCTTATGATTTATACTTGAGCTTTCAGGATGTTTCGGGAAATGATTTGGTAAAAGGAATTGAATTAAATACCTCTTCTGGCTCTGTTAAAGACTCTTTATTTACATTGGATATTATTGTTTCTGAACCATGTAAGAATTGGGATAATAAAATTTACAATACTCCTGCCAGACCCGGCTTTGAACCTGATGTTAACCGTCCCGGATTAGGAATGGTAAGATATAATAGTTATTGTTATTTGACAAATGGTTTTTATTTACCTGTAAACGATTGTCCCGAAGAGAAAATACTCACTTACAAGCTGAAATGCCCTCATGTATTTGGCGATGATTCGATACACGAATTTGTTACATATTGGGATATTCCAAAGGATAAAATAAATCATTCTGCTAAATGTAACCGTATAGAGTTTGAAGGTAATGATATAACCCCAACCCCTATGGATAAATACGAACGGAGTTATACAGCAACTTTAATACTAAAATAAAACGGACTCTGCTCCTCCACTCCCACTCGACTGTATCGCGTGAGAAAATAATGTGAGGGATAAGAAATAATAAAAGGCATTCAATCTAAATGTACCACACGATGCAATCGGGCGACAATGATGGCTGTTGGTCTTTTATGAATTTAAATATGCCGAAATCACAGCCGATGGTACGCTGAACTGGGTTCATAAAACTGCTACCAAACACAAAGTACTGATAGAGGGACTCACTGGCGGTAAACAATACGCATTCCGTATAGCAGCTGCATCTTCCGATCCTTCGCGCGTATGGAGTGATCAGATTACCACTTTTGTAATTTGATTTTTCTGAGAGAATAATAACCCGACAGATAGATATTTAGAACCCGAAATCGCTTCTACTGCGAAGTAGAGGCGGTTTTTTTATGACCCAAAACCACAGTAACAAACAATGTTTTAATTTGTTTAAAAATAAACTTAATTTTTCTTGGTGGCGTTAAAAAGAGTTCGTATTTTTGGTGTGTGAAATAAAAATAAGAAGAATAATCGACTATAAATGCGATATATGTCCAGTTAACTGGGTATATCCAGCTAAAACAAGGAATAAACTTAGTAGACTAGGTATATATGGGTGTTATGCACAAGCATAAAAAACAAACTAAAATTAAGTCAGATGGAATCAAAATACAATTATGAAGATCGAATTATTGCTTTCATTGATATTTTAGGATTTTCAAACATTATAAAATCGACCGTTAAATCTCAAGAGAAATTAAATAACCTTGGAAGTGCTTTAAGTTATATTCATGATTATTTTGAAAAGGTAAAACAAAGTTGTCAAGACCCGACAATTCTCCAATTATCACAGTTTAGTGACTCGATTGTAATCAGTATCTCCATGAAACACAGTCATGAAATGCTTACCATATTTAAACATTTAAAGACAATACAGATAAATCTATTATTTAAAGATATTTTATTAAGAGGTGGAGTAGTTAAGGGACAACTTATCCATAATAAAGATTTATTACTTGGACCAGGAATGATAAATGCGTATGATCTTGAATCAAAATGTGCTTTACACCCTAGAATCGTTATTGATCCAAAAGTTTTATGGCAGTTTAGTCGTGTTGACGGAATAAAACAAACTAAGAGACTGAAAGATTTTGATTATGAAAAAACCTTTGCAAAGGAAACAGATGGAACCGCATATATAGACTATTTCAATGACATTATAAATTATCTTGAGAATAATCAAGGTATTTACGACTATTTTGATAAAATATGTACAGTTGTTGCTAAAAATGTTGACAGCGATGATATTAGTATAAGGGTCAAGTATCTTTGGATGAGAGAAAAGATAAAGTCTGGTGAATATTTTGATAAATATGAAACAGAGTACAAAAGAATTATCAGCAACCGAAATAAAAAAGAGACTAAATAATTAAAGAAAATGCCTGTGCCTAACACCCGCTCTTAGGTCGTTAGGTTCCATTCAAAAAAAAATAGACAAAATAGAATACACATGAAAAATCTTAAGACATTAATCTTTCAAAATGACGAATATGAATATGAATATGACGACAAAAATATTATTTGGGTCAAGGTTGATGGTACTTTTATTGGAGCAGATAAACCTTGTCTATTAAAACCAAATGATGATGAGATTAAAAGACTAGCTATAGAAATATTGAAATCTCATTTTCGTATTTAGTTTTTAACATAACCTACCTGCAAAATTTATCAATTATGTATATATATGAAATGAGTTCAAATGAGAACTATATCTTTATAAAAGATATTGAGTTAATTGGCGAAATGTATTTTAATCTTAGTCAACACCTATCTTACCTTTATAAAGATAAACCAGCTCCTGTTTTAAAAAAAACAATAAACGGTTCAAATTTTTTATTTGAATGTGGTTATTTAATAAACGAGAATTTCATAAGCTGTCCAATAACAATTCATAACGTAATAATCAATAGTTTCGAAATAATTTCATATACAATTTATACGAAAATTTTAGCTTTTGATTTTGATGAGAATAAAAACAAGAAGGAGATTGAAATCGAAATTAGAACAAATTCGTCATTTTCAAGTCTACCTAAAATGATAAATAATATAAATAAATACATTCAGAATGGTAAAGATTTAGACAAATTAAATACTTCTATATTCCAGACCAGTGATTTAATGCATGTTTTTGATTGTATAGAATTGCTTAAGTTGATCAATAACCTCAAATTTGAATTTTTTGATATATCTGTTAGTAGAGTTGGGAAAGATGATAGTGAATGGACTGAGGTTGGTATTTCAAATCTCCCCCAAAGTAAATATCTAACAAAACTATTTAAAACTATTTTAGACAAACTTCACTTTAAAATTACTTTTAATGTTGAGGAGTTAAAATTAGTACATTATTGCCAACCTCATGACAATGAAAGAGATAAAGAAATAATTAAAGATTATTTAAAATTCCATATAAAAGAATATTTCAACCCTGAATTGGAATTATTTGAAAGAATGTCAATATATTGACTCGTTTTATATGTTCAAAATAAAATTATGAGAAATAAGATCTACAATATTGATGATGAATTTGATTTTGGAAGAAATAAGGGTAAAACTATCAAAGAGTTACTCCAAATTAATCCTGGATATGTAGATTGGCTTATTCGAAATGTTGGAGGTTTTGCCTTGTCGCATGAAGCTTTTGAACATGCAATGGCTATCACAGCTGGGGAAAAAATATCAAGGGAAGATACAAAATTAGCAAAAGAGAATCCAGCTACACCTTCTTTATTTAAAAAACTATACGGATGGAGTTATGATTTTTCAAAAGAAGACATTCTACTAATAAACAGTATGAAGATTAACGAAATTAATTCAAAGACGGAAAATACATATTCAAATCACGGTTACCTCGATGATACAGATTGGACTCATTATAACGATGATATTGATATGGATCAACAAAGTGAGGATTTTTGGAATCAATATTAAGTTCTTAAATATAAAAGAAAACTAAGTCAAATTATATGTTAACCCACCCTATTCATAAATTTACTTGTAACACTTGTAATTATACTGCTCAAGTAGTTCGTGAACGGTATTTTGAAAAATCATGCAAACAAGATATTGACAGTAGAAAGTGTCTGCATTGCAATCGGTTGTTTCTTGCGGCTGTTACCGAAAAGGCAATTAGAGTAGAACTCCCAGACAATGAAGAATCTGCAAAGATGTTTACTGAAGACAAAGACAAATATATGTCACTTGTTAGCTCTTACATGAATTGGGAAAATCGAATTCTAGGAGCTGATTTAGAAAAGATAAAATGCCTTTGGTGTGGTTCACTTAAGAATGAGAAGTGGGAAAGCAAAAAATCAATTTGTCCTAAATGCGGAGGAAAATTGAAACGCTCGAAAGCAGATAAAAATGAAATGGCTAAAGTTTCAAACTTTACAAGTTTTGAAGAAATGGTAAAATCTTCGCCACAAGTAGTTGCTTGCCTTTTTGACAATTGGTGTGTTCCGTGCAGTATTCTTCGACCTGTTTTAGACGAAATCAACACGGAAAATCCTAATGAATTTAGGTTTATTGAATTTGACATAGACTATGCTGAGAGAAATGATTTGGTACATAAATACAAATTAAAGCATTTCCCTACCTTTTTACTGTTTAAAAACGGAGAGTTCAAAGGCAAATTTTCAAACGTAGATACCAAACCGGAAATGTTGAAGAAAATGCGGAATAGATTTGAAAAAAATGAAGCTAAATAATCAAAATTTTAAATTATGGGACTACTAAAAACAATAAGAGATACTAATGAACTTGCTCAAGCATTTAATGGAGTCTATCAAATGCTCCAACCTCTTTTCAATTACCAAGAAGTTTGTTATCATGAGGATTTATTTTCCATTGCCTATATTTGTCGAAAAGAAATCATTGACAGACTTGAAAGCAATAAATTTAGAATGGAAGCAATAATTATGGTTCCTATGATGTCAAGTAATGCTGTTACAATCCAATATGCATTTCAACAAACAATTGGACAGCTTCTTGAAATAAGTGCAGAAAAAGATTATCTCGAAGAAGTCAGCGAAATTCTTGATAAAGGGGAATTATATACAACCGTAGAAAATAAAATTGCAGAATCACTGAGAAACATGAGATAATTATGACTTTAGAAAAACAATATCCACTTGTCCTCACGGATATATAACCATTACCTACTTGCACAAAAGTGCGGGCTGGTCGTTGGGATTTGCAATCCCAACTCTTTGTATTCTTAGGATTTGTAATCCGATCTATAAATTAGTCTAGATACTCACGCTCGTGCAAGTTTGTAACTTGTGTCTTGTTTTGAAAAAACAATCTATTCTTCTTTTTTGCTCTAACGAGCAACATGTCGATTACAAATCGGCGCGAGCGTGGGGAAGTGCTCAATATTAAAACAAATAAAAAATTTTGGAGGGTATACTTTGGAAAATACATTAAATCAACATTCGATTTCTAAATCAGTCTTTTTGCATCTGTTTCCAGGAGTAGTATTCACAGCAATATTGTTTTTTACATGTAGTTTTATAACAGACGGGTCTATCCCCAGGGCATTAATTTTTTATGCTTTAGCCTTACTGATATTAGTACCCATGTTTATTATAATCATAAAAATTAATGAACGAGGGAAAGATACAGAAAAGCATTTCTATGATTACATTGGGTATTTAGAAAAACTATCAGTATGGAAAGCAGTAGGAATCGTTTTTCTTGCATCTGTATGGGCAGTGGTAATATTTGTTTTGGGGCGGCCATTAAATTTGTTTTTTCAAACGCACTTATTTTCCTGGATGGGGACTGAATTTAATATATCCGACTATTTAATACATCCTCAAAATTATTCTAAGAGTATTCGTATTACTACTTGGGTTGTGGGGTTATTTTCGACCTCATTAATAGTGCCGATATTTGAAGAAATTTATTTTAGAGGTTATTTGTTACCCCGAATTGATAGATATAAAATAGTTGCCCCAATACTAGGGACTATCCTATTTTGTCTATATCACTTTTTTACACCTTGGATGTTTCTGGTAAGAGTTATTGCAAGTATGCCTATGATATTATTGGTATGGAAGTATAAAAACATACATATTGGAATTGTGTGTCATGTTTTATTGAATCTCCTTGGAGACTCAATAGCTACAATTCCAATAATATTTAAATGAATATAGTGATATAGTTGACTAAATCGCACGCAGGAGCAAGTTTATAACTTGTGTCTTGTTATGAAAAAACAATATCTTCTTCTTTTTTGCTCTAACGAGCAACACATCGATTACAAATCGGCGCGAGTGTGGGGCAAGTTATTCAACAACATTTAGAAAATATCTCAGACGAAGAAAAAATAAAACAACAAACCGCAAATGAATATATTAACTGAAAGATTAGAACTTGCTGAAATTGAATGGATTGATTTAGATAATATCCATAGACTTCACTCCATTTATGAGGTTGATGAGTTTAATACAGTTGGACTGCCAAAGAATATTGAGGAAACAAGAATGAACATAAAACCTTATGTTGACGCAAGAAATAATGACCCTCAATCGAAATATACTTGGAACATAATGATTAACGAAACGAAAGAATTTATTGGGCTTGCAGGAATTAAATTATCGCTTGACAAGTTCAAAATTGGCGAAATATTCTACAAACTTTCACCTGAGTATTGGGGAAAAGGATATGCAACTGAAGTTACAAAGAAACTCGTTGAAATTGGATTTGAGATGTTTAACTTACACAGAATTGAAGCAGGTTGCGCAGTTAATAACATAAAATCAATTAATGTCCTTGAAAAAGTTGGAATGACTAGAGAAGGAATTTATCGTAAGATTCTGCCAATTAGAGGAGAATGGGTTGACAGTTTTATTTATTCTGTTATTGAAGAAGAAAAACACAAATAAAAACAACAAATCGCACGCTAGCACAAGTTTGTAACTTGTGTCTTGTTTTGAAAAAACAATCAATTCTTCTTTTTTGCTCTAATGAGCAACACTCCGATTACAAATCGGCGCGAGCGTGAGGATAAGGCTAAAACCACCCCAAACCCCTGAAGGGGCTTAAGAGTGGTTTTCGAGAAGGTTTACATTTAATCAAATGTGTTGATGAAGGCAAAGCTATTATAAATGCTACTTATTTAGGTAAAGCATCTGTAGGAGGCGGTTGTAATTACAAGTCCCCTTCAGGGGATTTAGGGGTGGATGAAGAAGAATCTAAAAAGCACACGCACGCTGGTGCAAGTTTGTAACTTGTGTTTTGTTTTGAAAAAACAATATATTCTTCTTTTTTGCTCTAACGAGCAACATACCGATTATAAATCGGCGTGAGCGTGGGGAGTAATTAATAGACTTGGACGAAGTAAAGAACCATACTGCATAGAATAAGATAGATATATCAGGAAAGACGAAGCATATATAAATATTAAATCAATCTAAAATCATGAAAAACCTACATTTGTTACTATTTCTATTACTTATCATTTTCGGGAATCAGCATTTGATGTCTCAACAAATCAAAAAAGACAGAAACGATCAACTAAAAAAAGAAGATTCTAATAATCAATATCGATCGGATAAAATTACAAATCTTGATTTGTTACAAGCCATTGAGCTTTCGGGTGTAAACATTTACAAGTATCATTTGAGCCCTTTTGATAAAAAATATAAACTAAACCTTGCTATAGATGAATACAAAGATGGTAGAATCATAAAATCAGATACTAGCTCTATTGAAAATAATATGTACCACTACTTCTTAAATAAAAAAAAGAAGAGCGAAATGTATTATGATTATATTGACCAAATTAAAATAATTACAAAAGTAAACGATACTATTTTGTCATTAAAAATATCTACATATGTAATGACGATGTTTAGATCTATAACCATAAAGAAATACGATAAAGAATCGTTTTATAATATTCGTGCCTATATTGACTCAAAATGGGCTCTTAATGAAAAAATGCCACTATTAGTTTATGCATCATCTTGGAAAGATAAAAAATGGGGATTCCAAAGATTTTGTGGATCAGTTAATTTGAAAAGAGGTGATAAAGATACCGATGAACTTCTTTCATCTTCTCCACATTATTATTTGGTTAGCTATATCTTGACTGATTTCAAATAACCATTGTCTGCGATTATCTTTGGGCTCCTTTTCGTCCAAGTTTATAGTTTGCAGTAGGTGGATAGTTCAAGTTTAGCGAAGCGTAACTTGTGCTGAAAATAAATCAGTTTATAACTGATAACATAAGTTGTAAACTTCCAAATTATCAGTCCAAGTCTCTGCTACGCTCAGACTTGAACTATGCAATGCGTAGAAATTAGTAAACTTAGGCGAAGTAAGGAAATAAACTGAAAATAATATCAAATATATTGATCATTAAGAGAATATGAAAATTAAAAGAAAAACTT
>Ga0302292_1002210_pt1 | contig 11820 bp, 14 predicted proteins | sample III_Fen_N2_1_FD_194553 | JGI IMG/M metagenome (GOLD analysis project Ga0302292, IMG submission 194553) | Peat permafrost microbial communities from Stordalen Mire near Abisko, Sweden - III_Fen_N2_1 | ecosystem: Environmental > Terrestrial > Soil > Wetlands > Permafrost | place: Sweden: Abisko...
CCCACTCTGACCTCAAAAAGAAGTACGAAGTAGAAACTGAAAAGAACAAGGTACTTGAAGATGAAGTAAATAAAGATAAAGATATTTGGACAACCTTAAAAAGTCGCTTAGGTAGTAAAAAGGATGGAGAAGGGGATTAATGACAAATAAATCGGGATCAACTCCCCATCCCACCATAAGTCAAGTAAAAATCATTGCAGATAAGAACAACTTTCCAATAAGTTGGCTTAACAAACAAGGATTCTGTGAATATGGAATATATCTGGAAAATGTCAAGGGAATTGAGATTAAACCAACAAGATCCATGGTTCAGGGTACAAAAGAGCATGCAATCCTTGAAGATAAGTTTAAGGTAGGAGCAGAACCTGCAACATTTGATGAGATGCTTGAAACATCTAAAACAGGTGAAATTCTCTCAAGAGAACTTCCTGTCATATCTAAACATTATGGAATCCGGGGATTCATAGACGAGGTATGGATGACTCCTGACGAGTTTATTATCATAGACGATAAGCCTGGAAAAGTTGCATACTCTTCTAGTATAAATCAGGTTTATGGATACTGTCTGGCCTTCATGGAAATGGTGCCTGAGAAAAGGAGGATAGTAGCATCCCTGCGCGAAAGAGGTACGGATAATATATATTGGGCATCATACTTTGATGGTAAGGCTGAAGATGATATTATAAAGCTTATAAAGCGTATGCATAAATTATTGGCTGGTGAAACCGAATTCATACCTACTAATAATCCTAATAAATGCAGGGGATGTAGGTTTAACACTTTATGTGACAAAAAAATGAATTTTTAAGCCCATAAACCATTTCGATACCTTTAAATATAAGCTCGGAATAAAAACTGATTACTGCATTGCAGTCTATTCTATTATTAGTCCCGTGGGGTAGTGGTAATCCTGCTGGTCTTTGGAACCGGCGACGGCGGTTCGACTCCGCTCGGGACTATCTTAAATTTTAAAGGTAATTTTATGGAAAATATTTTAATTGTCGGTGCAAACACACGGCCTGTAGCTTGTTCTCTTAAAAATATTGGATATAATATTTATTCTGCTGATTACTTCGGATGTCAGGATCTTAAGACATGTGTAGCTGATTTTAGATCATTTTTAACACAAAAACCATTTCTATCAAGTGGATTTTTTTCTCAAAAATTTGATTCAGAAATACTTCTTGAAATGGCAAAAGAATTTGTTAATAGAGCGGATTTTATAATATGCAGTTCGGGCATATCTCCATTAAAGTTTCCAAAGAAAAAACTTCTTGGAAACACGGATGTAAATAATGTTGAAAATAAATATAAGCTGTATAAACATCTTTTCAAAAGATTTGAAGGTGTTTTCAAACTTCCAGAGACATACTTGGTGAGTGATTTACAAGATGCTCTTGAAATAGCTGATGCAAGTGATGCTGAAAAATTCATTATCAAACCTATTGAAGGATCTGGAGGTATGGGTATACAAAATATTGATCAAATTGATCCCGATGCCGAAATCCATGACTCCATCCTACAGGAAATCGTCGAAGGACGTGATGTCAGTGCATCGGTATTATCCACTGGAGATGAGGCTACCGCAATTCTCACATCAGATCAGTTAATAGGAAATAATTGGCTCGGTCAAAAAGAAAGTTATGGTTACTGTGGTAACATAGTACCTTTCATAGAAAAAACCAGCCTTAACACCCACTCTAACATTAAACATTTTGAGGAAGTTGCAGCGGAAGTTGTTAAAGATCTCAAACTCATAGGTTCAAATGGCGTAGATATGATACTAAAAAATGGAGAAATCTACGTTATAGAAGTTAATCCGAGGATTCAGGGTACTTATGAAGCTGTTGAGGCAGCTTTAGGAATAAACATGGGAAAAGCTCATATTATGGCGTGTAGGGGAGAATTGATAGAAATACCCTCCCCGAAAATGTTTGCTATCAAAATGATTGTTTTTACAAGACAAAGGTCAATAGTTGGAGATCTAAATATAGAAGGTGTAAACGACATACCCGCTCGAAATGTGATTATCGAGGAAGGTGAACCTGTAGCTACTGTATTAAGTTCTGGTAGAATACTTGAAAATACAATTTACTCTGCTAAAAGGATAGTAGGTAGGGTTTATCAAAATCTAAAAACAACAACACTTTGACCATGTTTTTTATAATTTTCATAATAAATTATTCAAATTACATGTAGCATCATAAGTATGAATATAATAGTACCAACACCTATTAAAATGGTTGATATTATCATAGCACCAGCAAATAAAACAAATAGCTTTGCACGGTCATCTGGGTCTTTTATATCCTTAAATAGTTCATTTAATGGGTCTCGGGTTTTCATTTTTACCTCACTAGAAATATGTATTGAGTCGTGGTTGGGAGTTCTTTTCGAAGTATTTTAATGTCTGGTTTATACAAATAAGTTTCATTACCACAGTCTTTGATGTTAAGTACTCCACATATAATCTTGTTTTCGAACTTTCCAGATATCCTTGAACCTGCTGCAGTTGAATCGATCTCAATATATATAGGTAGTTTAAGTAGATGATGTTCTGATTTATCTAAAATTTCTGACAATTTTTTTAGTTCATCTTTTTTAAATCTGTGCCTAGTACCATCGGCACCAACAACATGGGGTCGTTCTTCTTGAAGAAGTTCATCAAGGAACTTTCTTTGACGGGGTAAATGTTTGTTAAGGCTCAATATCTGTTTTTTTACGAGCCTGTCTCTACGGTTAAAATCTGGTGTCATTATAAATTATATCTACACTGAATGATATATTAGTTTTAGTTTGTGATACTTTATTATCATATTATGATTACAAAAAATTTGAATATTTTGAAGGTGAAAAAATGGAAATAGATATTGAGCAGTGTAGGGAAAATGACAAGATAAAAAATATTATCAGCACGAGCGGACTTCCTATTAAACATATAAAACTTTTGCTAAGGATTTCCGATGCTATATACATCAATGCAATTAATTACAACGTTGCTATAGATGAGGGTGTTGTTAAATTAATTCTAATTTCTTCAAAACCAGAGAATCAAAAAGGATCCTTTAACACAACATCGCTTACCAATGTTCTATACAGGATTAAAGATATGGAGAAAGACAACAAAGAAGTGAAAACCAAGTGTATGGTGGTTGATGGTATGCTTCAAGTCCTGGTTGAAGTAAACAAGGGATAAAATGATCATATAATTTTATTAATTACTATTTTAATTAAGAAATTTTACTAGGAGTAACTTAATGATAGATAAAAAGTATCACAAATTACTCAATGAAATCGTTGATATAAATATTGAAATTTCATCCATAGCAGATTCAAGACGTTTAATTGTTGAATTAAATGAGAGAGAATCTATTCTTATAAAACTAAAAGAAAATATTGTAAAAGATATAAGAGTAGCTGAATCTAATTTTCTCAAAGAGAAAGCAGCTATCAGAAAAAAGTATTCTATGAAACAAAAAGCAGGAATAACTGGAATGATTAGAGGTTCATCAAAAAGTAAACTCATAAAGGAACTTAAACAATTAGATTCCAAATATAAAACAAATATTGAAGGTTTAAAGGAACTTAGATATCTAATAGACGATTTAATAATACAGTTCAACAATTGAAGGATCCTGTGAACAAATCAGTTAGAGAAAGATTTGGAAATTAGGTCTAAATTGATTCTACTCTTTTTAATCAATTCTTAATTTCGAGTATGAACATTTTAAATTGGCTAATAGAATAAATTAAGTTTAAAACTTATAATTGTCAATCAAAATAGCTTTAAATAAAAAAAATTCATAAAAAGTTAAAAAATGGATTTCAGTATGTTAAATTTACCGGTAAGAGTATTAACACACCTAATAAGTCATTTTTTTGTATTTCACATGATTCAGCTGCCGCAAATAGTGCATGGTCTCCCATTCTTTCCATGCTTATAGGTAAAGGTATTTCTTGATCAACATTGAATGCATGCCCATACCTGTTAGAGCCGTATCCACTTAGAAAGCTCAAATAATTGGCGGGTATTGAAATTTTTTTTATTTTAATCCTTTTAATATCTCCGGATTCAAATTCCATAACCTCATCAGCTATTACAGCTTTTAAATTACCTGAGATGGTTCCTATTCGGAAGTCAAGAGCTTTTTTTGCTTTAGATTCTGCTAGATCCCTCCTGACAGTGTCCAGTCTTGTCATGATCCTCATAGTCAATTATTCCATCTCCATTGTTTTTTTGATCATTTTCAACCTTACGAAGTTTTCCCTTTCCATTTCCTCAAGCCTCATCTCGATATATTTAACAGTATTTTCGAGTCTTGGTATGATTATATGTTCAAGTGCATTAACCCTTCTTTTGGTTGATTCTATCTCACTTGCAAGAAGCATTATGGTTTTCTCGATTTCTGCTAGCTCGATTATTAGTTTTATAGATTCTTCAAACTTATTTGCTGCATCATCAAGCTTTACAGATGTATCTAAAAATCCATATCCCCTTTCGATCATAGTTTTCTGACCAATTTCTGACTCAATTAATGGTACAACAACACCCATGACACTTCTAGAGTCAATATCAATGTCAACAGATTCTTTTACCGACATGGCCGATTTTTTTACAGCCAAGTCACCCATTACAATCTGTGCAGCCGTAAGATTCTTGTAGGCCTCTTGAAGTGTATTTTCTACCCCTTCCCTTGAACCCTTCACACGTTCAAGTATATTGAAAAACTCCATAATGAGAGCATTTCGTTTCTCTTTGAGGAGGCTGTGGCCCTTTACAGCAAGTTTTTCCCTATCTTTCAGTTTTAGAAGTTCCATCCTTGTTGGATTTATTCCTTCTATCATTTCCTGCGCCATTTTATCCCTCTCGTCCTTAAAACCTTATAAAAAATTTAAATAGATTTTAAGGGGGTTTATTTGTATGCTGGGTGATATTTTGGAATGTGCTCTGCCCTAACACGTTTTAATTCTGCTTCTGGTAAGATGTTTAATAACTCCCAACCTAAGTTGAGTGTTTCTTCTATGGATCTGTCTTCGTCTCCAGTCTGTGTTATGAATCGTTTCTCAAATTCATCAGCGAAATTCAGGAATTTCCTGTCACGTTCTGTGAGTGCTTCTTCACCAACAACAGCCATAAGGTCCCTTAAGTCTCTTCCTTCAGCATATGCTGAGTAAAGTTGATCTGAGACACCACTATGGTCTTCCCTTGTCTGTCCTTCACCAATTCCACCACTCATCAACCTTGAAAGTGATGGTAAAACATCTACTGGTGGATATATACCTTTTCTGTTAAGATCCCTACTTAGTACAATTTGTCCTTCTGTTATGTATCCTGTAAGATCAGGAATTGGATGAGTAATATCATCTTGTGGCATAACAAGTATAGGCATCTGGGTGATTGAACCTTCTTTACCAATAATCCTTCCTGCACGTTCGTACATAGTTGCTAAATCAGTGTACATGTAACCGGGGTAACCCCTTCTTCCAGGAACTTCGTCCCTAGCAGCTGAAATTTCACGAAGTGCCTCACAATAGTTTGTAAGGTCGGTTAATATGACCAGTACGTGCATGTTTAGTTCAAATGCAAAGTATTCAGCTGTTGTAAGTGCCATTTTAGGCGTGATAATTCTTTCAATAGCTGGGTCGTCTGCAAGGTTCATGAATACTGTAACCCTTTCAAGTGCACCAGTTCTTTCAAAATCTTTCATAAAGTAGTTCGCTTCTTCGTGGGTAATTCCCATAGCAGCAAATACCACTGCAAACTCTGTTTCTTCTCCTATAACTTTTGCTTGCCTTGCAATCTGAGCTGCAAGTTCGTTGTGGGGAAGTCCAGAACCTGTAAATATAGGTAACTTCTGTCCACGTACCAATGTGTTCATTCCGTCAATGGTAGATATACCAGTTTCTATAAACTCAGCTGGAAACTCCCTAGCAGATGGGTTCATTGGGTTACCACTGATATCTAACTCTTTATCTGGTATGATCTCAGGACCACCATCAATTGGTTGACCTGTACCGTTGAAAACTCTTCCTAACATGTCGGGTGCAACACCTAGTTTTGCTGTACCACCTGTGAACCTGACTTTAGTAGTTGATGTGTTAAGGTCGCTTGTACCCTCGAATACTTGTATGACAGCAAGGTCTCCTTTAACCTCAAGTACTTGTCCTCTCCTATTATCTCCTGAAGGTGTTTCGATCTCAACGATTTCGTTGTAGGCCACTCCTTCTACCCCTTCAACAATCATTAGAGGACCGGAAACTTCGGAAACAGTTGTGTATTCCCTTGTTTTGATATCTATCTTCATCTTCATACCTCACTGCATTGTTTAACTATAGCTTCTTGAATTTCCTTTACCTTTACATCAAATTCAGATTCAGGAAGATACTTCATCCTACCTATTTCATCCTTAACAGGAATGCTAATAATGTCTGCGGATGCAGCTCCACGATCGAGTGCTGCTTCAGCATTTTCATGATAAGCCATTATAGTTTTGAGCATCTGGTACTGCTTCTTTGGTGGACAGTATGTATCTACTTCGTGGTAAGCGTTTTGTTGAAGGAAGTCTTCTCTTATCATTCTTGTTGTTTCGAGGGTGATTCTTTCACGATCTGGAAGTGCATCTGGACCAACGAGCTGTACAATTTCTTGTAGCTCAGATTCTTTTTGGAGTAGAGCCATTGCTTCATCCCTTGTTTCCCTCCAATCTGCTCCTGTGTGGGAATTCCACCAATCTTCGACACTGTCAACATACAATGAATAGCTTTGTAACCAGTCTATTGATGGGAAATGACGTTTATCAGCAAGAGATGAATCTAGTGCCCAAAAAACCTTGGAAATACGCAGAGTGTTCTGTGTAACAGGTTCTGAAAGGTCTCCACCTGGTGGTGATACTGCACCTACAACTGTTACTGATGAGGTTTTATCTTCAGTACCTACTGTAGTTATCCTTCCAGCTCGTTCATAAAATTGTGCTAATCTTGATGCGAGGTACGCGGGATACCCTTCTTCACCAGGCATTTCTTCAAGCCTTCCAGATATCTCCCTCATTGCTTCTGCCCATCTTGATGTTGAATCTGCCATAAGTGCTACGTCGTATCCCATATCACGGAAATATTCTGCAATAGTTATACCTGTGTAAACACAAGCTTCCCTAGCAGCAACTGGCATGTTTGAGGTGTTTGCAATAAGGACTGTTCTGTCCATAAGTGGTTTACCACTTTTTGGGTCTTCAAGTTCAGGAAATTCTTTTAAAACCTCTGTCATTTCGTTACCACGTTCTCCACAACCCACATATACAATAATATCTGCGTCAGCCCATTTTGCAAGCTGTTGTTGTGTAACTGTTTTACCAGATCCAAATGGTCCAGGCATAGCGGAAGTTCCACCTTTAGCAACTGGGAAAAATGTATCTTGTGCTCTTTGTCCAGTTACAAGTGGAATATCAGGGTCTAATCTTTCTTTGTATGGTCTTCCAACTCTTACTGGCCATTTTTGCATCATAGGAATTTTTATAATACCATTAACAGTTTCAACTTCAGCAACTTCTTCTTCTACTGTGTATTGTCCCTTTGTTGCTATGCTTATAAGTTTACCTTTCACATTAGGTGGTATCATTATTTTCTGGAGAATTGCTGATGTTTCTTGAACTTCTCCAATAATATCCCCACCCATAACTTCAGTTCCAGTTGTGAGTATAGGATTGAAGGTCCATTTCTTTTCTTTATCAAGTGAAGGAACACTCACACCCCTTTGAAGATAGTCTCCTGTTAGAAACTTGATCTTTTCAAGAGGTCTTTGAATTCCGTCAAATATGGATCCAATTATACCAGGACCTAGTTCTACTGATAATGGTCCTCCAGTACTTTCAATAGGTTCACCTGGTTTCATACCTGCTGTTTCTTCGTATACTTGTATGGTAGCGGTGTCGCCTTCAAGTTCGATTATCTCTCCAATGAGGTTATCGTTTCCGACTTTAACCATCTCATGCATTTGTGTTCCTTTCATGCCGTCTCCGACAATAACTGGACCTGCTATTTTTATTATATTTCCTGTAATCATTTTACCATCTCAACCCCAATTACTCTCTTAATAAGCTCGTTCATAGGGTCAGATTCCCTTTTAATCGAGCCTGATTTGTCTGGTATTTCAATCACCATAGGTAATGCGCGTTCATTAGTTAATTTATTAATAGTGTCTTTAAATTCGATTCCAATCTTTTCAGTTGTTATAATTACTGAAAAATTCCTTTTTACAAGATCTTCAAGAACTTTCCCAGCTTCTTCCATGTTTTTAACAGGGTATCCTTCCTTTATACCTCCAAGTCTAAAACCTGTGACTGTATCTTCATCAGCCATAACAGCTATATTTGATTTCATATCAACATCTCCTTTATCATAGATGGTGAGAATCCTTCTTCTCTCTTACCGCGAGCAATGGTCTTCAAGTTCCTTATTTCACGTTCCTTTTTATTTAAAAAGCCTATCATAGGTCCTATTCCGAATTGATTCTTTAATGATATTGTTTTGGCTGTATTAAATACATGACTGTCTAGTGCTTTTTCAAAACTTGACATTGAACGAGTTTCTGTATACTCTGTCATAGCATCTGAGAGCATTGGTGCATAAGATGTACCTTCTAAACTACTTATAACACTTGCAACATCTTCAGCTTCCATAAGTTCCTTTAATTTCCATTCTCTGATCTGATAACCATCTGAAATCATGTAAGATTCGATGTCATCGTATTTCAAGTCATAAGCTTTTGCCCTTAAGATTATCTTGATATTTGCTACGTCAACCATTGTTCCAATATAGTTATGAAGCAAGCTTGTGTTATCATCCTCAGGAGTTGCAGCAGATCTTAAAAGGTTTTCAAGTAGATATTTGTCCAAAGCAGATTCTAAAGGTAACAATAAACCTGTTTCATTATATGTAGAAATTACATCCTCTAAAATCTTTGGATACTCAGTTCCTTCAAGCCCGTTAATCACTTCTGTTACATTATCTGCTTCTATAAGGCTATCAAGTTTATCAGAAAGTGCACCAAATGGAACTATAAGATTTAACGTTTCATCTAGATTTAAATCAGCTTGTTTGGCAATTATTATACTCTTAATATTCCTAATATCCCATTTTTTGAGTAGAAAATTGAAAACTTCCTTGCTGTTATCTGGTGTTATCCTAGCTATAAGATCGTAAGACTCTGCAAGTTGAGAGTCTAACGCTTTTTCCAATGGGTACTGATCAATGTACTTAGCATAATCTGGAACACCTCGGAGGTAATTTTTTATCTCCTCAATATTTTCTGCTTCAACGATCTCTGAAAATTCTTTTTCTGTGAATAACCTTCCTGTTCTTGCCCTTACCCTTGCATTGGGGTAAGTGTAGGGAAACATATTTAAGACAGGTTTTATCGTTGATACAACTACTATTACTGCTACAACTGCTAATACTAGAAATAGTGCAGCTATAAAAGCTTCAACTGAGGGAAATCCAAGCGTAGTAATTATTGTAGTAATACTGTCTACCATCTAAATCTCCCCTATCATTTGAATAATATACGTGCTACATCTGATCTTAGAGATTTTTTAAATCTAAGCATTCTTGCTTCGATAGTATTGTTAACTTCTATATCACCATTTTTGGTTTTTACAATAGCCCCGCCTATGGTGTTGATGTTACTTCCCATCTCTAAATTTGTTTCATTACCCTTTTTTCCTTTCACATCGTTTTCTATTTCTGAAATAGAATCTTCTATTTTAGCCACATCTTCTTGTTTGAGGTGTAAAATTAGATCTCCCCCTCCAATTTCCAATGCAGCTTCTGTTATAATGTTTTTAATAGATTCCTTGTATTCAGCTGATTCTGTGGATGCAATTTTCAAAAGTTTCTCTTCAGCTATTTTAAACGATTCTTCTATTACTTCTTCTCTAGAATCAAGTTCCATTCTTCTGGAGTTCATCTTAGCTTCAGATATTATCTGTTGATATCTCATTGCAGATTGTTTCTTACCATCTTCTAAGATCTTTTCCTTTTCCATAAGGGCAATTTTTTCGCCTTCTTCTAAAATGGACTTGCTTTCATTTTCAGCTTCTTCGGATAATGAATCAGCTTTAAACTTAGCATCAGACAGTATACTTGAGACTATTTTTTCTGTCCCGCTACTCATGTTATTCCTCCTAGAGTATTCCACCGAAGACTAAGAGCAATATAGCAATAAGGAAACCGTATATAGCCTGTGTCTCAGATATAGCCGTAAATATAATACCTCTTGCAAACATGTCTGGATCTTCAACAACTGCTCCTGCTGCAGATGATGCTGTGATACCTTGACCCATACCAGAACCTAAACCTGCAAATCCTACTGCGGAACCTGCACCTATTGCAACTAATCCTGCAGTTACACTTAATCCAGCTCCTCCACCCATAATTCCTGAGAAGACGAGAAGAAGAATAGCAATCAAGAAACCGTATATAGCCTGTGTTTCTGGTAAAGCTGTAAATATAAGTCCTCTTGCAAACATATCAGGGTCTTCTGCAACTGCACCTACACTTCCTGCTGCTGCTATTCCCTGTCCTATACCTGATCCTAAACATGCCATTCCTACTGCTACACCTGCGCCGATTGCTCCTAATGCAGTTCCTAATCCTATTTCTACTACCATATTATTTACCTCCTATTTCAGTATGCTTTCTTTTTGTACGGAATGCCCTGAATTTGCGACTTCCACCTATGTAAAATTGAGAGAAATACTCAACATAATGCAAACGTAATGAATTTATAAATGCACCCAAACTCTGGAATGCACAGTTGGCTATATGTCCTCCAACGAATACTATTGGAGCAAGAATAAATCCGATATATGGAATCAGACTGTCAGCTAGTCCTGCCAATATATTCACTGTCATAGCGATACCGCCAGTTGAAAGACACAGTGCTAATAGACGTGCGTATGATAATATTGTTCCAAGGAATCCTGTAACATCCATCACACCGTATGGTCCGTTTAAATACATTAGCATTAGCAGGCTGAAAATAATTATAGGACCTCCAAAGATCTCTGCAGCGGTGATTCCAGTAGTTAAATAAGCTACTGCAGCTATTACAACACCAATTTCCAGAATAAACCAAACTATCTGTGTTCCAAGTGCTTCCCTAACTTCTCCACGTGTTATATTGTTGTAAGCTCCTATGAATAAACCCATATTTATGTGTATAACACCCACTATTAAAGCGATTGTTAGAATGTTTTGAGGGAGTACAAATGCATCTATTGCTCCAATGGTCGTAGGAAGACCCACTCCGGTTATCCATCTAGGGAACAAATCACCAATGAAACCATTGGTTACCATTCCAAGTATGAATGCCCATACACCACAAGCAACAAAAATAAGACCAACATTGGCCATGAGTTTACTGTTTCTACCAAGGCCGTAGAACAAGACTAAACCTATAATTGCATCAATTACTCCATATCCTGCATCGGTTAAACAGTAACCAAAGAAAAACGGAAATATAATTGCCATGAGAATTGTTGGGTCTACTTCCCTGTAATCTGGTGGGGAATACATATTAACAAACATTTCATATGGTTTTGCAAATCTTGGGTTATCCAATTGAACTGGTATTTTATCCTTCTCAACATCTGGGTCTGATACATCAACTATAGAATATCCCATAGTGGTGCTTTCAATAATGTCAAGGGTTTTCTCCAGATTTTTCACTGTGACCCATCCCTCAAACATAACAGTTTTTTCAGTTTCACCAAATGATGAGAATATTTCACTGCGTTGTTTTGCTATCTCCAATTGTTCTTTTAG